>Ga0315273_10002723_pt1 | contig 21018 bp, 14 predicted proteins | sample YL17G02_0_MG_FD_205753 | JGI IMG/M metagenome (GOLD analysis project Ga0315273, IMG submission 205753) | Sediment microbial communities from Yellowstone Lake, YNP, Wyoming, USA - YL17G02_0 | ecosystem: Environmental > Aquatic > Freshwater > Lake > Sediment | place: USA: Wyoming | collected... | reverse complement strand
GGACGAGCCCGGCGCGCCGCCGCTGGCCGCCGTTCGCGCCGATGGCGCCTTGGTCGCCATTCTGGTGACGGCGCCGGGCGAGGCGGTCGACACGGCCGCCGCCGAGCGATGGCTGGCGGTTCACCGGAGCCTGCTGGCGCGGGCGTATCCCTCGGCGGGCATCGCCGCCGAGGGGGGGGCGTCGGCCGTGGTCCTGGCGCCGCTCCAGTCGCCGCCGCCCGACGGCCTCCGCCGGTTTCTCCCCATCCGCATGGGCGGCCACCGCGGCGTGGTGATCCTGCCGTGACCTGCGAGGTTGGCTCTGGAACAGAGGCCGGTCCGCCGCTATCCTTGGATAGCCGGGGTACGTGGGGAGGGGGTGTCTCCCATGATAGCGCCTGTTGAATCGAAGCGGGCGGAACTGGCTCGCCTGTGCGAGCGGTACCATGTCCGCCGGCTGGAAATCCTTGGCTCGGCGTCCGCGCAAGGCTTTGACCCCGCTACGAGCGCCCTGGGGTCGGCTTGACACCGGCCTTTCCGACGGATACCCTTTCACGCCATGAAACGACCGAGTTGGGACGAGTATTTTATGACGATCGCGGCGGACGTCGCGCGGCGGTCGACGTGCCTCCGGCGGCAGGTGGGGGCGATCCTGGTCGTGGACCGGCGGCTCCTGGCCACCGGCTACAACGGCGCGCCGACCGGGGTGCCGCACTGTTCGGAGAGCGGGTGCCTGCGTCAGCAGATGGCGGTTCCGTCGGGCGAGCGCCACGAGTTGTGCCGGGGCCTTCATGCCGAGCAGAACGCCATCATCCAGGCCGCCAAGCACGGCGTGCGGATCGACGGGGCGACGCTCTATACCACGCATCATCCTTGCTCGATGTGTGCAAAGATGGCGATCAACGCGGGCGTCAAGCGGATCGTCTGCCGGCACGACTACCCCGACGACCTTGGCAAGACGATGTTGCGGGATGGCGGGGTCCGGCTGGAGGTGTTTGAGCCGGCGGCGCAGTAGGCCCTTTTCAGCCTGACGGCGTCAGGCAATAGGCAGATGAGGCCCTGGCAACCACGGCTTGTGCGCAAGCGTACGTGTTAGCGTGCCGACGTCCATATGCAGGGTGGCATGCCCACGCCGCTGTTCGGGTGGGCATGCTCCTCGGGGCACGGCCAAATCATGCCCACGGAACGACGCCGTGGGCATGCCACCCGGCTTGCGGAGCAACACGCTGAACATGTACGGGCAAGCCGTGGCACATGAACAGCAGGGAAGACCCCAAAATGATGGGTATAGGGGTCAAGGCGCCCCCCGCCAATGGGGAATGTGGCGCTGGCGGTGCAATGGCGTGGAAAGAATTTTTTCGCTGTTGAAAACCGCGTTGCCCGAGCTACAACATGTTGTGGTACAGCATGTTAGCATTCTCCGCTAGTGTGCGGATGATCCCTCGTCAAGATTGGGTTCGGAAATCGTTTGACACCCCACATGCTGTGTGCCTATTATCCCTGTCGCCGATATGCGGTAGATAGAAGCGCACTTTCTTGGTTTGGCTAAAGGCTTTGAGACAACTCTGCCGATGTTCACCTGTGGCATGAAGGCACTAGATGTTGTATGCTCAGGTGAAGCTGCTGGCGGGGCGGCAGGCTAAAGGCGCTGGCGATGGAATGTCCGTTCTGTCATCAAGATAATGACAAAGTTGTGGACTCTCGGGCGAGCGGGCCGGCGATTCGCCGTCGGCGGGAATGCCTGGGCTGCGGCCGCCGCTACACCACCTACGAGCGGGCCGAGAGCGAGCCGCGCCTGCGGGTCATCAAGAAGGACGGCACGCGGGAAGGCTACGACCGTGCGAAGATCCGCCGGGGCCTTGCGCTGGCCCTGCACCGCCGGCCGGTGCCTACCGAGCGGCTCGACCAGATCCTCCAGGAGATCCAGGACGAGTTGACCGCCACGGACGACGTCGAGATTCCCAGCCGTGCCATCGGCGACCTGGTGATGCAGAAGCTGCGGAAGGAGGACCAGGTGGCGTACGTCCGCTTCGCCAGCGTGTATCGCGATTTCAAGGACGTCTCGGAGTTCGTGCAGGAAGTGCAGCCGATGTTGTCGCAGCGGGCGGCGGCCGGTGCGGCCCCCGAGAAGGGCAAGGAACGCAACGCGAGTGACAACCGGCCGACCGGCGGCTGAGGTCGGCCTGGCGCGACTCGACGCCGCGAGGGCGTGGGGGGCGGCCAGGGGCCGTCCCCCGGATCATTGGTGGGTCGGCGGCTTCATGGCCGCCGGGGAAATCATAGACACAGGCAGGCACAGGTAGGGGGACGTATTCCATGTCGCAACGCATCACGCAGATTCGGAAGCGCGACGGACGCATCATGCCGTTCGACAAGTCGAAAATCGCCGGGGCCATCTTCAAAGCGGCCCAGGCGGTCGGCGGAGAGGACCGCTTCATCGCCGAGGAATTGGCCTCGGCCGTCACGGACTACCTGAACCGCCACTACGAGGGCGACATCCCGGGCATCGAAGACATCCAGGACATGGTCGAGAAGGTCCTGATCGAGACCGGCCACGCCAAGACCGGCAAGGCCTACATCCTGTACCGCGAGCGTCGGGCCCAGTCGCGCCGGGCGATGAAGGTCCGCAAGGCCGAGGCCACGGAGGCCAAGGCGCGCAACACGACCGACATGACGCTCCTGGTGGACACGGGCGCCAAGGACGCCCTGGTGGCGTGGGACAAGAGCCGCATCGTCGAAGCCCTCGAGAAAGAGGCCCACGTCGACGCGGCCACAGCCCGCAAGGTGGCCGGGGCGGTCGAGGAGAAGGTGCTGGCCTCGGGCCTGTCGCGCATCTCGACGGCCCTGATCCGCGAGCTCGTGGACAACGAGCTCTTCGAGCGGGGCCTGACGGGGCGCCTCGAGCGGCAAAAAGTGATCGGCATGCCGCGCTATGACCTCGAGAACCTCATCTACTCCAAGAGCCAGGAAAACTCGAACATCACGTCCAACAACCCCGAGGCCATCAACCTCGCGATCGCCGAGACAGTCCTGAAGCAGTTCGCCCTGAGCGAAATCTTCTCGCACGACGTGGCCGAGGCGCACCTGACGGCCCGCCTCCACCTGCACGACCTCGGCTACCCCACGCGCGTCTACTGCTCGAGCCACAGCCTGGAGTACCTGAAGAAGTACGGGCTGGAGCTGCGGAACCTCGACACCAAGAGCGGCCCGGCCAAGCACGCCCGCACGCTGACGGGCCACCTCAACACGTTCCTGGCGTCGATGCAGGCGTACTACGCCGGGGCGCTGGGCGTCGGCTACATCAACATCTTTTACGCGCCGTACGTCGAGGGGATGAGCGAGGACGAGATGCGGCAGGAGGCGCAGCACCTCATCTTCTCGTGCTCGCAGTCGGCGTTCAGCCGCGGCGGCCAGACGCTGTTCCTCGACTTCAACGTCCACACGGGCGTGCCGGGGTACATGAAGGAGATCCCGGCGATCGGGCCGAGCGGCAAGTACACCGGCCGCACGTACGGCTCGTACGAGAAGACGGCCCAGGCGTTCTGCCGGGCGATGCTCGACGTGTGGCGCGCGGGCGACCGCGACGGGCACCTCTTCGCGTTCCCGAAGTGCGACTTCCACGTCAACGCCGAGTCGTTCGCCGACCCGGCGCAGCGCGAACTCGTGGAGTACGCGTGCGTGCTGGCGTCGGAGAACGGCGTGCCGTACTTCGTCTTCGACCGCGACGAGGTGACGCTGAGCGCCTGCTGCCGCCTGCGGACGGCCATTGACGACCAGTACATGATCGCGCACCCGGAGAGCATGCGGTTCTGCGGGTTCCAGAACGTGACGATCAACCTGCCGCAGGCCGCCTACCGGGCCGGCCCGGGCAACTGGGAGGGCCTGGCGCAGGAGATCGGCAAGGGGATGGACCTGGCGATGAAGGCCCACCTCCAGAAGCGCGAGTTCATCAGGAAGATGATGTCGAAGCCCGAGATGCCGCTGTGGCAGATCGGCCAGAAGGCCAAGGACGACCGGCCGTACGTGGACCTCGACAAGTGCACGTATATCATCGGGTTGATCGGCCTGAACGAGTGCATCCAGTACATGATGGGCAAGGAGCTCCACGAGAGCGACGAGGCCCTGAAACAGGGCCTGGTGGTGGTCTCGGCGATGCACCACCGGGCGAAGGCGTACAGCCGCGAGCACGGCCTGAAGGTGAGCCTCGAGGAGTCGCCGGCCGAGAGCGCCACCCGCCGGTTCGCCAAGGTCGATTGCCGCGACTGGCCGATGGCCCGCGCGTTCATCCGGGGCGACCTGGCGGCCGACGAGGCGTATTACACCAACTCGATCCACCTGCGGGCCGACGCGCCGGTCGACCTGCTGACGCGCATCGTGAAGCAGGCGAAGTTCCACACCATGATCGAGTCCGGCGCGATCATCCACGCGTTCGTGGGCGAGGAACGCCCGCCCGCCGAGAGCATCGTGGCCCTCGTGCGGCGCACCTTCGACAAGACCAAGGCGGCCCAGATCACGGTCAGCCCCGAGTTCACGGTGTGCAACGACTGCTGCAAGTGGACGCCGCGCCTCCAGGAGAACTGCGGGTTCTGCGGGTCGAAGGACGTGTACGGCATGACGCGGATCGTCGGCTACTTCAGCCGTATCGCCAACTGGAACAAGTCGAAGCTGGGCGAGCTGAAGGACCGCCACCGGGGCAACTACTCGGTGGCGGGGTCGTTCCCGCCGGCCCGTCCGGCCGCGGTGGAAACGCCGGTGAAGTGAGGCGGACGCACCTCGGGCGCGGCGGGTCCGGTCGAAGACTCGCCGTGGCGAGAGACCCGACGCGCGGAAGCGATACGCGGCGGCAAGGCCAGGGATGGGAGGATGGCGTGTGACGGAGCCCCCTTGATGACGGTGGAGCCGGGGCCGTAAGGCACTGTTCGCCGTCCCGGCTCCCCGTCGTTTTATGCGGGCTCCCGAGCGCGAGGTTCACGTGGGTGGCATGGCCACGCGCTTCTGCGTGGCCATGCAGGATCGGCGCTGCGAGCAGCATGGCCACGCAACGGCGCGTGGCCATGCCGCCCGGCAATCGAGAACCGATGCAGACTTTCAGATGAGGGCAGGGGGAGTGCGATGCAGATCGTTCGCGAACAGGACCAGGCGTACCGCGGCGGGGCGAGCGGCGTGAAATACCTCGTCCGCGGGCCGCGGATCGACTGGGGCGTCATTCTCTTCGCCCCCGGCGAGCAGTTGGGCCGCCACCTCCACAAGGAGGTCGAGGAGACCTTCTACTTCGTCGAGGGCGCGGGCGGCCGCTTCATCGTGAATGACAAGGAGTACCCGATCGCGGCGGGCACGGCCTTCCGCATCGAGCCGGGCGAGGTGCACAACATCGTCAACGACACGCCGGCGCCCCTGAAGGCGGTGTTCATCAAGTCGCCGTATCTGCCGAAGGACAAGGTGGACGTCTGAGGCGGGGTGCTATGGGCGTGGCGGGTCATGGGTGCGTGTTTAGCGTGGCCGTGCCACCCGGCAATCTCGTATCACGCCAGACACGTACGGCTCAGGAGAGCCGCCGTGCGCAACAGGCCGTCAAACACGGGCATCGTAAGAGCGCGAGGGTGATCATGAAGTTCGAAGTCTACGGGAAAGCGGGCTGTGCGAAGTGCATCAGCACGAAGGCGAAGCTCCAGCATCTCCTGCACAAGGCCGACGCCGAAGCGTCCGTCGCGATGGCGTTCGTCGACGTCGACACCATTGAGGGGATGGCCGAGGGGGCGTTCTACGACGTGGCGGAGATCCCCACCGTCATTCTGAGGTCCGACGCGGGCGAGCCCCTGGCGCGGTGGGACGGCCACGCCCCGCCGTCGCTCGAGGTCCAGGCCTACCTCGGCTCGCGCCAGGGGGCCGGCGCCGTCGAGTCCTGAGGGCCGTGCCACCCACGCTAAACACGCACGGAGACCCGCCGCGCACGAGTCTGTTGGGAGGCGCATGAGCCACGAGGTGCTAACATCGCTGCCGCCGATCGCCGGGTACCACCCGACGACGCTGATCGACTGGCCGGGCCGGCTGGCCGCGGTGGTCTTCCTGCCGAAGTGCAACCTGCGGTGCCGGTTCTGCCACGCGGGGCCGCTGCTGGGGTCGCCGGCGGAAACCATCCCGCTCGAGGCGGTGCTCGAGCACCTTGCGTCGCGCGAGGGGTGGATCGACGGCGTCGTGATCTGCGGCGGAGAACCCACCACCTGGCCCGCGCTGCCGGAGCTGTGCCTGAAGTTCCGCGGGGCAGGGCTGGCCGTCAAGCTCGACACCAACGGCACGCACCCGGACCGGCTGGAGGACCTGCTCGGGGCGAAACTGATCGACGCGGTGGCGATGGATCTGAAGGCGCCGCTCGACAAGCGGTACCAGGAGGTCTGCGGCGCCGAGGCGGTGGACCTCGGGGCGATCGAGCGCTCTATCGACCTGCTGATGGCCGGCCGCGTGGAGTACGAGTTCCGGACGACCGTCTGCCCCGTCTTCCACGGCGAGGCGGAAATCCGCGCGATGGGCGAGCGGATCGCCGGCGCGCGGCGTTGGGTCCTTCAGCCGTTCGAGCCTGCCTACGCCCTCGACGCCGCCCTGCGCATGGTCCGGCCTTACGATCTTGCGACGATGGAAGCCCTCGCCGCCACCGGCCGCCGGTACGTGGCCCGGTGCTCGGTCCGCGGCCAGCCGGAAAGGCAAGCCGCCGCCGTCGCCCATGCGTGATGAGGGCAAGTGTACATGTTTGGTGTGGGTGGCATGGTCACGCGCCGTTGCGTGGCCATGTTTCTCCGAGCTTCGGGGCTCATGGCCACGCAACGGCGCGTGGCCATGCCACCCGGCGATTGGGCGCCGCGCTAATTCTACAACCCCGCTTCGCGCGGCGGGTCTCCTGACCCGCCGCGTGAAAAGTGCACTGTGGCGGCAGGAAAAGACTCGTGCGCGGCGGCTCTCCTGAGCCGCCGCGTAAGTGCGTTGCCCCGCGCGCGAAGTGGCGTCCTCGCGCGGCGGGTCGGGAGACCCGCCGCGCCCGAGGGTAAGCGCCCACCGCGCACGAGGTGAAGTGGCGTTGTAGTAATAGTCATCAAACCCCCAATATTTGGGGGCCGGGGTCGAGCTTGACACAGGGGGTGCTACTTCCTAGAGTGGGGAACGGTCGGGCGGCGCGTGCCCGGCCGGCTGCCCCGACCGGTGCGGGGGCGGGGGACGCGGCAAATTCGGCGTGGTTCACAAGCCCCCGGCACCGCCGGGGGAAGGGCGCCGCCAAGAGGTTGTCCCCACGCGGTGTGTGGGGCTTGTGAACCATGCCGTGAATTCTCACAGTGGCGCGGCGGATTCCCTAAAGTCCGATAACTGAGGCCGCCGATGCCAATGGGCAGCGAGAGTGGGGTCAGTATGCGCGCCTTCCGGATTCTGGAGAACCTGGGGCCGACGGGCCGGGTCTGCGCGCCATCTCTGTTTGAAGATGCTCTTTTCGGCTGTTACCCCGAGCGAGCGAAGCGAGTCGAGGAGCCTCGCCGTGCGGATGGCCGAACGGCAACGACCACAGCGAGATTCCTCGGCTCGCTGCGCTCGCTCGGAATGACAAAGCTAAACAAGCGTTGCGCGTCGGTCGCCCTGTGCGTGGTGGGGGCGGCGCTGGTGACGCTCGGCGTCTCGTGTGGCAAGACCAGCAAGCCGAGCGAGCCGCGCACGCCGCGCGACGTCACGGCGCCGGTCTATCTGAAGGACACCGTCGGCGAGGTTGCGCGCATCGCCGGCCGCGAGGAGCTCCCCGTTCAGGGCTACGGTTTCGTGACGGGCCTCGACGGGACGGGCACGAAGGCCATGCCTCCCGGCATCCGCCAGCAGGTCCTCGACATGATGCGCCGCAACAAGGTCGAGAAGGCCGAAGAGATCATCATGAGCCCCAACACGGCCGTGGTGGCCGTCAGCGGCTGGCTGCCTCCCGGCATCAGCAAGGGGGAGCTCTTCGACCTGGAGGTCCGCGCCATCCCGACCACGCAGACCACGAGCCTGGAAGGCGGGTTCCTCCTGGAGTGCGACCTGATGTACATGACGATGGACCGCGGCGTCCAGCAGCACACCGAGCGGCTGGCGCTCGCTCGCGGCGCCGTTTTCGTCTCGCCCTTCGCCTCCGAAGGCGACGCGAAGAAGGCGGGCGACCCGCGCGTCGGCCGCGTGCTGGCCGGCGGCAAGGTGCTCAAGACGCAGCAGTTCCGGCTGGTGCTCGTCGAGCCCTCGATGCGGACCGCCGACCAGATCGTCCGCCTGATCAACGCGCGCTTCCCCGGCGCCGCGAAGGCCACGGCGGACCCCGGCCGGATCGAGCTGGAAACGCCGCGCGAGTTTGTCGACTACAAGTCGCATTTCCTGGACCTCCTCGGCGCCTTGTACATGCGCGAGACGCCCGACGCGCGCGACCAGCGCCTCCAGACCCTTGCCGACGCCCTCGTGACCGGCAAGGACATGGACCGCGTGGCCCTGTGCCTGGAGTCGTTCGGCGCTTCGGCGGCTTCGCGGCTGCGTCAACTGGCCAAGAGCGAGAGCCCGGCGGTGCGGTTCCACGTCGGGCGGACGCTCGCGAGCCTCCAGGACGCCCTGGCCGTCCACGTCCTGGAACCCATCGTGATGGACGACAACTCCGAGTACCAGGAAGGGGCGGTGGAGGCCCTTGGGCGGCTGCGCAGCGGCGTTGGCCTGGGCGTCCTCGGCCGCGCCCTGAACGCCAAGAGCGCCCGCGTCCGCGTGGCGGCGTGGAAGGCGATGGCGCACCTGGCGCCGCGGACGTTCGTGGCCCGGTCGTTCCAGGACAAGTTCACCCTGAGCCTCGTGATGACCCGGGGCGAGCCGTTCGTCTACATCTCGCGGACCCTCAAGCCCGAGGTCGCCCTGTTCGGCGACGTGAAGGTCCTGCCGCCGGTGCTGGCCGAGACGCCGCGCGTCACGGCCACGGCGGTCGCCGGCGCCCAGAAGATCAAGCTGTTCAGCCGCCGCCACGGCGCGGACCTGAGCCTCGAGGCGCCGCTGGAGCTGAAGGGGCTCCTCGAGAAGATGGCGACGCCGGTGGATCCGGAGAAGCCCGACAAGGCGCAGGGCCTCGACCTCGGCTACAGCGACGTCGTGGGCCTGATCTACGAGATGTCGCGCAAGCACGCGCTCTCGGCGCCCGTGGTGCTTCAGCCCCTGAGCATTCGCATCCCCGGCGACCGGCCGGTGGCGCGCCCGATTAACCCGGAGGAGGGTTCAAAGTAGCGCGGGGCGGCACGCGGGACGCCGCTCCGTGCCGGATCACTACTACAACGCCACTTCGCGCGGCGGGTCTCCTGACCTGCCGCGCACCTGCGTTATCTCACCGCCGGGGGGGCAATTGGCGCGCGCGGTGGGTCAGGAGACCCACCGCGCACGAGGTTAAGTGGCGTTGTAGTACTACGCGGGTGCCCCCGGTGGCACCCGGCTTGAAGGAGCCCACGCCGCGTGGAACTGAAGAAACTGGAAGTGTTCGGCTTCAAGTCGTTCGCCGACCGGACCCGCTTTGAGTTCGACTCGGGCGTCACGGTCATTGTCGGCCCGAACGGGTGCGGCAAGTCGAACGTGGTCGACGCCGTCAAGTGGGTCCTCGGCGAGCAGAGCCCCAAGAGCCTGCGCGGGCGCGAGATGGCCGACATCATCTTCGCCGGGTCCGAGACCCGCCGCAGCCTCGGCTTCGCCGAAGCGACGCTGGTCTTCGACAACTCGCGCGGCCTGCTGCCGATCGACGTGCCGGAGGTCGAGGTCAGCCGGCGCCTCTATCGCAGCGGCGAGTCGGAGTACCTGCTGAACCGCAAGCCCTGCCGCCTGCGCGACGTCCGCGAGCTCTTCATGGACACCGGCGTCGGCGTCGACGCCTACAGCGTCATCGAGCAGGGCAAGGTCGACGTCCTCCTCCAGTCGAACCCGCAGGACCGCCGCCTCATCTTCGAGGAGGCCGCGGGCATCTCGAAGTACAAGGCCAAGCGCCGCGAGGCCGAGCGCAAGCTCCAGCGCACCGAGCAGAACCTGTTGCGCCTCGGCGACATCCTGGGCGAGGTCGAGAAGCGCCTCCGCAGCGTCAAGTACCAGGCCGGCAAGGCCCGCAATTACCGGGAATACACCCAACGCCTCAAGGAACTCCGCCTCTCGTACGCGCTGAACCAGTACCACGAGCAGATGTCGGCGCTGGCCGCGGTCCGGGCCGAGATGGACGGACTCCAGGCCGAGCGGTCGGCCCGGGCCGGGGCCCTGGCGCAGCTCGACCAGGCGCGCTCGGCGATGGAGTCCGAGCTCATGGACCTGGAGCGCGAGGCCCGCGAGGCCGACGGCCGCCTGGGCCAGGCCCGCTCCGGCATCGCCACGCGCGAAAACGAGATCGGCTTCCACCGCACCCGCGTTGACGAGCTGGGCCAGGTGGTCGAGCGCGACCGGCGGAAGATCGGCGAGCTCTCGGCCCACCTGCGCGACGCGGAGGCGGCCGTCGAGACGCGACGGACCGACATGGCCGCCGTGGCCGAGGCCGCGCGGAACCAGGAAGGCGCCGTCGCCGCCATCGAGACCAAGCTCCGCGAGGTCTCCGACCAGGTCCGCGACCTGGCGGCCCGCATCGAGCACGCCAAGACGGCGCTGATGGACCTCGCGCAGCAGCGGGCCCAGCGGGCCAACCGCGTGGCCAGCCTCGAGCTTCGCCTCGAGACGCTCGACGGCCAGGCCCGCAAGCTGGTGGCTCGCCGCGACGAGATTGCCGCCGCCCTCCAGGCCCTCGCCCAGCGCGAGTCCGAGCTTCACGGCGAGGAGCAGGCGCTGCTGGGGGCCATCGGCGAGCGCCGCGGGCGCCTCGAGGCCAAGCGCGCCGAGGCCGAGACCAAGCAGAAGGAGCTTGAGGAGATCGGCCAGAGGCTCGCCCGCGCCAAGGAAGAGGCGTCGGGCCTCTGCAGCCGCCGCGAGATTCTCGAAGACCTGGAGCGGCGCGGCGAGGGCATCCCCGCCGCCGTCCGCCAGGTCAAGGAAGCGATCCAGGCCCGCGGCGCCGAGCACTGGCGCGGCATGGTGGCGGACCTGATCGAGGTCGATGTCGGCCACGCCGCGGTCATCGAATCGGCGCTCGGCCCGGCCGAGAAGCTGCTCATCGCCGATCACCAGGCCGACGTGCTCGTGCTGGCCCGCGAGCTTGAGGGCAAGCTGCCGGGGCAGGTCCGCTTCCTGGCTCTCGATAGCATCGAGCCTTCGACCAATGGCCACGACCTCTCGGCCTGGCCGGAGGCGGTCGGCTGGGCCATCGATTACGTGCGCGCCGCGGAAGCCGTGCGGCCGGCCCTGGCGCACCTGCTGGCCCGCACGATCGTCGTGCGGACGCTGGAGGGCGCGGTGGAGCTGGCGCGCGGGCCGTGGCGCGGCTACCGCTTCGTGAGCCTGTCGGGGAGCGTGCTGGAGCCCGACGGCTCGGTGGCGGTGGGTCCGCCGGGGCCGGAGACGAGCCTGATTTCGCGGCGGTCGGAGCTTCGCGACATCGCCCGCGAGTGCGAGGCCGTCGGCCGGCGCATCGCGGAGCTCGAGGCCTGCCGGCGGCTGGCGGTCGAGGAGCTGACGAGCCTCGACGCCGCGCAGCAGGAGCTGCGGCAGGAGATCTATGAGGCGTCGATGCGCAAGGTCGAGGTGGAGGGGCAACTCCGCCGCCTCGCCGAGAACCGCCAGGAGCTTCAGGCCGAGACGCCGGTGATCGAGGCCGAGTTGGCCGAGTTCGCGCGGCAGCGTGCCGCCGCGAGCGGCGAGCGCGACGCCGTCAGCCATGAGGTCGCCGACTTCCAGCGCCGCGAGGGCGAGCAGTTGACCGCCGTGGCCGCGCTGGCCCAGGAGTTGGAGGCGCGAACGCATGCCCGGGCCACGTGCGAGGAAGAGCGCACGCAAGCACGCGTGGCGCTGGCCCAGCTCCGCGAGAAGCACGCGGCCCTGGTGGACCAGTTGGCGGCCGCCGAGCGGGACCTCGCGTCGACGCGCGACGGGATCGAGCAGGGGCGGGCCGACCTCGCCCAGTGCCAGGACCGCATCCGCGACTCCGAGCGGACGATGCTCCGCCTCCAGTCCGAGATCGCCAGCCTCTTCATGAACAAGGAATCGGCCGAGGCCGAGGTGCGGCGCCTGGCCGGATGCCGGGCCGACCGGCGCGAGGCCGTGGCGGGCCTGACGCAGAAGGCCCGCGCCATCGAAGACGAGATCGACGAGTTCCAGGAGCGCCTGCACGCGCGGGAGCTTGAAGCGCGCGAGGTCCAGACCAAGCGCGACGACCTCGTGCAGCGCGTCCGCGACGATTTCGGCCTCGACATCGCCGAGCGCTACGCCCAGTGGCAGCCCTCCGAGGTCAACTGGGACGCCGTGAGCGAGGAGATCCGCGACCTCCAGGGCAAGATCGAGCGGCTCGGCGCGGTCAACCTCGAGGCGATCGACGAGCAGGAGGCCCTGGAGCAGCGGACCACGTTCCTGCGGCAGCAGCACGACGACCTGGTCAAGGCCCGCGAGGCGCTCGGCCGCCTCATCGAGCGCATCAACCGCGAGAGCCGCGAGCGGTTCACGAAAACCTTCGACGCGGTGCGCGGCCACTTTCAGGAACTGTTCCGCAAACTGTTCGGCGGCGGCAAGGCCGACGTGTTCCTCGAGAACGAGGCCGACGTGCTGGAGAGCGGCATCGAGGTGGTCGCGCGGCCGCCGGGCAAACAGCTCCAGCGGATCAGCCTGCTGTCGGGCGGCGAGAAGACGATGACGGCCGTGGCGCTGCTGCTGGCGATCTTCCGCGCGCGGCCGAGCCCGTTCGCCATCCTCGACGAGGTCGACGCGGCGCTCGACGAGGCCAACGTCGGCCGGTTCACCGACGTGGTCAAGGAGTTCCTCGACCAGTCGCAGTTCGTCATCATCTCGCACAACAAGCGCACGATGAGCATCGCCGACGTGATCTACGGCGTGACGATGCACGAGCCGGGCGTGTCGCGGAAGGTGAGCGTCAAGTTCAGCGACCTGCACGAGCATGGGTTCTTGGCGGAGGAGCCGGCGGACGGCAAGGCGCCTGCCGAAGCCGCGCCGGAAGCGCCGGCCGCGGAGTCCGAGCCGCCGGTGCCGGCCGAGGTGCAGTTGGCCCTCACCGACACGGGCGCCCGCGCGGCGGCAGAGGAGTCGGCGCCGATGACCGCGCAGGAACCGGACGAAACGGCCGTGGCCGCCGCCGAGGCCCCCGCGCCCGCCGACGCGCCGCCGGAGTCCCCCGAGACCGCCGGCGTCACGACGTCCGGCGTTCCGGAGATGGGGAAGTAGAGCCCGGAGCGCGGCGGGTCAGGAGACCCGCCGCGCACAAACGTGGGATGCCGAGCCGCGCACGAACGTGAGGGGCTCGGCCTCGCACGCACGGGTGTGGGGGGGGAATCCGATGAGATCGGCCATCTTGGCGGTTCTCGTATCGGCCCTGTCGGTGGCCGCCGGCTGCACGCCGGCGGTAAAGGCCGACCGCGCCGCCACGGCGGCCGACCTCGAGTGCACGATCGAGCCGGTCGGCCTGCAGGCGGAGGGTGGGCTGCCGCAGAGCCTGCGGCTGACGGTCCGCAACCAGTCGTCGAGCATTGTCGCCCTGACGCTGCCGCGGCCGATGGCGGCCGAAGCCACGCCGCCGACGGGCGAAGACGCGCCGTTTCCGCTGCTGGCGATTGTCATGAAGAGCGCGGCCGGGGCCGACGAGACGCCTGTCTACACGGACCCGCGCACGAAGTCGTGGCCGAAGCCGCGCCAGGTCGCCTTGGCGCCGGGCGCGACGTGGTCCGACACGTATCGGCTCACGGATTTCTATCTGTGGGGTCCGTGCGGGCCGGACACGGGAGGCAGCTTCACGAAGTACTTCTGGCGCGGAGACAAGGAGATGTCGCTCTGTGCGTCGCTCATGTTCGGGGGGGACAAGAGGCTGGAATCGAACGCCGTCAAGATTCGCTGCAACTTCGAGGATTGGTTGTTCGCGAAGAAGCGTTGAGGTGCGCGCCGATTGAGCAAGTACAGAACGCGCCCATCGAGATGGGCGGCTAAGTGGGCCTCATTTAGCCGCCCCGCTTGCGGGGCGCGTGTTTGAAATCACCATGGCCACCGACCCACAGCCGCCATCGTCGCCGAAGAAACTGCCGGTGCTCGCCCTGCGCGGCCTGGTCGCGTTTCCGGGCCTGGCGATGCCTCTTCAGGTCGGGCGCGAAATCTCCGTGACGGCCGTGCACGAAGCGCTCGGCAAAGACCAGCAAATCCTCCTGCTCGCCCAGCGCAACCCGGAGTGCTTCGAGCCGGCGGCGGCGGACCTCTTTGAGGTCGGCGCCATCGGCCACGTGCACCAGTGCTTCAAGGGCGACGGCGGCACGCACAAGGTGATCGTCGAGGTAACGGAGCGCGCCCGCGCGGTCTCCACCACGCTCGAGAACGGCTGCCTCTGGGCCGAGGTCGCCCCCATCGAGGAGCCGCCCCTCGACGGCGCCGAGGTCGAGGCCCTCATGCGGACCGTCCGGGCCCGGTTCTTCAGCTACCTCCAGTTCCAGCCCAGCCTGCCGGAGAGCATCGGCCAACTGGTCGCCCAGGCCGAGAGCGGCTCGCTCCTGGCCGACACGGTGGCCGCGTACACGGCCGTCCCGTTCTCCGATAAGCAGCGCCTCCTGGAGATGATCGACCCGGAGGCCCGGCTGCGGACGCTGGCCGAGATCCTGGAGAACGAAATCTCGCTGCTCGAGATCCAGCGGCGCATCAGCGACCGCGTCCGCACGCGCCTCACGAAGAGCCAGCGCGAGTACTTCCTGAAGGAGCAGCTCCGGGCCATTGAGGAGGAGTTGGGGCAGGGCGATCCGACGGCCGCGGGGGTCTCGGAGCTCCACGAGAAGATCATCGAGGCGGGCATGCCCGACGAGGTGCTGAAGATCGCCCTGCGCGAGCAGCAGCGCCTCAGCCGCATGATGCCGCTGACGCCCCAGGCCGTCGTCATCACCGAGTACCTCGACTGGCTCATCCACATGCCGTGGAAGGCGCGGACCGAGGACAACCTGGACCTGCGGCACGTGGCCCGCATTCTCGACGAGGACCACTTCGGCCTGGTGGAACCGAAAGAGCGGATCCTGGAGTACCTGGCGGTCAAGAAGCTCAAGGCGCGGATGCGCGAGCCGATCCTGTGCTTCGTCGGCCCGCCGGGCGTCGGCAAGACCAGCCTGGCCAAGAGCGTGGCGCGGGCCCTCGGGCGGCGGTTTGTCCGCAAGAGCCTCGGCGGCGTCCGCGACGAGGCCGAAATCCGCGGCCACCGCCGCACCTACGTCGGCGCCCTGCCGGGGCGCATCATCCAGTCGATCCGCAAGGCCGGCGTCCGCAACCCGGTCTTCCTGCTCGACGAGATCGACAAGATGGGCACCGACGCGCGGGGCGACCCGGCCAGCGCGCTGCTGGAGGTCCTGGACCCCGACGAGAACTACGCCTTCAGCGACCATTACCTGGAGGTCGAGTTCGACCTGTCGGAGGTCCTGTTTGTCTGCACCGCGAACGTGCCCACGGCGATTCCGCCCGTCCTCATGGATCGGCTGGAGATGATCGAGTTGGCGGGCTACACGCTGGAGGAGAAACGCCAGATTGCCGAGCGGCACCTGGCGCCGCGGGAACTCGAGGCGCACGGCCTGACGGCCGACGACGCGGCCCTCCCGGCGGAGGTCATCCGGCACGTCATCGAGTCGTACACGCGCGAAGCGGGCGTGCGGAGCCTGCGCAAGAGCCTGGCCCGCATCTTCCGCAAGATTGCGGCCCAGCGGGCCGTGGCCGACTCACCGCCCTCCGAGCCGCGGCCGATCACGCGCCAGGAGGTCCGCGCCTACCTCGGCCCCGCCCCGTACCGGCGCGAGATGGCCGGGCCGAAGGAGAGCGTCGGGGCGGTCACCAGCCTTGCCTGGACCGAGGCCGGCGGCCGCAGCATGACCATCGAGGTCTCGTGCATGCCCGGCAAGGGCGAGCTCACGCTGACCGGCCAGCTCGGCGACGTGATGCAGGAGTCGGTCAAGACCGCCCTCTCGTGGGTCCGGTCGCGGTGCTCGCGGCCGGGAGTGATCCCGATGCGGCACACGGTGGACTTGCACGTCCACGTGCCGGAGGGGGCCACGCCCAAGGATGGGCCGAGCGCGGGGCTGCCGATCGCCGTGGCCCTCGCGTCGGCGATGAGCGGATGCCCCGCCCGGCGCGATGTGGCGATGACCGGCGAGGTCACGCTCCAGGGGCGGGTCCTGGCGGTCGGCGGCATCAAGGAGAAGGTGCTGGCCGCCCACCGCGAGGGCGTCACGCACATCTTCCTGCCGAAGGGGAACGCCGACGACCTGGAGAAGATTCCCGAGGAAGTGCGGAAGGCCGTGCGCCTCACGTTCGTCGACCGCGTGGAGGACTGCCTGCGCGACGTGGTGCCGGCCCTCAAGGGCCAGTTCCGCACCCGGGCCGACACGCACATCCGCCAGCGCGAGGCCGACGAGCCGGGCCCGGCGGCCACGGACGGCGAGTAGCGCGCCCGCGCGGCGCGCCTTGTCTCGGCGTCGACGGGCCGCTAGAATGCCAATCGTTGGGTGCCAGTGTTTTCCTGACGCGGCGAGGGAGTATCGGCCATGACGGAACTCGTTTTCCAGATCGAGGAAGATTCCGACGGTGGGTATACGGCGAAGGCTGTGGGGGCCTCCATCTTCACCGAAGCGGACACCCTCGAGCAACTCCGCGACAACATTCGCGATGCCGTGACCTGTCATTTCGAGAAACCCGAAGACAGGCCGAAGATCATCCGCCTTCACTTCACCCGTGACGAGGTTATCGCCTTGTGAAACTGCCGCCAGATGTGGCGGGCCATGATTTGGTCAGGGCTCTCGGCCGACTGGGGTATGTCGCAACCCGTCAGAGCGGCAGTCACATCCGCGTTACGGCCGTCACTGCCCAAGGCGAGCATCACCTCACGGTTCCTGACCACAATCCTATCAAGGTGGGTACACTTAACGCCATCTTGCGGGACGTTGCGGCCCGGTCCGGTCTCAGCCGCGACGAGCTTCTTGATCGCCTTTTCCCGTAAGAGGAGCCATGCAGGCTGCGGCAACGCCGCGGCATCAGTGCCGGAGGCACGACTGTTCTGTAGCCACGGGCTTTGAGCCCGTGGAAGGCGGAAGGATCGATATTCATTGTTTTTCCGTCGGAGCCCCGTAGGGGCGATTGAGGCGGCGCTCAGGCGCCCCGCTGGGGCTTGGAAAAAAAGGAAGGAGTTGTCGGGTGTCGCTGTCCACGGGCTGAAAGCCCGTGGCTAGAGAACAGCCGCCCCTTGGGGGCTGACGGCAACGACCAGGGCCCGCCCTGGCAGAACTCGTTTCGCTCGCCTGGAATGAGAGCCCCGGACACACCGCGCGGCGGGTCAGGAGACCCGTCGCGCGGTGACTTGTTCGTATCCGTCTTACCTATTTATTTCGGCTTCGGCGCCGGCGTTTCGGCCTTCGGGGCGGGCGTTTCGGCCTTCGGGGCGGGCGTTTCGGCCTTCGGGGCGGGCGTTTCGGCCTTCGGGGCGGGCGTCTCGACCTTCGGGGCCGGTGTTTCGGCCTTCGGCGCCGGCGTTTCGGCCTTCGGGGCGGGCGTCTCGACCTTCGGGGCCGGCGTTTCGGCCTTCGGAGCCGGCGGGGTCGTGGGGTTCTTCATCCACGCCTCGTACGGCGCGAGGTCCTTTGCCTCGACGCCCGTGATCAGTTTCAGTGCCGCCAGGTAGATCGGACGCAGGCGCTCCTCCTTCTCCGCCTTGTAGCCGTCGATGAGGATCTTCGCGCTGGGAACCGAGCCGAGCGGCGAGAGGTTCGCCAGGGCCGACACCATATTCATGCGGGTCCACGCGTTCGTCGACTTCAGGTCCTCGATCGCGAGCGGGAGGATCGCGGCGGCGCGCGGATCGTCTCGCTTGACGGTGCGGGTTGCCAGCAGGGCGGCGGCCCCCTGAACGCGGTCGTCCTTGTCCTTCAGGAGTTCCAGGAGGCGCTTCTGGTCGATCTCCTTGCCCTGGATCGCCAGGCCGATTACCGCCGTGCCGCGCACCTGCGAGCTTTCATCGCTCGTCAAGGCGAGGAGGCGGTTGGCGGCCTCGGCATCCTGGGCGAAAGTCAGCCCAAACCCCGCCAGGTCGCGGACGATCGGGTCGGGGTCCTTCGAGTCCTCCAGGACCGTCTTGAGGTTGACGCCGGCGACCTGGCGCAGCGTCTGGTCGATCTGGTTGATCTGGACGGCGTTGCCCTGGGCGCCGGCCTGGTCGCGGCTGGCCTGGAGGTCGCGCAGCATGAGCCGCAGGCGCGGGGCGGCCACGGGCTTCGTTACGAGTTTCTGGTTCGAGAGGTTGGCGTAGAAGTTCTGCATCGCCGGGGTCCATTGGCCCTGGGGGTTCTCGCGGATGAAGGCGCCCAAGGTCTCGAGGGCGGCGTCGAGGTCGTTCGCCTGGGCCAGTCTGAAGCCCTTGTCAATTGTGGCGAAGTCCTTGCGGGCTTTGTCAAGCTGGGCGGGATCGACCCGGTCCGCGTCGGCGAGTTTCTCCTGGAAGTCGCGCGTGATGCGCTGCTCGGCCTTTTCCCTTTTCTCGACGACAACCAGCGAGCCGGTCTGGGTCACCCACCCGCTGCCGTCGAGGGCCCACGCCATCCGCGAGGTCAGCTTCTCGATCTTGAGGCGTGCGGCAAAGTCGCCCGTGAAGGTGACGTTGGCCGACGTTTCGAGGATCGCGCAGTTCCTGGTGCCTTCGGTGCGCGTGGCGGTGAACCGCGTGGTCAGCGTCGCCTTGGCAGGGCCCAGGTCGAGGTCGCGCGTCCAACTGTCGCCCTGCTTGACGGGCTGCTCGGGAAGGAACCGGAACTCGGCCTGGATCATGTCCATGGCTTGGCCGGGGTCGGCGGGCTTGGCGGGCTTCTCGACCGGCAGGCCGCTGAGGTCGCTCCAGTGCGCGGACAGGACGGGTGGCAGGGATTGCGTGCGGTTCTGCTCGGGGACGGTCGACAGGCGGTCCTTGCCGTTCTCCTCCAGGACAAGGAGGCGCTGGCTCTGCGGCGCATCGACCACCACCAGGCGCATGCTGGGCGGATCGGCCTTGGTCTCGAGGACGAGCTCGCGGCGCTGGACGGGCACCTCGGTCACGGTCCGCCGCGACTGCTCGCCGGCCTGAAGGATCATCTCGGAGCGGACGCTGCGCTCGTACAGCCGCCGATCGCCGGGCTCCACCTTGTAGCGGAGGGTGACCGATTGGCCGGAGGCCGTTTGCGCCAGGAGGATGAGCGCCACGGCGGCGATGGCTGCTTTCAGGGTCTTTCGCGTAGTCATGGGGCAGTTCCTTATGGGTCTTGGTGCTACCGTTCTCGGCGTTTGCGGCGCTTGGGCTGAGGCGAATTCTCGGGCGCGGGCGCCGCCGCGGGGGGGGCGTAGTCCGCCTGGAGCGGCGGGCGCCGGCTGCGCGCCAGGAGCACCAGGCCGCCGACCCCCACGAGGACCATCACGATGGCCACGTTCTGGCTGATCGTCATTCCCGGCAGCCGCGCCGCCAGCGCCTGCCGGCCCAGCCCCTCCAGGAGCGTCGGCAGGCCCAGGAAATAGACCGACGCCTCGTCGGCCCGCAGGATCTCAAGCAGGAATCGGCTGATGCCGTAGAGGAGGATGAGCGAAAAGAGGACCTGTCCGTGCCGGCGCTTCCATCGCCACATCGTGTAGAGGACCAGGGTCAGCAGGACGGCGCTGGCGAGCGACAGAAGCTGCGCAGGGTAGATCGCCGGGGCGTGCCACGCGGCCGCCAGCGATCCGGCCAGCGTCCCCGCCGCCGCCCCGGCGGGCTGGGCGGCCGTCATCCCCAGCGCGGCCAGCGTCTCCGGGGCGCCCGACCAGCCCGCCGACGCCAGGAACCGCTCCGCATAGTGCTGCCACGGGATCGAGCCGACGGGCCACGCCAAGCCCCACCCTGTGGGGCACGTGTCGCCATAGCAGCATCCGTTCAGAAAACACCCCATCCGCCCGAACCCCTCGCCCAGGGCCGCCCCCGGCGCGATGACGTCCAGCCAGTACAGGATGGGCCGCCGCGTCGCCACCAGGTACACGACGACCGACGCGACGGCCAGGAGGAACCCGCCGTAAAACGTCAGGCCGCCCTCCCAGATCTTCACCAGGTCCAGCAGGTTCGGGAATTGGCCGCTGTACTGCACCACGAAGAACAGCCGCGCCCCCAGGATGCCGCCGAAGAAACACAGCAGCGCGATGTTGTAGACCACGTCGGGCGACTGCTTCCGGCGCTTCGCCAGGTGGGCCGCCAGCAGGATCGCCGCCAGGAACCCCAGGCACATCATCGCCCCGTACCCGTAGAGCGTCAGCACCTGCTCGGTGCCGGGGATCGGGATGCGAAGGAGTATCTGGCGCACAAACGCCTTCCTTGCCGCGCCTCAGTGGCCGCGGGCGATACGGTTCTGCTTGTTGACGAGCACTCGGCGCGGCTTGTGGCCCGCGATCTCCTCGGGCGCGAGGTACGCGAACCCGAGGACGATCACCAGGTCTCCCGGCTCGCCGAGCCGCGCCGCCGCCCCGTTCAGGCACACGACGCCGCTCGCGCGGTCACCCTTCATTATATAGGTTTCGTGCCGGGTGCCGTTATTGACATTGGCGACGAGGACGGCCTCGCCCTCGACCATGCCGGCCGCGTCCAGCAGGTCCTCGTCGATGGTGATGCTGCCCTCGTACTCGAGGTGCGTCTCGGTGACGGAGGCCCGATGGATCTTGGATTTCAATACTTTGATGAGCATCGTTCGTCCTCTTGGGAGCGACTGAGGTCGTCTCCGTTGTCATGGACCGCGGCTTACCCTCAAGCCGTAAATCACTGCCGTCCTGAGTTGCTATCCACCGGTGTAGGGTGGGTGCTTTGCACCCGCACTTGTTTAGCGTGGTGGCACGGTCACGCGCCGTTGCGTGACCGTGCTTGCTAGCCCAAGTGACCATGCACGGCCACGCAACGGCGCGTGGCCG
>Ga0315273_10002722_pt1 | contig 21019 bp, 18 predicted proteins | sample YL17G02_0_MG_FD_205753 | JGI IMG/M metagenome (GOLD analysis project Ga0315273, IMG submission 205753) | Sediment microbial communities from Yellowstone Lake, YNP, Wyoming, USA - YL17G02_0 | ecosystem: Environmental > Aquatic > Freshwater > Lake > Sediment | place: USA: Wyoming | collected... | reverse complement strand
CGCAGCGCGGGGCGGCGGGATGTCGGTGTCGGGGGGCCACGCCATGATGTTCAACATCGCGTTTCTCGGCAACTTCGCCGCATATGGCGGAGGGCTGTACACCCACGATGGAGGCCGTGAGACCCTCGTCAACGCCAGCTTCACTGCCAACTCGGTCCAGACCAGCGCCGCCGCAATCTACAACACCGGGAGTAACCCCGAGGTCATCAACACGATCATCTGGGCGGATTCTGGGATCACGGAGGTATTCAACTCGATAGGTGCGGTGACCTTCCGTTATTCCGACGTCCAAGGATCGGGCGGCAGCGCCAACTGGATATCGTCATTCGGGATCGACGGGGGCAACAACCTGGATGTCAATCCCCTTTTCATAAGCTCTGCAAACCGGAACGCGCACCTTGGACTCGGATCCCCTGTAATTGACGTAGGGGATGCGAGTGTGCCCGGCATTCCTCCCACAGATATCGACGGGAATCCCCGCATTATCGACGCGGGTATTGACTTCGGCGCGTACGAGTTCAATAATCCTACGCATATCCGCGGGATCGACGTGCCTCGCGCCCTTCGCGTCGGGTCTGTCTATCCGAACCCGTTCAATCCCACGGTGACCGTGTCGTTCGATGTCGATAGACGGCGGGATGTTCGCATCACCGTGTACGACGTGGCGGGACGATGGGTGCGCACGTTGTTGCGCGAGAGCGCCAGTGACCCGGGTCCGCACCGGGTCTTGTGGGACGCGACCGATGACGCCGGCAGACGCATGGCCAGCGGCGTCTATTTCATCGAGGTTCAGTCGGATGGTTGGAGAGATAGTCGAAAAGTGATTCTCGTTAAATAGGACGGACGCTCCGTCGGAAGTATGCCGCGCAGCTAACCGATAGAGGACGATCTCTTCGGAGACGGCCTCATCGGGGGTGACACCTCGCAGCATGGACATCGGCATCAAGCTCGACATCGGTTTTTCCGGAAACGAATCCTACCGCCAACTCTTCGGCGCGCAAAATCCCCTTTCATGCCTCTGGAAACTCGGTTTTCGCGCGGTCGAAACGGCGATCGATACGAAAACGGATTTCGAAGCGTTGGCCGAGTACATCCGGTTGTGCACCGGCGCGGGTTTTCGTGTGTCGCTCCATCCGTATACGGAACGCGCGCCAGGCAACCCCGCGCGCTTCAGCCGGGACGGCGGGCGCTGCCGGCAGTTCCATACGAAAGTCTTCTCGGCCGCGGAGGAAGCGGCGGAGCATCAGGGCCGTCCCGTGACCGTGAACATACACGGAGCAGCGGCCCCCTCAGAAGACGACCGGGATATTCTCCTGATCGAATCGATCCGTTTTTTCACCTGGGCGCGCGAATGGTGCGCCGAGAACGCGCCGCACGTGAGGGTGGTCACCGAGCTCCAGTTTCGTCCGTACCCCGACGAAACGATACAGCGCATCGGCGACGGATACGGAGAGCTCCTCGAGATCGTGAAGCGCGCCGACGTTGATGCCTGTTGGGACCTCGGACACGCGTACATGAACGCCGAGAGATTCGATCTGCCTCTCGAACCGCCGACCGAGCTTCTGCCGCGAATCGCCCACATCCACTGTCACGATGTGAAGGAGAGCGATCACCACCCTCTCATCTTCGGACGCGTCCCCTGGGATCGCCTGCTGGCTTCCGTCCTCGAGCGCGGCTTCGACAAAGCCGTGATTCTCGAGGTCCCGCCAGGGAATTTCCTTCGCGCGGGCGGCCTCGAGTCGCTCGAGCAGTCCCTCGACAAGATCGCGGCTGTCGCACGAGAGAGACTCCGGCGCTAGCTCCCTCCGAGTTTGTGGGGTGGAGGTTCTTCACGGGTTCTCGCTCCCTCGGGCCCTGCTTCCCGCCGCGCGCGCGTATTGTATGTCAAGGATGCTTTACCCGGCTTCTCACCGCATCGGCCAGAATCCGCAGATAGAAGCGAGTATTCAAACAAAATACGTTACTGTAAACAAATCATTACACACACGAGTGCGTCTTGCGACACGTTGCTGCTATTCGGCGGCGAGGCGAAAATCTGCTCGGATTGTGAACAAGAACGGGAATTCGCTTGAGAAAGTGCAAAACGCTGTGATACACTTCCCAGGGTCGCTTCACTTGGGAGATTAGACGTGGATGCGCGGAAGGCATGCCGCCTCTTTTCGAAAGAGAAGGGGCTTTTTTTTCTATGATCTAGTATGGAGGCGCCGCGCGCGGCGCTGTCGCGTATTTGCGGGCTTCGATTCAACGGCAAGCTCAGAGTGAATGATAGGTCAACCGCCATGGCTCTAGGAAACAGCAATGCACAGACATGTGAGCACGTGTATTCTATGAACATGAAGGAGGATGCGTTGTGGGAACCGTGTTGAGGTGCGTGGCGACGACTGTCGCCCTTTATCTTTGGCTGCCCTCGGCATGCTCCGGGCAATCCGTGGAGTCGGCCGCATATCAGTATGCGGAGCAATTCTTCGCACAGTACTCGAAGAAACACAGAGAACTGGAGCACGGAGCGATCGCGCAGCCATATAGTACGCTGCTGATCGGATACAAGGACATTCTCGCAGCGACGGACGCGAAACAACTGTTATCCGTCGTGCCGGTGTTGGTGTATGAATTTCCGATCGTGGTCGACGGCGGATTGAAGCGGGTAATCGGGGTTCGGACGGATCCCTCCACAGGAATGCTCTACGACGACCCGTGGATGGGGATTGGTACCCACAGCGTGTCGTTAGCGGACAGCACGGTGTTTCGCCTGAGCCAGAAGATGCGTCTGAGAAAGATTATCCGATTTCACCTCGACGACACTGGCCGCAGCTTGATCGTGTTAATCAACGAGAGGGGCGATACACTGATCACTCCATGTGAATTGGACGGGGCGCGCATTATCGGTGCGAAAGCAAACAGCAGTGGGGAATATCCTTTGATGTCTCTTAATGAAGCGATGCCACTGTTGAAGGCGTATGCGGAAACGACTCGGGGAAACTACGAACGGTGGCGGAAGTAGCCGAAACAACAGGCAGTAGAAGTGGTTGGGAAGCGTGAATCACGGCTGATGAGCTTGTTGAGTGGAAGGGAGTCGCGATGAGTCGTTCTTGCCGCGGCGGAGTGATTCTGACTAGCGCATTTGTTCTGGTCACGCTGTTCTGGCGCGTTTGTTGGTCGGATTGCCGGACGGTAGGCGCGCCTATACAGTATCGATACGTGGATCAGTCAGCTTGGTGCTGGGCCGCCTCGATCGAGTGGTGCATGGACTGGTGGGATTGGGCGGAATCTCAATGCATGATCGCCAATTACTTTTGTACGGTCTTTCCAGAAAAACACACGTGCCCGCAAATAACTCATGGTTGTTGCGGGGTTGGTGAGCCCTGTGCCGGGTGGGGCTTCACCATGCAACAGCTCTACTATGGAATGAAGGGAACTATGTCGGATCCGGGTTTGTATTTCGATGTGGATTACTTGACCACAAGCTTGTCCGCGATAGACCTAAAAACAAAGTTGTGCGATAACGACTACTTGGTGATGGCGGGTTATACAACCTCAGAACCGGGACATGTCGTTGTAGCTTACGGCTACGAGACCGCCGTCCCGCCCCAGCCATACCCGATGGTGTATTTCATGGATCCGAGCCTCGGCCATTACGAAGATTACCCCTATCCTGTCTTCCGAGACATGTATTTGGGATGGAAAGAGTCCATAGTGGTCAAGTATTACGATCCACCGGATGTGCCGATTAGCGACATAAGGTACTTTCTAATTCGCGAGCAGTGGCCCTCGGACGAAGGAACAACACCCCTTGACTTCAAACTCTCGGCGGATGCTGATCCTCAAATCGCGGCGCTCTATGTGTCCGACAATCCCATGGGTCCGGCACGGCTCTTTGCGGTGGAGGAGGATATTCTCGTCGAGCCGTATGAGAACACTGTTCTCGACTACAGGCGGGAGGGATACGCGTCCTATTACTACTATTACATGGACTATTCATACGGTCCCTTTCCGGAGTTGAGACCAACGGTGGAGGTCTGGGGCGCTCAGAACAATCCGCGCTTCCTGGACGGCTTCGACAATCGACCCGAGTTCGACGCCCCGTCCAATCCAACGGTCTCTGATGTTGCTCTTGACCGAGGGGGGGGCGCTGAGGGTTCACTGGGAGCTTTCCGCAGATGATTCCCTCCTCGACGACTACAACATCTACAGGAAGGTGTTCATCGGATCCGGCGAGACGCCCCGTGAGTATATCTCGTCGGTTCCGGCGGGGTGCGACACATTCGTAGACAGGTCGATCAGCGTTGGAGCTTCTGCATCGTACATCATATCTGCCGCTCACCATGGAGGTCGGGGCATCCCAGCAGGCAACGGCGACTTGGGTATTTGGAATGATTTCAGTACCACTACAACACCCAAGGAGCCGATAGACAATCTCTCCGAGATAACACTCGTTGTCACAAGCGGAGACACTCTAAAGGTTTGTCCCGCAGGGGACTTCGAATCACTGAGTATCCATCTCGCTGTCCTTGGTTCAGACGGCTTGCCGACGCCGGGAATTCCTGCGGACGAGATTCTGTTCCTCGTGTCGAGACCGCCTACAGTCAAGATATGCGAAGGGGACACTCTTTTTCCCGAGGGCTGTACAGACGCGAGCGGCACCACGGAGCTCGTGTGTTCCAGAATAGGTGGTTGCGGAACAATTGGCGTAACTGCACAAGTGATGGGGAAACCTGTGCTCGACACTCTAACCGTAACTGTCAGATCTCCCGACTGCAATGGCGATGGTATCATCAATTCTCAAGACGTGGCGATATTGTCTCCTGCCTATCCTTGTTCCCAGTGCACGGACCCTAAGTATAACTCGTGTGTGGACTACAACCTCGACTGCAAGATCAACTCGCAGGACTTGGCGACGATCGCAGGCCATTACTGTCCGGGTAGCTGCCCCCCGCATAATTGCAGTTCGATTCCGGGATCGATGGTGGCGGAAACGTCGGGAACTGCGACGCCGAGCCCGGTCTTGGGGAGCCCGGCCTTCGAGGTAAGCGGCGTCAAGGGCAAAGTACTCGAGGACGGAAAGCTGTCGATTCCGGTCCGTGTCAAAGGGGTCGCGTCGCTCATCGCATGTCATCTTGTGGTCAAGTACGATGGCGAGGTGACTGGTGCCGAGTTCGTGGCGACCAACTATCTCCACGATCCGATCATTATCCCGGCAAAGGTAGATCCCGTGAAGAAGACGATCTTGGTGGCATTGGCTGGGTCGGGTGGGGTGGTCACCCGACAGGCCGAAGGCACGTTGGGGTCGCTGATCGTTGAAGGCACCGTCCTCCCCCACTCTCTAGAAATCGTCGAAGCGGAGATCGTGGATGGCAACCAGCAGTTGGTAACCATCGTGCAGAGTATCACCGGATCTTCGGTGGGCAGTCCGAGCACCGAAACGGATGCGGCGAAGTCCCAGGCAGCAGAAACGAAGCTCTTCCAGAGCGTTCCCAATCCGGCGAATCCCACGACGACAATTTCGTTCTCTTTGAAAGAGCGGTGTCGTGTGACGCTTCGCATTTACGACGTGAACGGGCAAGTTGTCCGGACGCTGGTCGACCAGAAGCTCGATCCGAATCGCTATGACATCGTGTGGGATGCGACGGATGATCGTGGCAAGGTGGTGTCGAGCGGGATCTATTTCTATCGTGTGAGCGCCGGCGGCTTCGTGGACCAGAAGAAACTCGTGATCTTGAAATGAGTCGGAAACGGCTGGTATCAGGCCCCTCTCTTGACTTGCCTATCAGGCACGACGCCTTCTCGGGCCCTCCACTACGACGGCTTTTTACAACCACCCTTTTTTCCTGAAGATCAAGAGGCAGGTCAAACTCACGCCGAGCGACACGGCCCAGAAGAGCGGATAACCGAGCTTCCATCCCAGCTCCGGGAAGTACTTGAAGTTCATTCCATAGACGCCCGCGAGAAAAGTGATCGGGGCAAAGATCGTGGCGAAGATCGTGAGGATTTTCATCACGGCGTTCATCTTGTTGCTCATGCTGGAGAGGTAGAGATCCTGCATCCCCGAGATGAGGTCCCGGTATGACTCCACGGCTTCGATCAGCTGGACGGAGTGGTCGTAGACGTCGCGGAGATACACCGCCGTCGTTTTCTTGATCAGACCCGGTTCAGCCCTCTCGAGAATCCCCGTCACTTCGCGCGTGGGCCAGATGAGCTTGCGGAGAAAGATCATTTCCCTCTTGAGCTCGTGGATGGTCCGGAGCGTCTCCGACGAAGGCCGGACGGCAAGCTCGTCGGCAACCTTTTCGATCTCGTCGCCGATCCTCTCGAGCACGATGAAGTAGTGATCGAGGATCGCGTCGATGAGCGCGTAAGCGAGATAGTCCGTCCCGGATTTGCGGAGCCGGCCCGCGCCTCCGCGTATGCGCTCGCGTACCGGATCCCAGACGTCCCCCTCTTCCTCCTGAAACGAGAGAAGATAGGTGGGACCCACGATCATGCTGATCTGGTCGGCTATGACTTCGGTCTGGCCTTCGGGGTACTCGAGCATCTTGAGAACGATAAAGAGATGATCCTGATGGTCCTCGACCTTGGGGCGCTGGTGCGTGTTGACGATGTCTTCGAGAACGAGGGGATGAAGGCCGAAGTGCTCTCCCAGCCGCTTCAGACCTTCCGTGTCGTGGAGGCCGTCGATGTTGATCCATGACACGCCGGGTGTGTCCCTGTACGGAAAGCACTCGTCGATCGAGCCGAGCTCCTTCTCCTCCAAATGAGAATCGTCGAAGTCGAAGACGGTGATCTTCACCCTCTTCGCTTTTCTCTCACCGACGTATTCGACGGTGCCGGGCGGGAGCGCGACTTTCTTCTGTATCCGCCAGAAAAGCCTGGGCACGGCGGTCACCTCCTGAGCGCAGCCCGCGCGGAGCGTGCCCGTGGGTGGGCACTTCTTCGGCGCGGGTCTCGTGTGCGGGTGACGCGATCATGACACAGAAAAGACCTTCTTGGGGAGTGGGAAGTTGTCGCACGCACGGGGCCGGGGCAGCGGTGTGGATGCGGCCGTCGCGGTGTGCTATGATCGGTCAGGCCGCCGTCGAAGGGAGCGTCATCCTTATGGGAGAAAAGAACTTCTTCAGCCGGTTCACGCAGAAAACTCCGGACAAGCCGACGGGTTCGTCCTCGCTTGAAGAAGAGAACAAGAAGCTCAGGCGAGCCGTCTCGGAGCTCTCCATCTTGAACGATGTCGCTCTCGCTGTCGGCACTGCGGCCGATCCTCAAGACATGGTCGAGAAGCTTGTCAGCCAGCTTCTCCGTGCAGTCAGCGCGGAGCAGGCGACGGTCACACTCTTCGACCGCACGTTCGAAAACACCGCTCGAACACAAATCAGAGTGATGGCGAGCTCGACGGAGCTCCCGCAGTACCACATGAACCAGGCGTTCATGGGGTGGATGCAGCTCTACAAGAAACCGCTCGTCATCGACGATCCCAAGAGCGATAGCCGTTTCAAAGGGATCGACTGGGACGAAACGGTCCGCTCCGTGATGTGCGTCCCCCTCCTGGTCAAGTCCGAGATGACGGGAGCGCTCACCGTGTACAACAAGAAGGGCGGGGGTGTCTTCACCGATGAGGATCAGCGGCTCCTCCCTATCATCGCGATGCAGTCCGCGCAGATCATGGACAACACGCGCCTCATTAAAGAAAACGCGGGCATGCAGGAACAGGTGAAGCTCGCATACGACATCCAGCGTAACCTTCTGCCCAAGAATCCGCCCGAGATCCCGGGGTACGACATCGCGGGAACGAGCCTGCCTGCTCTGACCGTGGGCGGCGATTATTTCGATTTCATACCGACCGCTTCGGGCGACTGGGCGATCTGTCTGGGGGATGTTTCGGGGAAAGGGCTGCCCGCCTCCCTCCTCATGGCGAACCTCCAGGCGACTCTACGGGGACAGACCCTCGTCGATGCGGAAGTCCGTGAGCGCATCGAGCGCTCGAACAAGCTGATGTACCGAAGCACGGACGTCGAAAAGTTCGCCACGCTCTTCTATGAAGTTCTGAAGCTCAGCACGCACGAGGTCACTTTCGTCAACGCAGGGCACGAACCCGGCCTCATGTTCACGCCCGACGGGACAATCTCGCGTTTGGAAACGGGGGGACTCGCTCTCGGCGTGATCGACGATTTCCCCTACGCGCAGGAGACGGTGGCCATGGCGCCGGGAAACGTCATGGTGATCTACTCGGACGGAGTCACCGACGCGACGAACTCCTCGGACGAGCAATACGGAATGGCAAGGCTCGAGGCCGTAGCGCGGAGTCATCTGGGCGAGCCCGCCTCGATCATCGTCGATCGCATCGTCGAGGCCGTGAGCGCCCACGCGAAAGGCACAGCCCAGCTCGACGACATCACGGTCGTGGTGGTGAAGAGGGTGAAGTAGGGGGGGCGTTCCGCCCTCCCCTCCCGATCGAGCCGTCACGCGAGAAAATCCAGCCACCGATCTATCCGGCCCGGACGCGCAGATCGTTAATTGATTTGCACACAAGCTGTTATCGCATTTTCTCCTAGAGTTGGCACTCTAGGCAGTAGACTGCTACTTGCAAAAATCTGCGAATGGTGTATCATACCTAAGTCAGCACCCGATCCTCATCCAATGACCACGAGTGAAAATCCACGGGTGCGTGGAAACAATCAACCGATACGAATCAACGCGGAGGTAGACCAGTGCAAATCCGTCCTCTAGGTGACCGTGTGTTGGTGAAGCCGATCGACGAACCCGAAATGAAAAAGGGCGGCATCATCATCCCCGACACAGCCAAAGAGAAGCCCCAGCAAGGCGAAGTCGTCGCCGTCGGAAAAGGCCGTGTCCTCGAATCCGGCGAGAGAGTGGCGCTCGAAGTCAAGAAAGGCGACAAGGTGCTCTTCCGGAAGTACTCCGGCACGGAGTTCAACATTGAAGAAGTGAAGTACCTCATCCTCGGAGAGAGCGACATTCTCGCGATGATCTAGTCATCGAACATTCTGACCAAGCGAACAGGAGGAAACAAGAATGGCGAAGCAACTCATCTACGACGCCGAAGCGAGAGAGAAGCTCAGAGCGGGCGTCGACAAACTGGCGAACGCTGTGAAGATCACGCTCGGGCCGAAGGGCCGCAATGTCGTGATCGACAAGAAATTCGGGAGCCCGACGGTGACGAACGACGGCGTGACCATCGCCAAGGAGATCGATCTCGAGGATGTGTTCGAGAACGTCGGCGCGCAGATCGTCAAGGAAGTGGCGACGAAGACACACGATGTGGCGGGAGACGGAACCACCACAGCGACGATTCTCGCGCAGAAGCTCATCCACCTGGGCATCCGGAACGTCACAGCGGGTGCGAACCCGATGGCGCTCAAGCGCGGCATCCAGAAGGCCGTGGAAGTCGTGGTGGAGGACGTGCGCAAGCGTTCGAAGCAGATCAAAACTCGCGACGAGATTTGCAGCGTCGCGACGATCAGCGCGAACAACGATCCGGAGATCGGAAACCTCATCGCGGACGCGATGGAAAAAGTCGGCAAGGACGGCGTGATCACGGTCGAAGAGGCAAAGGGCATGGACACCACGCTGGAAGTGGTGGAGGGGATGCAGTTCGACCGCGGATACGTGTCGCCGTACTTCGTGACCGATCCCGAACGTATGGAATGCGTGCTCGAAGACGCGTCGCTTCTCATCCACGACAAGAAGATCTCTTCGATGAAGGACCTGCTGCCGATTCTCGAAAAGGTGGCGCAGGTCGGTCGTCCGCTGGTCGTGATTGCGGAAGACGTGGAGGGAGAAGCTCTCGCGACCCTCGTCGTGAACAAGCTCCGCGGAACGCTCAAGGTCGTCGCCGTGAAGGCCCCGGGGTTCGGCGACCGCCGCAAGGCGATGCTCGATGACGTCGCGGTCCTCACCGGCGGACGCGTGATTAGCGAAGAAGCCGGTTTCAAACTCGAGAACGCGACGGTCGCGGACCTCGGCCGGGCGAAGCGGATCACGATCACCAAGGACGATACGACGATCGTCGAAGGCATCGGTAAAGCGGCGGACATCAAGGGCCGCATCGCTCAGATCAAGCGCCAGATCGAAGACACGACGTCCGAGTACGACAAGGAGAAGCTCCAGGAGCGGCTGGCCAAGATGGCCGGCGGCGTGGCTGTGATCAACGTCGGCGCGGCGACCGAGGTCGAGATGAAGGAAAAGAAAGCGCGCGTCGAGGACGCTCTCGCGGCGACCCGTTCGGCGGTCGAGGAAGGCATCGTCCCGGGCGGCGGCATCACGCTGCTCCGCGCGACGAAGGGGCTCTCGAAGCTCGAGCTCCAGGGCGACGAGGCGATCGGCGCGGAAATGGTCCGCAAGGCCCTCGAAGAGCCTGTCCGCCAGATCGCGACCAACGCGGGCGCCGAGGGGTCTCTCGTCGTCGAGCAGATCCTCAAGGGCCCGATCGACGTCGGTTACAACGCGGCGACCGACAAGTACGAAGACATGGTGAAAGCGGGCATCGTCGACCCGACGAAAGTGGCCCGCGCAGCGCTCCAGAACGCAGCGAGCGTGGCGGCTCTTTTCCTGACGACCGAAGTCGTCATCACGGAGAAGCCGGAGAAGGAGAAAATGCCGGCAATGCCGCCCGGAGGCGGAATGGGCGATATGTACTAATCGTCACCCGCTCGCACCGGAGACGCCGCGCGTTCGAAGCGCGGCCTTCGCCGGCTCGACTCGTGTGACGCAAAACAACAACGCGCCACCCGGATGGAGACATCGGGTGGCGCGTTGGTCTTGTGCGCCCGGCCCGAGGCGGTACCTTGAAGATGAAAGGTCAGCCCGCGGCTGTTGGACAACGGTGCGCCCGATTGGGCTGTTGAGGAGAAGAGCGCGGGTGTATCATAGGAACGCGGGTGATCAGCGATGAAGAACATCGATCTTGAAAGAATCGCCGCCCACTGGGCGGCGCGAGGGTTCAGTTGCGACTTGTGGATCGATCCGCCCGGGCAGCAGTGGGAGGATTTCCACCACGACGTGGATGAGGTGGTGCTCGTCGTGGAGGGAGAGATGGAGTTCGAGATCGAGGGCACGATCTACCATCCAGAAGCCGGCGAGGAGATCTTCATTCCGGCGGGAACCCTGCATTCCATGCGGAATCTCGGAAAAACGGTTGCCCAGTGGCTGTACGGCTACAAGTCGAATGGAGGGCATGAGTCGGTTCACTAAGGTCGTTCACCAGAACGGAGGCCGACGTGAAGTATCAAAAACTGGGGAATAGCGGGCTTCTCGTGTCTAGGATCTCCTTCGGGGCGATGACGTTTGGACAGGGGGTGCTCGTTCCGGGGATTACCAATGCCATCGATCAGCCGACGGCGGATAAGATGGTGGCCCGGTGCCTCGATGCCGGCGTGAATCTCTTCGACACGGCGGACGCATATCTCCGGGGCGAATCGGAGCTCATGCTTGGAAAGGCGCTCGGGCAGCGCCGCAAAGATGTCATCATCTCGACGAAAGTCGGACTTCGGACGAGCCCGAACCTCATCGATGTCGGGCTCTCTTTTCGGCACATCGTATCGGCGTGCGAGGCGAGCCTGAAGCGTCTCGGAACCGATTACGTCGATCTCTATCAGATTCACATCCCCGATCCGCGCACACCGTTCGAGGAAACCGCCGCAGCCCTCGATCACCTCGTGAACCAAGGAAAAGTCCGGTACGTGGGGTTCTCGAACCTCCCCGGGTGGATGGTTGCCCACTACGTCGGCCTCCAGGAGCGCCGCGGGCAGGCCCGCTTCGTCGCCGGTCAGATGTACTATTCGCTCCTCGGCCGCGACCTCGAGCTCGAGCTCGTCCCCTGTTTCGAAACGCTGGGAATCGGTGTCTTGGCGTGGGGTCCCTTGGCTGGAGGGTTTCTCTCAGGCAAGTACACGCGCGAGAACCCGTCGCCGAAAGGTGCTCGCCGCGAGAAGTATTCCTTCCCGCCGATCGATATCGAGATGGGGTACGATGTCGCTGGCGTTCTCAAGAGAGTCGCCGACCAGAACGGAGTTTCTTCCGCACAGATCGCGATCGCGTGGACGCTCACGCGGCCGTTCATTTCGACGGTCCTCGTCGGGGCGACTCGTCTGGACCAGCTCGAGTCCAACCTCGGCGCGTCGGATATACGAATGGACGAGGTGGATATCGGAGCGATCGACAATCTCACGCGCCCGAAACAGGTCTACCCCGGATACATGCTCGCCCTCGGATACGACACGCTCTCCGCTGAAGCGATGAGGCCGTGAGGCGCGAGGGCTTCGCTAGCTTCTCCGCTTCTTGTCAGGCGCAGGTTCCCCCGGGCCCCAGGAATACTGGGAAGTGCCGTTGGTCTGCGGGTGAATGATGTCCAACAGATGAGCTGCGGTACGGCTGTCCACAACGACGTGGGTCACGAGCTTCTTCTCTTGGATCAGCGTCGTGTAGAGAACCTTGACCTTCGAGCGCTTGCACAAACCACACGGCCCCAACATCAAGAGCACGCTCCCGCCCCTCTTGATGAATCCCGGGAGGTCCGTGAGTTCCATCAATGTCAGCGCGCGGATTTCCGTCGCATGCGTGATCGGCCCGTTCTTGCCCAGGGGGCGCCACATCACATCGACCTCGCCGCCCAGCGCGCGAATCTTCTTCACCGACGCGGGTGATCGTTTCGTGCACACGACGCAAAGCGAACTGTGTTCATCATCCCAATCGGCCCCGGATGTAACGATGATATCCAGCTTTTCCGCCTCTGCGTATGCCTCCTTGATCTCGAGCGTCTCTTTGAGCTGTGGTATGTCCCCAGACCGGACCATGGCAGGAGCGTGGAGTCCCACGAAGCGCGGTTCGACCTCCAGGACCGGAGGGTAGATGAAAAACGTGAAGAACGCATTTGGATCCGTCGTGGGATCTCCGGAGTCGTGGCCTGTGACCATCGCGTGAAAGACGATCTTCTTGGGCAGATCGTCCGCGGGGTATCTCAAGCGCTCAGCAAACGCCTGCGCAACCTGGCGCATCGACATTCCAGCCGCAAAACCGATGTGTATCTCCTCGCGATTCTTGTCAGCACGGTGACGGTCCTGAACCATCCGCAGCAGCATGCTCGCCGCCTCGCGAGCCACGTCGGGGGCGACCGTCGTGTGGACGACGTGAACCCGATTCAGCCACGTGTACTCGTTTGAGATTTGCTGTGCGTAGACCAGATGCTGAGGAGGCGTGTATCTCAAACGACCACGCGCCGCCGCCCTTCTCAAAATCCTGTACGGCTTCTCGCGGCTCATCTCGCCGGCTTTGCCGTAGCGTGTTTTCATTTCCGCAAGAATCTCCGGGATCGTGTAGCCGCGTGTAACGAGCCAGCAAACGGCGGATTCCCTTTCGGTGTCATCGAGCGTGAGCGGTCCGCCGTTTGCATCGAGGTTGCCGGCACGGCCGACCTGATCGTCGAGTTCGATGCGCGTAGCTTCCTTCTTGCCTGCTTTCTTTTTGGTGGTCATTGCTCCCTCCTTGGCGTTGACGACCTTTTCCGATCACACGACGGTGCGCGCTTTCCGTCTTCGGCCACTCGCAGCTGCGACACAGAAGCAGACATTGCCTGCGCAACTGTGCACGGCGGGCGCGCAAAGCCGCGAAAATACGGGTAGACTGTGCACCCATGTGCACAGTAGACCCCCAGTTCTGTGGATGAGGTCCCACAGCTGCACAGTTGTATGGTGTTTTGTCGAAACCGTGCCGAACTTCTTGTGACTAAAGCACTTCTGCTTGACATTCTCCCCCAGATGTGAAACAATCCCGATGTCTGAAGTGAACAACTGGTTTGACCAAACCCGCCAAAAGGCATGTGCCGACGCACGTTCTGGTGAGAATTGGCTCAAGTGTACCACGTGTGTCGGCGGGGGTCAAGAGGGATCTCAAGGGTCCGTGCCGATTCCTCTCGACCCGCAGGGTATGTCGCGATGGAGGTGTCCGGTAGTGCCATATCTCTGGTTCGTTGAAGAAGAAAGCCGCTGGGAGGCGATGCCGCTTTCCGAACTGCCGGTCGACGTGGGAGCTGACGTTCCGCGAGCCGTCGCCGCCGAGCCCTCTTCTACTGGAACAAAACGGGTTCCGATTCAAAAAGCAACACTCATCGTTCCCGTCAAGGACGGAGCGTGTCAGACGAGCGTCCTCATCTGGAGTCCGGACGAGACCGTCCGTGTGAACGGCTGGGCGTTGACAACGGGGCTTCGCGTCCTCGCCGACAAAGACGAGATCCAGATCGGTGACAGAGTTCCCCTCTTCTATTCCTCGGAAAGCGTGGCCGAGATCGAGACCTTCCCCGGAAGCGACCGGGAGATCTTCTGTCCGCGCTGTACGTTGGCCATTCAAAAGGGCCAGTCGGTCGTTCGTTGCCCGAATTGTCAGCTGATCCACCACCAAGACGTCGAGCTCGGTTGCTGGGTTTACGCACCAGGGTGCGCGTCCTGTTCGTATCCGACGGCGATGGACGGGGGCTTCCGTTGGGCTCCAGATGAGACGTGGGCATAGCTCACGGAATGGAAGGTGAATATGCGGAACGGAATACACATTGGTCTAGTCGGCGTGGGGAATATCGGCTCGCATGTCGTCCCGCATTTGGCGCGGATGCCCGGCGTGGACCGCGTCACTCTTATCGACCGGGACGTGTATGAACCGCAGAACCTCGTCGGTCAGGACATCACGACAGAGGACATCGGTGAGCCCAAGGCGCTCGTCCAGGGCCGGCGGATCCAGAGGATCGCCCCCAACCTCCGCGTCGAGGCGATCGTGGATTCGGTCGAGAATGTCCCTCTCGGCGCGATGAGATGCGACCTGCTATTGGCCGGCTTGGATTCCAGGCGGGCTCGCCAGATCGTGAACGAACGCGCCTGGCATCTCGTTATCCCGTGGGTAGATGGCGGTGTCGAAGCGGATGGACTTCTGGCACGGGTGACGGTTTACATCCCCGGCGAGAACCACGCATGCAGCGAATGCGGATGGGGTCGGCGGGAATACGAGACGATCGAACAGACATACCCGTGCGGGGGCGGGAGTGTCGACGCACCGGCGACAGGTGCGCCTTCGGCGCTCGGAGGCCTTTCGGCGTCGCTGGTTGCGATCGAGGCCCAACTGCTGCTTTCCGGCGCGCGCGGTCCGGACGCCGCGGGGCACTCGATTCTTATCGACGCGCGGCACCACAAGTACTTCCTGACGAGGCTCGTTTTCAACCCGAGGTGTCTGATGCCCCTTCATTTGAATACGCCGGCGACGGGAACGCGAGCGGTAGAGGAGTGCCGTGACGATGTGGCGCTGGGCGAGCTCCTCGACAGCGCACGGAACCTGCGCGTCCTGGGCCAGTCTTTCGTCACAGCGCTGACCTGCGGCCGCTGCGGAGACCGGCGCGAGGAGTTCCGGCTGAACGTGTCTTTTCGAGCGCGGCCGGCGGAAGCATGCGGCCGGTGCGGACACGAAATGGTCCCGACGGGCTTCGACACGACGGACGAGCTTCATTCGACGAGTCTGCCCGCGGGGGTTCTCTCGAGCTCGCTTCGCGATTTGGGGATCCGTCATGGGGATTGGCTCCACGTCAGCGGGGCGGACGGTGTCGCGCGCACTCTCGAGGTGGTGGATGAACGCCGCCGATCGACGAACTCCCAGAATTCAAAGGAGCTGCAGAATTCGACGAAACCCGAAGACTCTATGGAATCCCAGGATTCGACGCCACAGCAGAAAGCGGGGTGCAAGCGATGACCGATTCGGTATACACGGCTTTTCTCGCGCGCCAGCAGAAAGAGGCCATGTCACTCGCTGCTGCGAGCGACCTCGTGGAGGTCTTTCCTGTCGGACCGCCCCCGTGCCAACGCTACATCGTGAGGTTCTCATGCCGCGGGCTCGTTCGCACGGATAGCGGGATCGAAGAGGCCGAGCAATTCACCCAGGGAATCTATTTCCCACCGGATTACATCCGGCACGCGGTGCCGGGGGAAGTGATCACGTGGTTTTTTCCCCTGAATGTATTTCACCCGAATATCCGGCCGCCGTTCTTGTGCCCTGGGAAGCTGAAACCCGGGACGTCGCTCGTAGAGCTCATCTACCAATGTTTTGAGATCATCACGTATCAGAAAGTGACCATGAACGAGAAAGATGCGCTCAACAAGGAAGCCTGCGCGTGGTCACGGAAAAGCCTCGCGCGGTTTCCGATCGACAAGCGCGGGCTCAAAAGAACCACAGTCCGCTTTCGCGTCAAGAATGACGCTCCGACGAAGGAGGCGCGATGAGCAAGCACTCCGCGACACTGGAAAAAGAAATCACCGACGCGCTCTGGACGCTCGGCCGAGAGGTCGAGTCGTCCTCGAAAGGCCAGTGGCGGTGCCACGTGGGCGAAAACGGCAAGGCGCCCGTGGATGTGCGTCTCGACGACGAGTGGCTCACCTGCCAGTTTCCAGTGGCCTCTCCGTCAACGGAAGACGAGCTGTGGCGGACGGTTGAACGGAGCAAGTCCTTGGACGGCGCGTGCAAGGTGATCGTGGAACCGCACGACAGCACGTTTCACATCCGCCAGGACATCCCGGTGACCGAGGACGCCGATTTTTCACGTGTCTGCCGCCGGGCTCTCGAGGCCGTGATATCGGCGCGGCGAAGGTACGTGAAGCCGAATGGCGATGGCGAGGCGGCTCGGCAAGCAGAATCCGTACCGGCGGACGATTCGGACAACGATTCGAAAACGGGAGGAACCGACCCGTCTGCGGACGCCTCAACGTTGATCGCAGCTCTCAAGGATGCGTGCGTCGAGGCAGGTTGGCTGTGGTCCGAACGGGAAGGCAGCAGACCGTTCGTGGATTTGGATATCCCCGAAGGTTCCCGCAGAGTCGACGTGGACGCGATCCCCGGAAGAGGCTGCCGCCTGTCCGTGTCGCTGGCTCGCCACAAGTCGCTTCCCGGGACGTGCCGTTCCGCCGTCGCGGTTTTTCTCCTGACGGCGAATGCGTTCGTCCGTTTCGCGCGGGCGGGCGTCGAGGAAGGGGAGAAGGGCGTGGAGGCTTTCTACGAAGTATGGATCGATGAGCGCCCGACAGCGGCGGTGGTCGGACACGCGCTCGCGAGTCTTTCCGTCGGGTACCGTCTGTGTGAGAAGGAGCTCCAGGTGCTCGGGAACGAGACCGTCGCCCGAACACTTCTGGAAGCGCGGGGATCGTTTTTGAAACCGGGGGGTCGGTCTCCGCGCAAGAAGGTCCCTGCTCGCCAGGGATGATGGCCGAGAACTCCAACGCGAGGGAGGTGAACATGGCTCAAGCTGTTGCTGAACGCAACATTACCGTCAGTGACCTGTCTCAGCAAAAGGTCGTCGCGGTCGAAGGCGTTTCAGCCGATGCGTCCGTGGGCGACGTCGTTCGGGACTTTCTGAACGAGCTCAATCTGCCCCGGAACGACGCGCACGGCCAATCGCTTTCGTACCAGGCGTTGCTCAATCGCGAAGCGCGGCATTTGCGCTCCGATGAGCTCGTCGGCGACGCGCTGGAGAACGGTGACTGGCTGACACTCCATCCGGTGGTCGACGCCGGATGAGACAGCAGCTCGGCCCGGTGATGGCTCACCGCGCACCGGCGCCCATCGAGGATGTGACTATGACTGCGCAACGGTATCGATATGCGATGAGAGTGTTCAGGACCGACGGGACATGTGTCGGACAGGTGGCAACCGCCGTGGATTGGGAGCCAGCCATCGAATCGGCGTGGCTCGACGGCGTTCGCCGGGGCGCGCTCCAGACGACCGATGGAACGCGAGCATCGGCGATTCGCCCGCTCTGGCAGGCGGAGCACGGCGAGCCGTATGTGAGTGGCTTCCGGGTCACAATCGTGTCCGACGAAAGGGACGGCATCTCCGAGGATTTCACGATCGCGTATCTGAAACCCGTCGTAAGGCGCGTTCTCGCGGATCTCCTCCACGAAGGCTATCTGAAGGAGAACGAAACGGTTCAATACCAGTTTCTCGCTTTCTTCGACGAGGCGCATGCCAAAGCCGGGCCGAGCTCGCCGTTCACCGCGCGTGAAGTGGTCCCGTTACTGCCCATCAAGGGGTCGAGGTTCTCCGATGTCGCGGGAGGAGAGAGGAGCGGAGATCCCCAGGGGGCGGACATCCCGACCATCGTGCCGCAGAGGATCCTCGATCAAACGCGTGACCTCGCGCGCGGAGCGCGGCCGAACGAGACCGGAGGGATTCTCATCGGCTATCTGCACCGCGACACCGAGTCGAACGATCTCTTCGCCGAGATCACGGGGCAAATCCCCGCGGTGCACACGACGAAAGACGTCGACCGGATGACGTTCACGTCCGAAACGTGGGCGGCGGCGCGGGCGGCGCTCGAGCTTCGCAATCGTCAGGAGATCTACCTCGGGTGGTGGCACTCGCATCCGGTGCGCGAGTGGTGCGGCGAATGTCCAAAGGAAAAGAAAGCGGCCTGCTCCCTCTCTCGGGGCTTCTTGAGTGTCGACGACCGGCAACTGCACCGGGTTGCTTTCCCGCGCGCGTACACCTGCGCACTGGTCGTGAGCGATGTCGATGACGACAACATCGGGCACGCGCTCTTCGGTTGGCGGCACGGCGTGCTCGAGCGGAGGGGGTTTCACGTGAGCGGCAACACGGAGCTCGTCTATGTTCCCGCGTCGGCCGCTCGTCCGGCTGAAAACAGGTCTACGGAATGTCCTTCGGAGGAACTCAAGCAAGAAGGGGGTAACCATGCCACGGAATCCTCGTCAAACGACGGCTGAAGACGGTCTGCTCGAGATGGTTCTTCGTGAGGAGCACCTGCCCCTCGATACGAGAGCCGAGCACCTCGGCTCGATTCGCCGGAGGTCGGAGGAGGTTGCAGCGCATGTGGATCTGAGGCTCCTGGCGGATATCTCTCAGCTTCGCCAGAGCCTTCGTGACGCGCAAGCGCTTCAGGAGGAGATCAGGGAATCGTACGACGAGCTCCAACAGGCTTACAGACGCCTGAGCGCGCCGCCCCTTTACCCCGCCACTTTCCTGGAGCACCGAATGATCGGGGAGAAGGAAACAGCGCTTGTCTGTTACGAGAACTCGCGGAGATTCGTGAACATCGCCGACGAATTCGACGGCGCGGCGGTGAAGACGGGGGACCAGATCCTGCTCTCAGGCGATCTCAACCTGATCGTCGATCGGGTCGCGTGCGCGCTCCTCGACGGCGGTGAGACAGCGTCGTTCGAGCGGTACACCGGCGACGGGCGTCTGATCCTGAGCCGCCGAGACGAAGAGGTTATCGCGAGCGCGAGCGGGGCTCTCCGCGAGGCGACACTCAAAAAAGGCGACAAGGTCCGCTTCAATCCGGCAGCGGGAGTCGCCTTCGAGAAGATCGAGCGTTCGTCGGGGGACGATTTCTTCCTCGAGGGGATCCCGATGACCACGTTCGCCGACATCGGCGGCCTGGACACGGTCGTTGAGAAGCTCAAGAACGTCGTCCTCCTCCAGCTTCTCCACGGCGACCTCGCGAGGTCGTACGGCGTTCGCCCCGAAAAAGCCGTGCTCCTCGTGGGGCCGCCGGGGACGGGCAAGACCATGCTGGTCAAGGCGCTCGTCAATTGGCTCAGCACCCTCTCGCCCACGGGGGACGCGAAGTTCATCAACGTCAAGCCAGGTGAACTTGAAAGCGTGTGGCATTCGCAGTCCGAGGCGAATATCCGCGAAGTCTTCGCCGCGGCGCGCGAGGCCGCGGCGGCCGATCCAAGGCTCCCCGTCGTGATCTTCTTCGACGAAGTCGACGCGATTGCGAAGGCGCGCGGCGGAGACATCAACCGCGTGGACGACAAGTCGGTCGCCGCCCTCGCCGTCGAGCTCGAAGGCCTCGAGGACAGGGGGAACATCCTCGTCATCGCGGCCACGAACCGGCGCGACATTCTCGATCCGGCGCTCATCCGGCCGGGGCGCCTCGGTGACAAGCCGATCGAGGTCGGCCGGCCCAACCGCTCGGCGTCCCGCACGATCTTCTCGAAGTACTTCCGCGAGGACATGCCCTTCGTGTCGGAGTCGGGGAGGGAATGCGCAGGTCCGAAGGAGATCATCGAGTCGGCGCTCTCGAGATTGTACTCGCCGAACGGTGAAGGGGACGTCGCGCAGCTCACGTTCCGCGACGGAACGAAACGGATGGTCAAAATCCACGAAGTTCTGACGGGTGCTGTCATCGCGAAGCTCGCGGGCGACGCGGCGAGGAGAGCGTGCCTCAGGGAGATCGAGATCGGGGAGAGAGGGATCCGGATGGAGGATGTGTCGGCGGCTATCGCCGACGAGATGGAAAGCGTCGGCCGCATGCTCACACCGGCCAACTGCTTCCGTCACCTGACGGACCTTCCCCACGACGCGGACGTCGTGAACGTCGAGCCTGTGCGGCGCAAGCCGGCGAACGTGCTCCGTTACGTCAAGGCGGCGTAATGATCGAGGATGATCGAGATTGATGTAAGCGAGGTTGACGATCGAAGGGGGCCAACGGATGCCAAAGCGAGAAGAGAAGAAGGCCGAGCGCACGACGCAACGCCCCGCTGGAATGCTGCCGAAAGTGATCGGGTACGACGCTGAAGTCGGCAACTTCATCAGCGGACAGGACGGGGACCGCGACACGGCGAAGGAGGCGTCCCGCGCGATCATTCGCGAGATACGGGGTCACGCCGGCCGGGACCGGGGGCGCCTCGCGGACTGCGGGTGCGACGAGTGTGAGTCCGACCGGCGGGCGGCCCAAAGGAACGCCAGCCGCGGGTACTACTCGACCGTGGAGCGCGACGGGACCGTGACGGTCTACGTGGGCCCGGGAGCCTACGGCGACGCCCTCCACGGCGACGCTGTCAACGGCGAAGCCGGCGATCGGGACGAGGGAGTTCGCGACCACGACCGCATCTTTCTCCCCGAGAACGGCGGATGCGTGTACATCGATCTCGATCACGTGGAGCTTTGTCTCCCCGAGACGCTCTCCGCGTTCGACTACGTCGCCTGCTGGCACGCGGCGCTCCGGATCCTCCGGAGGGCGCTCGACTCC
>Ga0315273_10002721_pt1 | contig 21029 bp, 22 predicted proteins | sample YL17G02_0_MG_FD_205753 | JGI IMG/M metagenome (GOLD analysis project Ga0315273, IMG submission 205753) | Sediment microbial communities from Yellowstone Lake, YNP, Wyoming, USA - YL17G02_0 | ecosystem: Environmental > Aquatic > Freshwater > Lake > Sediment | place: USA: Wyoming | collected... | reverse complement strand
TGGCCCGTCGGGCCAGAAGTCGGTTTCGGGAGATCGTCGCCAGAATGGCGAGGCAGGTCGCACAGATCAGGATGAAGGTGGTGCCGACCAGCGCCAACACCGAAAGAACGGTGCCGCCATTCGAGGGGATCATGCAGTGCTCCTTGGGCGAAGGACCGGCTCCCGGCTCCGGGCCACTGCGAGCCCAACCGGGAAGCGGTCCACGTCGGGGAAGGACCCGCGGCCGAAGAAGATGCCGCGGGCATGCGAGCGGAAGGGCGGCAGGCGGAGGCCGGCACACGCAGCCTCGAGGAGCGCCGGATGGTCCAGCCGGGACAGCAGCGCCCGGAGTGCCAGACGGGTCCGGAAGCGGCGGCGGAACCGGGTACCCTCATAGGGCCGCAGACGCGCCTCGTCGCCGGTCGCGAGATATTCGAAGGCCACCTTGGCCGCGAGTTCGGAGAGCCGAAGGCAGGGATCGATGCCTCCGGCGGTGAGCGGTGAGACGGCACCGGCAGCATCGCCTACCAGCAGGCCACGGGACATTGCAATCCGCGGCAGAATTCCACCAACGGGAATCCGGCCACCGCGCCGGTCGATCAGCCGCGCCCTGTTCCATGCGAATGGGACCGGCGGCTGCTCCCGGAATGCAGCGAGAGCGGCGTTCGCGTCGAAGCGTTCGGCGTAGCCTGCCACGCCGAGGTGCACCTCTTCTCCATCATCTACCAGCCAAGCGAGATAGCCCGGCGCCAGCCGGGAGGAGAGGACGCAGTGGAATGCCGGCGGGCCATCGCTGGGGAGACCGGTGTAGACCTCCTCGACGCCCACGATCCATTCGCGGTTCTGTGACAGCCCCAACCATTCCGCGACCCGGGAGCGGGCCCCGTCGGCCCCGATCACGAAGCGTGCTCGCAGCAGTCCGCCGTGAGCCCCCGAGAGTCTCGCGATGCTCTCGCTCCCCCTCGCGTGCAGCCCCAGGCAGCGGGTATGGGGCCACCACTCGACCCCAGCCTGACGCGCGTCCTCGAGCAGCCGCCGGCAAAGCACCTCCATCCGCGCAACCCGAAATTCCGGGCGCGGGCTCTCCAGAATGAGTGACCGGTAACCCGGCGAGTAAAGCACCACCCGACTGATCTCCGGGCCGAAGCACTCCGCGGGAAGCGGAAAGCCCTCGAGTGTCCGGCGCACGAATATACCCGTCGTCCGAATGCGGCGGTCCACGCCCGCGCGCTCGTCGACCAGCACCACCGACAGCCCCGCCTGCGCGAGCAGTCGGGCGCCCCACACGCCGGCAAGCCCGGCGCCCACCACGAGCACGTCAGCCTGCCGCATCGGCCTCTCCAATAGACCGCGTGCCGAGCGCTCCAAAGCGCCGGTCCCGCCGCCGGTATTCCGCGAGAATGTGCAGAAGGTCTTCCGCGCCGAAATCCGGCCAGGCCTTCTCGAGGAAGAACAACTCGGCGTAGGCGCATTCCCAGAGAAGGAAATCGCTCAATCGCTGCTCGCCGCCGGTCCGGACCAGGAGATCCACGTCCGGCACCGGCTGGTGGCCTCCATCCACCTGGCCGAGAGCCGTGGTGAATCGTTCCCGGGTCAGGGGCCGCCGTGCGACCTCTGCACTCAGGTGTTCCGCCGCGAGAAGGATCTGGTCTCGCGCGGAGTAGTCGATGGCGATGCGCAGCCAGAGCCTGCGGCCGTTGCGCGTTGCCCGTTCCGCCGCTCGGATCGCGCCACGGAGAGCGAGGGGAAGGCGGTCCCGCCGACCGATGACCGAGAGCCGGATCCCGTGTTCGCGGCACGCCGAAGTCTCCTGGCGCAGGTATTCGATGAAGAGGCCGAGCAGCGCCGTCACCTCGGCGGGCGGGCGGTGCCAGTTGTCCGAGGAAAAGGCGTACAGGGTCAGGATGCCGACACCCAGCTCGGGCGCGGTCCGCACGAGCCGGCGGACCGCCTCGGCGCCGGCCCGGTGGCCGGCCACGCGGGGGAGCCCCTGCCCGGTGGCCCAGCGGCCATTACCATCGAGGATGAGCGCGGCGTGCAGCGAAGTGCTTTGCATCGTAAAGCGATGCCTCAAAAAAAAGGGGACCCGATGTGCTCGTTAGCTGATAGCTGATAGCTGATAGCTGATAGCTGATAGCCATTTCCCAACCTACCCTCTCGTCGCCCGGATCAGCGCTTCCATATGATCCAGATATCGCTCCAGCGCCCGCCGGCCGGCCGTGCTGAGCCGGAACTCGGTCCGGGGCACACGTCCCTCGAACCCCTTGAGGCAGATCAGGTACCCGGCGTCCTCGAGCTTCCGGGCGTGGACGCTCAGGTTGCCGTCACTGGTCTTGAGCAGGGCCTTGAGTTCGTTGAAGCTGAGGCTGTCGTTCACCGCGAGTGCGCTCACGATCGCGAGCCGCACCCGCTCGTGGATCACCTGGTCGAGGTCGGGTGCCAGCGCCGCCCGCCCTCCGGCAACGCCCCTGAGCCGGCCGGGTGTCGAACCGGCCTCCGTGCCGGTCCGCCGAGCCGCGTTCCCCTTAGCCACCGTACCTCCTCGCGATCCACAGTCCGAAGCCGATATGGATCCCGCCGAACCCGAGCGCCAGGAGCGGGTTACCCCAGGCGGCGGGCGCAAAGAGTGCACCCGCGCCGAGCACCAGGAAGCAGGCCCCCATCACCGGGACGATCCGCACCGACATGGCACCGCCCGTGACCACCGCCGCCCCGTAGAGGAGGAGCCACATCCCCGGCAGCAACGTCGGGAACCCCGCCTGATACAGCGCCACGGTCAGAATTCCGCCGACCAAAATCGGCGGGGTGTAGGCCAGCACGAAGCGGCGGCCCGGCTTGGAGGTGAGCGGGGTATCGCCGGCGCTGGCCTTCCGGACCATGGCGAGGCCACCAATCGCGAAGGCCAGCCATCCTTCCGCCAGCCAGGTGAGGAGCCAGCGTTCGACGGTCGGTTGCAGGCTGGCAAGCCACGCGGCCGCCAGGGCGGTCACCCCCATCGCCACCCCGCCCCAGCCGGGAACGCCGGTAAAGGCGTGCGCCCGTTCCATCGTGTCGCGGATGAAGCGCAGGTTCTCCATGGCCCGGTCCTGGAGGGGGACTTCCTCGGGAGCGGGGGGTCTGGGACGCGGGAGGGGCATGGGGACAAGATGGGGGGTGGGCAGTTGACTGTCAAGTACTTTGTGTAACAAAGTATCGGCGCTGCCGCTCGGTGGCCGCGAGGGACCCCGGCCTCCGGTTTGCAGCGCCGCTTCTTCAGGAAGCGGGCGTTCTTCGGGGTCGAGGTGCCTTTCTAGTCCTCGCCCTCCCCTCCCGTGTCGTCCTTCCGCCGGGCCGTCGCGCAGGGCCTCAGAACCATTCGCAGGTCCACTTGCTCTCGGGGCGGAAAGTGCAGTGAACCGGGAGCGGATTGGTGTAGTTGAAGGTCAGCTCGTACGATGATCCAAGCCGCTGGTATTCGAAGGGTACCCCGTTGCCGAGCCGGGGCATCTTGGAGAGGTAATCAGGGACGAGATACTCCAAGTCCTCGGGATAGGAGCCCCGCTCTCCCCGATAGCTCTCCATCGTCCGGAGGATCGGGGTGGCGGCGCGCTTACCGGCATCGGCGTTCGGCCCCTCGCCGGGCGGGAGCGGCTTGTACAAGTACCAGGCGCCTCCGAGGAGAGCAGCCAGGAAGATCAGAAACTTCACCTCGACCTCCGGGGGTCAATCACAGGACTCCGGAACAGAGCAAGTCGGGTGCCGGGCCGCCAGCCCCCCCCTCAAACTCCACGTGCGCTCCATCACGTTGGCCTATCCCGTGATCGACGAACCGCTTATGCTCCGGGCCCTGCCGACGGGACGGCGCGTACTCCGCCGGCGGAGGCACGTCCCGTTCCACCGGCTGCTCGTCCGCATTGCGGGCTCCCCGGCATTTCGCCCTCGAGGCCTTCTCATGGGTCTCTCCTGCTCCCTAGCCGCCGTCACGCTGCTTCTGGTCGGATCCTCCGCCACCGCCATTGGCCAGGCCGCCCCGGGCCAAGGCCCGCCACCGGTTCGCGCCAGCTTCGCCATACTCGACACGACCGGGGGGCACATCGGTCAGGTGACCGCCATTCAGCAGCCCGGTGGGGTGCTCCTCCAAATCATGGCGACCGGCCTGGCCGAGGGCCGGCATGGTATGCACCTGCACGCCGCTTCAGCCTGCGAACCTCCGGCATTCAGCAGCGCGGGCGGGCATCTCAACCCGGAGGGGAAACAGCATGGCCGGCATAACTCTGCCGGCCCCCACCTCGGCGACTTTCCAAACCTCGTGGTCGATGAACAGGGGGAGGGACGGGCAGCGCTCCTTCTGGACGGCGTGACCCTCACCGCCGGGCCCCGCTCGATCGGCGTTCCCGGGACCGCCCTCGTCATCCACGCTTCGGAGGATGACGAGCTCACCGATCCGGCAGGGCACGCGGGCGGCCGGCTCGCCTGCGCGGCGATCTCCGTCTCCTCGAACTGATCGTTCCCCAGCCGCGATGGGAGCGCCTCTCGCTACCCCGCAAGCGATACCGCGCACGGTCTGGTTGCTCGGAACCCTCGCGCTGGTGCTCCACCTGCTGCCGCGCCCGGGGTACGGATTCCATCGCGACGAGCTGCTCTACCTGGCGATGGCGGACCATCTGCAGTTCTTCGACATGCAATTCCCGCCTTTGATCGCTGTCTTCGGCCGACTGGCGCGGGCTCTCCCGCTGGACCAGCTCACTGCCATTCACCTTCTCGCGGCGCTCGCCGCCACGGGCATCCTGGCGGTGACAGTCGCAATCAGCCGCCGACTCGGCGGCCCGCGCGAAGCCCAGATTCTCGCCGCCCTGTCCGCGCTGGTTGCACCACTTCTTCTCCGTGCCGGCGCGCTGTTTCAGCCAGTGGTCTTCGAAATCCTCTGGTGGAGTCTCGCCGCCCTCGCCTTCACGGCGCTCGTGGCCGAAGGCGACCGCCGCTGGTGGCTGCTGTTGGGAATCATGGCCGGGCTGGGCGGGCTCACCAAGTTCAGCGCAGCGGTCTTCGGCGCGGCGATAGCAGTGGGAGTGCTGTGCGCTCCGCTCCGCCGTGACTTCCGGACCCGCTGGCCCTGGCTCGCTCTCCTGCTCGGCGGGGCGATCGCCCTTCCCTCGGTCCTGGGGCAGATGCACTGGGGGTGGCCTTTCCTCATTCAGGCACGGGTGCTGAGGGAGACCCAGCTGGAGCGCGTCACGGCAGGCAGCTTCCTGTCTGGCCAGCTACTGATGGCCGGAGCCGCTGCGCCCCTTCTCCTGGCCGGGGCCATCGGCCTGTTCGCATCACGGGCGCTCCGGCGGTTTCGATCGCTGGGCGTCGCCGCCGCGATGGCCTTCCTCCTGCTTCTGGTGATGCATGGCAAGGAGTACTACTTCGGCCCGATGCACCCGATGCTGCTCGCGGCCGGAAGCGTTGTCGCGGGAGGCTGGCTTGCAGCTCGACCCCGCCTCCGGTGGGCCGCGGCGTCCTACGGGATCGCCGGGGGCCTGGTGCTCCTCCCCATCGGGATCCCCCTCGTCCCCCCGCTCGCGATGGCGCGTTACGCTGCAGCCCTGGGGATCACCCGCGCGACGACCACGAACAGCGGGACGATGCTCCCGCTCCCCCAGGACTACGCCGACATGCTCGGCTGGCGCGAGCAGGTGGCCGAAGTGGCGCGCGTCTATCGGGCCCTTCCCGACTCGGATCGGGTCTGGACGGTGATCGTCGGCGGCAACTACGGCCGGGCGGGCGCCCTGGCCGCCTATCACCGGGAATTCGGTTTGCCCTACCCGGTCAGCCGCCATGGCGATTTCTACAACTGGGGTCCGGGTGATCTGGAGCCCACCGTCGTCATCGTCGTGGGCGGCACGGTCCCGGAGCTGCGGGAGATCTTCGGCGATGTGGTCGAGGCCGGCCGAATCACCACACCGCTCGGCGTCGAGGAGGAGCAGGAGGTCGCCGTTCATGTCTGCCGAAACCTTCGACAACCATTCCTGCAGCTCTGGCGCGCCCTGGGGCCTGAATGGGGCTGATCGACCCGTCCCTCGTGCGATAGATTGTGGCCATGACCGACCTGTTCGCCGCGCGTTCCCAGATGGCCCTCGCGCTGGGCTTTCATATTCTGTTCGCGGTCGTGGGCATCGGCATGCCATTGCTCATGGTGGTGGCGGAACAGCACTGGCGGGTGACCGGGGACCCGATCGACCTCGAACTCGCCAAGCGCTGGTCGAAGGGAACCGCGATCCTCTTCGCCGTGGGTGCGGTTTCCGGAACCGTGCTGAGCTTCGAACTCGGCCTGCTCTGGCCCCGCTTCATGGAATTCGCCGGCCCGATCATCGGGATGCCGTTCTCCCTCGAGGGGTTCGCCTTCTTCACCGAGGCCATCTTTCTCGGCGTCTACCTCTATGGCTGGGACCGGCTCCGGCCACGCGCCCATGTCTTCGCGGGGGTGCTGGTCGCGTTCTCCGGGATGATCTCGGGCGTCTTCGTGGTCATCGCGAACGCCTGGATGAACACCCCGACCGGGTTCGACCTGGTCGATGGCAAGGCGACGAACATCGATCCGGTCAAGGCCCTGTTCAACAGCGCGGCGTTGCAGCAGACCCTTCACATGACCCTGGCGGCGTATGCCGCGACGGGGTTCGCGGTCGCGGGGATCCATGCCCTGCTCCTGCTGCGCGATCCGCTGAACCGGTTTCACCGCCGCGCCCTGAGCATCGGCCTGATCGTCGGTGCCCCAGCCGCCTTGTTGCAGCCGCTCTCCGGCGACATCAGCGCGCGCAACGTCGCCCAATACCAGCCTGCCAAGCTCGCTGCCATGGAAGCGCTCTTTCAGACCCGTTCAGCCGCCCCGCTCCTGATCGGGGGATGGCCCGATGTAGAGCGGCGGGAGGTGCGCTTCGGGCTGGAGATCCCCTACGGCCTGTCATTCCTCGCGCATCACCATCCCAAGGCGGAGGTGACGGGCCTCGATAGCATCCCGCGCGCCGACTGGCCCCACGTGCCTACGGTGCACCTCGCCTTTCAGGTCATGGTCGGCCTCGGCACGGCGATGGCCCTGGTCGCCCTATGGAGCGCCTGGACCGCCGTCCGCGGGTGGGATCTCGCCCGAAACCGGCTCCTCCTCATGGCGATCGCGCTCTGCGCCCCCTGCGGCTTCATCGCGATCGAGGCGGGGTGGACGGTCACCGAGGTGGGCCGTCAGCCCTGGATCGTGCAGGGCGTCCTCCGGACCAGCGAGGCGGTGACGCCGATGCCCGGTCTGGCGTGGACTTTCCTGGCATTCACCCTGCTCTACCTCTTCCTGGGCCTCGTCGTCGCGTGGCTGCTCTACGCCCAGATCATCCGCAGTCCCCGGCAGCAGGAATGGCAGCGGCTCTACTCCCCGGAGCGGGCAGGCACACCGTGATCGCCAACCTTGGCCTGGCCGACGTCCTCGCCGGGGCGCTGCTCGTGGCGCTGACGGCCTATGTGCTGCTGGGCGGCGCCGATTTCGGGGGCGGGGTCTGGGACCTCCTTGCAACCGGTGAACGGCGCGAGCGCCAGCGGGAGCTGGTGGCGCACGCGATCGGGCCCGTGTGGGAGGCCAATCACGTCTGGCTGATCCTGGTCGTCGTACTGCTCTTCACCTGCTTCCCGCCGGTCTTCAGCCGCCTCGCGATCGCGCTTCATATCCCGCTCACGCTCATCCTGCTCGGCATCGTGCTCCGCGGCTCGGCCTTCACCTTTCGGAGCTATGGCGGAGATGCGGAGCCGGTGCAACGCCGCTGGGGCCGCCTCTTTGCCTATGCCAGCTTGATCACGCCGCTGCTCCTCGGCGTGGCAGTGGGGAGCGTCGCGGCGGGACGGGTGCGGCCGCCGACGGGCAGAGGATTCGTTACCGACTATGTCGCGCCGTGGCTGTCGCCCTTCACTGCCAGCGTCGGCGTCCTGACCCTGGTGCTGTTCGCGTTCCTGGCGGCCGTGTATCTGACCGTTGAGACTGGCGACATGGAGCTGCGAGAGGATTTTCGTCGCCGTGCCCTCGGGGCGGGTGGACTCGCATTCGTCGTGGCGATGACGACCCTCGCCCTCGCCTGGCGCGAGGCGCCGTTGGTCTGGACCGGGCTGGTCGCCTCACCCCGCGCGATCCCGGTTCACCTGCTCACCGGCGTCTGCGCAGTGACCGCGCTGTGGGCGCTATGGCGCCGACGCTATCTGGTGGCGCGGGCCTTCTCCGCGGCGCAGGTGGTGCTGATCCTTTGGGGCTGGGCTCTGGCGCAATATCCCTGGCTGCTGCCACCCGACCTTGCCATCCGGGACGCCGCCGCACCCCCGATCACCCTCAAGCTCACGATTGGGGCGCTCGGGCTCGGCGCGCTCGTCCTGCTGCCCTCGCTCGCCTATCTGTTCCGCGTCTTCAAGGCCCCGCCGGTCGATGACCGTTCGTAACGTCTCGGACACCGCCCGCTGGGTGGCGTGGTATCGCGCCGAGGAGAGCGAACGCCCCGACGCCCTTTTCCACGACCCCTTCGCGCGGCGCCTGGCAGGTCCGCACGGCGCCGACATCATCCGGAGCCTGCCCGGGGCCCGGCGTCTGAGCGGGGTGATGACGGTACGCACCTGCCTCTTCGACGAACTGATCCTCGGCACCATCCGCACCGATGCGGTCGACACCGTACTCAACCTGGCCTGCGGTTTCGATGCCCGACCCTACCGGCTGCAGCTGCCACCTCAACTCTCGTGGATCGAGGTGGATCTCCCACCGCTCAGGGAGGAGAAGCGCCCGGCACTGGCGGGGGAACGCCCCGCCTGCCGGCTCGAGTCGGTCGCGCTCGACCTGGCGGACGCCGCCGCGCGCGCCGCGTTCTTCCAGCGCGTCGGCGCCGGCAGCCGGCGCACCCTGATCCTGACCGAAGGGCTCCTGGCCTACCTCGCGCCAGACGCCGTCCTCGACTTGGCCCGGGCGCTCCATGCCCAGGCGAGCTTCGCACTCTGGATCATGGACCTGGCTTCGCCCGATATCCTCAAGCACGCCATGAAGCGGACTAACGCCCGACTCGCGGCGGCCAACGCGGCGCTCCGCTTCGCGCCCGAGGAGGGCGAGGAGTTCTTTCGGCCCACGGGCTGGGAACCGATGGAGTTTCGCCAGACCGCCGCGGAGGCGCGGCGCCTCGGACGCGAGGCACCCTTCGCCTGGGTCTGGCATCTTCTCTTTCGATTGTCCTCGCCGGCACGCCGGGCTGAATTCGCCCGCCGCTATCGTGCCGGGGTGGCCCTGCTCCGCCGGGCATGAACAGAGGGGCGGGGACTCTCCCGAGTCCCGCCCCTCGTGCCGCCGAGCCGCCCCGCCGCCGACCCGACTATTCTCGTTGCAACATCCTCCGGATCGGTCCCACCAGTGCGAACATCACCAGGCTCGCGATCAGCGCAAATGCCGTTACCGCAGTGAACAACTGGGTGAGCGTGAAGGACTCGTACAGGCCCGCCACCCGCCCGGCGATCAGATTGCCGACCGAGGCGGCGAGGAACCAGACCCCCATCATCATGCCCTTGACCCGGTCCGGGGCCAGCCTGGTCATCGAGCTCAGCCCCACGGGTGACAGACACAGCTCGCCGATCGTATGTAGCAGGTAGGTGACGGTGAGCCACCATGGGCTCACCAGCCGGCCGGCGGCGGTGGCCTGGGCGGCGCCGATCATCACCACGAAGCCCAGACCGACGAACAGGAGCCCGACGGCGAATTTCGTCGGACTGGACGGGTCGCGGCGTCCCAGCCATACCCACAGCCACGCGAACACCGGCGCCAGCGCGATGATCATCAGCGCGTTGACCGACTGGAACCAGCTCGCCGGGAAGTGGAGGGCGAACAGCGTGTTCCGCGTGTTGTTCTGAGCGAACAGGTTGAGCGTGGACGCCGCCTGCTCGAACGCCGACCAGAAGATCGCCGCCCCCGCGAACAGCACCACGATCACGATGAGGCGCTTGCGCTCCTCACGGGTCCACTCGCCGAGGGTGAACAGGGTCACGAAGAACACCACCACCACCACGGCATAGAGCCAGCCGAAGGCGTTGGTCACCGTCTGAACCGACACGGTTCCATTTCGCACCAGCATCGTGACCAGCGCGACCAGCGCAATGAGGCCGCCGAGGCCCAGCCAGAATTGACGCCGGGCTGCCTGCCCCGCGCCGGAACTCGGCGCGACGCTGGGATGCACCCCGGCGTCACCGAGGTGCCGCCACCCCAGCACGAACTGCACCAGCCCGCAGAACATGCCGATGGCTCCAACCCCGAATCCCCAGTGCCACGAGTTCTCCGGCCGAAGGCCCCAGGCCTCGAGCACCCCCCGGAACCAGGGACTCTGGGCCAGCCCCCCGACCACCAGCGGTGCGATGAACGCACCGAGATTGATGCCCATGTAGAAGATCGAGAAGCCCGCGTCGCGCCGGTGGTCTTCCTTCGTATAGAGATCGCCCACGATGGCGCTCACATTCGGCTTGAGCAGGCCGGTACCGAGGACGATGAAGGCCAGCCCAGGGTAGAACAGCGATACGCCGGGGAACGCCAGGCAGAGCTGGCCCAGCATGATCAGGATCCCGCCATAGAGCACCGCTCGCCTGAGGCCGAGGATCTTGTCCGCGACCCAGCCCCCCGGCAGCGACAGCATGTACACCAGGGCAACGTAGGTGCCGTACACCGCCCCCGCCTTGGCCACATCGAAGCCCAGTCCGCCGATATCGAGGGAGGCGGTCATGAACAGGATGAGGATGGCACGCATACCGTAGTAAGCGAACCGTTCCCACATCTCCGTAAAGAAGAGCGTCGAAAGTCCGCGGGGGTGGCCAAAGAAGGCCGTGTCCTGGTCGGTGGTCGCCAAGGGGGCAGGCTCCTGTCAGAAGTTGTGAAAGGCGGAAGGCTGAAGGCTGAAGGCTGAGCGACGCGCGCGCCCGTTCACCGTTTACCGGCGTCGCTTCTTGAGAATGTCATCGAGCACGACCCGGTCGATCCTTCCATCCATCCGGACGCGCACATCGTAGTTCTCCCAGTACATGAAGTCGCGGAGCGCGGCCAGAAAGACATCGTTGGCCTTCCCCTGTGACGCACTCAGCCACTCTTCCGGCTGGCCGGCCGCCTCACGAAGCAGGATCGGCTCGAGTTGGCGGACGATCGCGGGGGTGATCGGCTCAAGATCCTTGTCCGAGCTTGGGAACAAGTGGAGCAGCCACCCCCGGGTCTCCGTTGACGGAGTCGAAGGCGACGATGCTGTAGGTATGGGCGAGCTATGGAAGCGACTGGGAGGAGTGAGCGACTGTCGAGCGGTGAGAGGTAAGCGGCGAGCAGGAAGACCATCGTCCCGACGCCCCGCGCCAAGAGTCGCGGCGCTCCGCCTCAGGCCACCGCTCCCCGCTCACTGCTCACTCTCTTCCCATCTTCTTCTTAAGGTGCTCCAACTGCGCCCGCACCGCCTCGTCCATCCGTCGCCGGTCGATCTGGCTCTGCAATAGCTCTCCCTCGACGTCGGTCTCCGGCCGGGCTCCGCCCGCGGCCTCGAGGTCCCGCCAGGCGGCTTCCTGGGCGGCCGTGCGCGCGCCTCCCGCCCCCTGGCGGGCGTTCCGGAATTCCGCCGACCACTGCTCCAAGTCGCGCTCGGCCAGCACCAGCTCTTCGCGCTGGAGCGCGAGCTTCTTTTCCAGCACCTGCACCCGCTCCCGGTGCCTTCCCGTGAACTGCTCCGCCACCTTCACCGTCTCCGGGTCTGGGATCTGTGCGGCAAGCTGTCCGCGGCGCTCGGCGTCCACCAGTTGCTGCCGCTCGGCCACCAGCGACCGCTCGGTCGCGACCATCCCGTCGCGCAGCACACCCACCGCGACCTTCAGCTCGAGGAGCGCAGCGTGAAGCTGGACGGTGCGGGCCTTGGGATCGCCCGGCGGCGTATGGTCGGCGAGGAGCTTCTCGAGCCGGGCCCTGAGCCCTTCGAACACGGTGGGATCGTCCGGGTCGCGGAATTGCCGAATGGTACGAATCGCTCCAGAGGGCGTCAAGGAAGCTGGCGCGTTACCTTTCCGGACATGAGACGGAGCATCTTCATCCTGCCCCTCGTCCTCGCGGGCTGCGGGGCCGGACGGACCGGGGGTGCCTGCGGTATCACCTCGATTGCCGGCGCCACGCTGCTCCTGCAGGAATTCGCCATTCCGAACCAGACCCTCGGCGCCCCGCCGGCCAGCCTTCCGCCCCGGCTGGTGGCCCGCGTGGCGGCCGGGCCCGCGTTCGAGTCCGTCGTGGGACGCACCCCGGACAGCGCTTGGGTGATCGGGGTAGAAGGATCGCTGCCGGCCAGCATCAAGCCGGGATTCGGGGTTCTGGTCCTGGACCCTAGCGGCGCGGCGCGCGGGGTGTTGATCTACGAGTCCGATCCCATCCGCGGAGCTCCGGTCATCGGCAAGCTGAACATCGACTCGCTGATGCTCCCCCTCCTCGGCATCCAGCTCGACCCGGCCCGGTTCGAGGATGTCCGCTGCCCCCTGTTCCCCGACAGCCTGCTCCAGTGATCGCCCCGCGCATCGGGGTCACCGGCATCAACCGCTCAGTCTCCGGGACGGACCGTACCGGTGTGAATGCGGCCTATGTACGCGCGGCGGTTCGCGCCGGCGGCGTGCCGCTGATCCTCTCACCGCTCCTCGGAATCGCCCAGACCAGGGACATCCTCCAGGCGCTGGACGGCCTGGTGCTCACGGGCGGGGAGGACGTCGACCCGGCGTACTACCGCCAGGATCGCCACCCCCGGCTCGGCAACGTGGATCAGATGCGAGACGCGTTCGAGCTCGCCCTCTTCGGCGACGCCCAGGTCCACGGCCTGCCCGTCCTGGCGATCTGCCGCGGCATTCAGCTGGTGAACGTGGCCTTGGGTGGATCCCTGTGGCAAGATATTCCCAGCGAGCGCCCGGAGGCCCTGAATCACAATCCGCCCACCAACCGGGACGACCGAACCCACCCGGTGGAGATCGTGCCCGGCTCCCGTCTGGCGCGGGCGCTGGGCGCGACCCGCTGTGATGTGAACAGTTTTCATCATCAGTCCATCCGCGATCTGGCACCCGGGCTGCTGGTGACCGGCCGCGCTCCGGATGGTGAGATCGAGGGAGTGGAGAGCGCTGGCGAGGATCCGTGGCTCCTCGCCGTGCAATGGCACCCCGAGGAGTTCCACCACCACGGACAAGCGCCGGACCACGGGCTGTTCGACGCGCTGGTGAAAGAGGCTATCGGCTATCGGCTCACCAACGGCGCCCGCGACCGCCAGTCGCCGATTGCTGACAGTCGGTAGCTGATAGCTGATAGCCAACACCCGATGGCTGCTAGATTACTGCATCGGCCCCGACGGAAACAGCACGCGCTCCGAGAGATCGTTGAGCGCCTCGCGCAGGGTCGGGTAGCGCTCCGCGACGGTATGCAGGATGGACTCGAGCCGGTAACGGTCCGCGAGAGCATGATCGGAGGCCATCGCGTACCCGCGCCGGCCCAGGGCGTCGTAGTACTGCAGGTCCGGTCCGCCATGGCGCAGGCGACGGGCCTCGATGTACTGCGGAAACAGCCCGGCCAGCCAGAGGGCGTAGTTGCCGAGGTGCACCATGACGCGGAACCGGCGTTCCCCCTGGGTCGCCTCGAGGTCGATCAGGATATCCACGAGGTAACGGTGAGCGTGATCGTCATGCCAATCGACGCGGGTGGCGCGGTCGCGACGGCCGAACTCGAGCAGCAGGGCGGCCAGGTAGTCGGCGACGTCACGCTGGTCCAGTCCGGCCGAGAGCAGCGTCTGCCGGACCATGACGTAGAAGAAGAGCACTTCGCTCGGCAGCAGCATGGAGCGCACGGCAAGCAGCCGTTCGGCCAGTTCCGGATGATCCAGCAGCGGGTCTGGTCCCTCGCGCTCGAGCCGCCGCTCCAGGCTCGCGCGCCGCACCGCGGAGCCACGGCTGAGGAGCAGGACGACCAGCTCGAGGTCCCGCGGCTTGAGCTGTCCCCGCGTGTTTGCGAGAATCATGGCGAAACCCTCCAGCACTAAGCTCGCGCCCGTCGCGGCGCAGGAACCGGCCGACCCGCTCGGCCCGGTGCTCGCGTTCGCACGCGCCGTGGCCGGCGTCCTCCGCCCCCATTCAGTTCTCGACCGTCTGACCCAGGAAGTCAAGGCAACCTTCGGGCCGTGCCCGGTGGCCGTGCTCACCATTGACGAGCAGGGACACCCCGAGAGTGCTAAAGGGGAACCCGGACACCCCGCGCTTGGCCCGGTCCTCTCTCGGACGCTGGAGGAGGGCACCCCACGCACAGACGCCGTCGAGGGTGGCCACGCAGTGGCGGCACCGATCACCGGCCGGCAATCGGTGCTCGGCGCCGTGGCAGTGCTCCTGGACCAGCAGCCTCGACCCGCCGATCTGCGGGTCCTCGAAGGGCTCGCGGCGGTGGCGGCGCTGGCGCTGGAAAGCGCCTTCCTCGTGGAGGCCGCCGACGGGCGCCACCATGTCTGGGAGGATGCCGCCGAGGCGATCAGCCTCGCCCTGTGCGTCATCGACCGGTCGGGCCGGGTGGAACGAGGCAACCGGGCCTTCACCGAGCTGGCGGGATCTCCCCCGAGCGGGGTGCGAGGACGTCATTGGGCCGATCTGGTACCAGCCGAATGGCGCGAAGGCATCGAGGGGGTGCTGGCCGGGACGGGGCCGGCGGAGGTCGATCTCCGCATCGGCACACGCACCATCGCGGTGAGCGCCTTCTGCACCGCTGCCCCGGGCGCGGGTCGTCAGGTTCTGCTCTTCGCGGACGAGACCGACCGCCGCCGACTGCAGGATCGCCTCATCCAGTCCGAGAAGCTGACCGCGATCGGTCAGTTGATCGCCGGTGTGGCGCACGACCTCAATAACCCGCTGACCTCGGTCATCGGCTTCGCCGACTTCCTCGCGGAGTCCCCGGACGTCCCACCCCGGATGCGCGAGCCGCTGCGCGTGGTGCAGCAGGAAGCGGAGCGAGCCTCCAAGATCGTCAAGAACCTGCTCAGCTTCGCGCGGCGGCACGAGGCCCGGCAACTGGGCTCGCTCCGGCCGATTCTCGAGGCCACGCTCGGGCTGTTCCGTAACAACTTGAGCGCGGAGCAGGTGACCCTGCATGCGGAGATCGACGACGATCTGCCGGACCTCGACCTCAATCCGACCCAGATCCAGCAGGTGTTCGTCAATCTGATCCAGAATGCTGCCCAGGCGATCGCCGGTTGCGGTCGCCCGGGGACGATCCGGCTCCGGGCGCGTCGCTGGATGGACGGGGTGGCAATCGACGTCGTGGACGACGGCCCGGGGATAGCAGCGGAAGTCGCCGGGCACGTGTTCGAGCCATTCTACACCACCAAGCCCCCCGGCGTCGGCACCGGGCTTGGTCTCTCGATCAGCCAGGGCATCGTCAAGGAGCACGGCGGCCGGATCCTGCTGTCGACCGCTCCGGGCGAAGGCGCGAGGTTCACCGTCGAACTGCCCGGACCGGTGCGGACTGTCGAGGCCGCCCCCCGCCCGGCACTGCCCGAGACCGCGACTCCCCTCCGCGTGCTGGTGGTCGACGACGAGCCCCACATCCTCCACTATATCCGCGCCACACTGGAGGCCTGGGGCCACTCAGTTGTCACCGCGAGCGATGGCCAGGCCGGGCTGGAACGCGCGATCACCGAGCCATTCGACCTCATCATCTCCGATCTCCGCATGCCCCGGACCGGCGGACGGGAGTTCTACGAGACCCTGCTGCGCCAGAAGCCCGCGGCGGCGCACCGCGTCGCCTTCAGTACCGGAGATACGGTTCGGGGCGACACCCTCGAATTTCTGGAAGCGCAGGGACGGCCCTGCCTGCAGAAGCCGTTCAGCCTGGCCGAACTGCGCGGCTTGCTCCAGAACGCGGCACGCGGGTGAGATGAGCGGCGCGGTCGCCGTCCATGTCTGCCGCGGACGCGAGTGGCGCGGCGGGGAGCGACAGGTGCGCCTGCTGGTTCAGACGCTGGCCTGGCGGAGTGGCTTCCTGCAGCATGTCGTGACCAGGAAGGGTTCCGCGCTCGCCACTGCCCTCGACCCCGCCGGCCCCCGCGTGCACCCGGCCTCCTGGGAGCTGGCCATCGACCCCCGCGCCCTCCATACCCTCGTGCAGCTACTCCGGGAACTTCGACGGCGGCACGGACGCGATATCCTGCTTCACGCGCATGATAGCCATGCGCTGGCCATTGCCCTTCTCGCCGGGAGGCTGCTTCGCCTCCCGGTGGTTGCCACCCGCCGCAGCGCGTCCCCGCCCGGTCGCCTTTGGCGCCTGCCCCGCCGGGTCATCGCGATCTCCTCCGCCGTTCAGCAAGCCCTCGGTGCCTCGGGGGTTGCAGCCGGTCGGGTCGTGCAGATCCCCTCGGCGGTGTCGCTCGCTGACTTGTCCCACACCCCGGAAGCACCGCTTCCACCGGCCCGCGGCGTCGATGGGCCAGTGGTACTCGCGGTGGGTGCCCAGACGGCCGAGAAGGGCCACACCTCCTTGATCACCGCCCTGCGGGTGCTCCAGACCTCCGTTCCCGACGCCCATGTGGTGCTGGTAGGCGACGGCCCCGAGCGGCCCCGCCTCGAGCGGCGGGCTCGCGAGCTTCGTCTCCAGGATCGCGTCCACTTTCTCGGCGAACGTCCCTCGGCGGCGCACTTGATCCGGAGTGCCCAGGTCCTGGCCCAGCCCAGCATCCGGGAGGGCCTGGGAACTACCGTGCTGGAGGCGATGGCCCTCGGCACTCCGGTCGTGGCCACCGCAACCGGCGGTCTCGTCGAGCTGCTCCAGGGCGGTGCCGGTTGCCTGGTGCCGCCGGGCAATCCGGACGCGCTGGCCGAGGCTTTGGCGCGCGTGCTCACGGACGCCTTGTTCCGGGCGGCCATGGTGCACGAGGCACGGGCCCGCGTGGCGCAGTATGACGCCCCGACGGTGGCAGACCAGGTGGCGGAGGTGTATCGTTCCGCCCTCCGAACCACCTGAAGCGCGATGCTCTATCTCTGCATTCCGAGCTACAATGAGGCCCCCACCGTGGGGCTCCTGCTGTGGAAGATCCGCAAGACCTTCCAGGCCTTCCCGCGCGAATACGAGATTCTCGTCGCCGACGATGGCTCGACCGATGCCACGGCGGAGATCCTCGAACCCTACGCCAAAGCGCTACCCCTCACAGTCGTCCGTCATGCTGAGCGGCAGGGGTACGGGCGATCGGTCGAGGAGCTTCTCCGACTCGCGGTGGAGCGGACCGACCGCCCGAAGCGAGACGCGGCCATCCTCATGCATGCGGATTTCTCACACAGTCCTGAATACCTGCCTGAAATGGTGAAGCGGCTCGAGAGCGGCGCGGACATCGTGGTGACGAAGGCCACACTGGAAGGTGAGCCCCGTCGCTCGGCACGACTCGTGCGCCGGTACGCACGCTGGCTTCTCAGAGGGATTCGAGTGTCCGGAGTGCAGGACATTGTCTCCGGATTTGGAGCATTCCGGCTGGTCAGCCTCCGGAACGCGCTCCGGGCGCAGGAAGGCCCACTCCTCACCTCGGATGGCTGGGCGGCCAGTGCGGAGTTGACGGCGCGCGTGGCCCGCGAGGCCCGGCGCATTGATACGGTGGAAACCGTCGAACGTCTCGACCTCCATCAGCGGCCCAGCCGGATCGATCCTTGGCCGCTCGCGAAGGCCCTCTGGCGGGAGGGAAGCCGTCTCCGGATCCGGGGCGTTCGCTCTGCCGACGCGAGAAAGGGCTCCGCGCGCGGGGCCGAAGACCAGGAACTTGAGGAAGTCACCCGATGAAAGCGCTCGCGCTGGCCCTCTCGTTCGGGCTCGCCACCCTGCCCCAGACGCCGATGGGAAGCCCGCCGACCACCACCTACCCTTTTCAGGTCGGCGAGCGGCTGCAGTACTCGGCCAAGCTCGGCATCCTGCGCCTCGGCACAGCGTGGATGAGCGTCAACGGCATTGACACCGTCCGCGGCGCGGAGTCCTTCGTGTTCGAGTTCGGCCTCGATGCCTCAGCGCCCTTCTATAAGAGTCGCAACGTGATGCAGTCCTGGACCGGAACCGGGGACCTGATCTCCCGCCGCTTCCGGCAGGACCTGGTCGAAAACGGCAAGGAGCGGAAGCGGTATTTCGAGATCTACCCGGATTCGCTCAAGTACGTTCAGGAGCAGCGCCCAGGAAGCAAGGAGACGGTCGCGAGCCCGCTGGATGATGCGGCGTTCTTCTACTTCCTGCGCACGATCCAGCTCGAGGTGGGGAAGAGCTACAGCTACGACCGGTATTTCAAGAAGAACCTCAATCCGGTCGTGATCAAGGTGATCAAGCGGGAGAAGATGCAGCTGCCCGGCGGCAAGGAAGTCGCCTGCCTCATTCTCAACCCCCTGGTCGGCGAGGAGGGCCTTTTCGCCCCGAAGTCCCAGGCGATGCTCTGGTTGACCGACGACGAGCGCCGGCTCCCGGTGCAGATCCGGGCCAAGCTCCCCTTCGGCACGGTCACCCTGCGCCTGGAGAAGATCGGGACGGCGGAGGCGGGCGAGTGAGCGAGTACCGCGAACCCGATTTCTCGCGGCTCAGGACCGTGGCGATCGGGACGCGGCCCAGCAAGGTGGACCGGACGCTCCTCGCCCGCGCTCCCGCCAGCGATCGATCCTTTCGAGCCTTCCTCGAAAGCCTCCCCCACGTCCTCGCGGCCGATCACCTTCGCCTGGTGGCGGCCGCGATTGCGTCAGCCCATCGGCACCGCCGCGGTGTGGTGGTCCTGCTCGGCGGCCACGTGATCAAGACCGGCCTCGGCCCCCTGCTGGTCGACTGGGTGGCCCAGGGCATCGTCACCCATCTCGCGATGAATGGCGCCGCGGCGATCCATGATTTCGAACTCGCCAACCTGGGCGCAACCAGCGAGGACGTCGAGGCCGGACTGGCGGACGGCAGCTTCGGCATGGCCGAGGAAACTGGCGCGGCGATGAACCTCGCGATCCGTCAGGCTCATGCGGCTGAATGGGGCCTGGGGGAGGGCCTCGCCCGGGCCCTCCTCGGCCGCGAAGACCTCCCCGCTGGAGACGTTTCGGTACTGAGGGCCTGCCAGATGCATGGTCTTCCCATCACGGTCCACACCACCATAGGTGCCGAAATCATTCATCAGCACCCCTTGGCCGACGGAGCCGCCATCGGCGCCACCAGCCTGCGCGACTTTCGCCGACTCGCGGGTGCGTTGCCGGACCTGCATGGCGGTGGCGTGGTCCTCAATCTGGGGAGCGCCGTGGTCCTGCCGGAGGTGTTCCTTAAGGCGCTGACCATCGCCCGCAACCTGGGCGACGGACGACCGACGGGGTTTTTCGCCGCCGACTTCGATATGATCCGGCACTACCGCCCGCAGGTAAACGTCGTCGAACGACCCACGCGCGCGGGCGGGACCGGCCTCCTGTTCACGGGGCATCACGAACTCATGCTCCCGCTCCTCGCCTGGGCGGTACGCGATGCGCTGGAACGCACCTAGCGCCGCGCTGCTCGCCATCCTCCCCACTGCCTGCGGTGGACGGGCCCCGACGGCGGCGCCACTGCTGGCGCCACCAGCGGCCAATCTTCTCTCCGAATTCGCCAGCGTCGCCCTGCTTGCCGATGCCCACCACCATCCGGGCGCGCCACCACCCTTCCCCAAACACGAGCGGCCCCCCGCCTCCGGCGGAGGGCCACTCATAGGGGTGTCCCCAGACTCACCCTGCGGTCACTCGGGATCCCGTCACGGCGTCGATGATGGCTTCCCGCCCATCATTTCCTTGATCCGGTCCGCGGTTCCCGGGGCGAACACCCGGAGGACGAGGTAGACCAGGAAGCCCAGGAATGCCAGCCACAAGAGCCTGCCGAACAGACCGACAATCATCCCGAAGAACCCAAAGAAGAGCTGCAGGGCAAACCACGCGACGACCGCGAGCAGGGCGAACCCTAAGAGGCTACGGAACATGCTATTTTCCTCCAGCGGATGGCTGTCTTGGCGGCCCCTACGTCCGACGTTTCAGAAAGTTTCGCCAATAGTCACGTGACACAAACCTACGATGTGATCGTGGTCGGCGGGGGTCCGGTCGGGGCCTCCTGCGCCCGGGAGTTGGCCGAAGCGGGCCGGAAGGTCCTCATTGTCGAACGGGGTGACGACCAGGGGGAGGGGTGGCGAGCCGCGGCGGGGATGCTCGCCGCCCAAGCCAGCGCGGAACCTGACGATCCCCTCCTTGAGCTGGGAATCGCCGGCCGGGAACGCTTCGCCGAACTCGCCCCGCACCTCCTGGAGCAGACCGGGATCGACATCGGTTTCTGGCAGGAAGGCATCGCCCGGGTCGCTGCGGACGAGAGCGATGCGGCCTTGCTCCGCTCCCAAGTCGCCTCGCAGCGCCAGCAGGGGCACGTCTGCGACTGGTTCGACGCCGGCGAGGTGAAGGGCCGCTGGCCGTGGCTCGGACCGACCTTCGGCGCGCTCTGGGCCGCGCGCGACGCCGCCCTCCATCCGGAGCGCCTGGTAGCCGCCCTGCTCAAGGACGCCCAGCGGCTCGGGGCCACCGTGGTACGCGACCAGGTGCTGGGGATCGATCGCCGGGGCGATCGGGTCACGGGAGTCAGCGGCCGGGAGAGTTACACGGGTGCCGACGTGATTCTCGCCGCGGGGGCCTGGAGCCGGCAACTCGCCGGCCTGCCGCGCCCCCTCTCGGTGGAGCCTATCCGTGGCCAGATGGCCGCGCTGGCTTGGCCTACCGGAGTTCCGCGCTCGATCGTGCTGGGCCGCGGAGCATATCTGGCGGCCCGGGACGGCGAGGCCGTGGTTGGCTCGACGATGGAGCACGTCGGCTTCTCGGCGGAAGTCACTGCGGCCGGGCTCGCCGAGATCTTCACCGGGGTCAGCGCCCTCTGCCCGGCCCTGGCACGCGGAGAAGTGCTCAGGACGTGGGCGGGACTTCGTCCCATCACTCCCGATGGCCTGCCGATCATCGGCCGCGAGCCGAAACTGAATGGCTTGTGGTACGCGGCCGGGCACGGGCGAAACGGCATTCTCCTCGCG
>Ga0315273_10002719_pt1 | contig 21032 bp, 14 predicted proteins | sample YL17G02_0_MG_FD_205753 | JGI IMG/M metagenome (GOLD analysis project Ga0315273, IMG submission 205753) | Sediment microbial communities from Yellowstone Lake, YNP, Wyoming, USA - YL17G02_0 | ecosystem: Environmental > Aquatic > Freshwater > Lake > Sediment | place: USA: Wyoming | collected... | reverse complement strand
CTCCTGCTGCGGCACGGGCAGAACCAAGGAAGGTGATGACGCTTCCGGCTCCGGCAGCGTATGCCATACCGATGAAGAGGGATTTTCCGAATTTTGTCGGTTTGTCACCTTCACCATAGAGTGAATTAATCGCGAGGAGGATCGGAAATACCGTAGCTGCAGCAGCAGTATGCGCCATGACATGGGCAAGTCCTGCTGTTACAACGAGAGCTCCAAGCAAGATCATATTTGTCTTTTCACCTACTATTTGAAGCATCTTATATGCAAGACGCTTGGTAAGGCCTGTTTTTGTAAACGCAATACCTACAACAACCGATGCAAAAATAAACATGACCGAAGGGTCCATGAAATCCCTGAATGCATCTGATGTTTTCCGTATTGCAAATAATGCCTGAATAACTCCGATTGCTATGGCGGTGACGCCTATAGGTAACACCTCAAATATCCACCATATGCTGGCCAAAAGGAAAAGACCTATGGCTGCCTTCCCCTGTTGTGGCAATGGAAAATGCTTCCCTCCGGGATCTATTGCGTCCGGCCATGCCGGCGTGTAATAGACCCAAAGGAAAATGCCGATTCCTGCCAGAATAAGCACTGCCCGTTTCCAGTCAAATTTCTCCTTGGTTTCAGCAATAACTATTTCCGGAGGCGGCTGCGGTAAGCCTTCAGTTCTCTTTATATCTTTGTCTGCCATTTTCTGCCTCCTATTCCGTCAGAACCGCATTGGAGATTTCGTCAAAAACTTCGATCATCCGTACGAGTCCGATGAACTTCTTTTTGTTCTCCAGAACAGGCAGCAGGACCACATCATGATGCAGCATGAGATAAGCTGCCTTCGTAAGAGGATCGCCCGGTTCAACAAAATACTTTGCAGTCGCCATAATCTCGCTCACAGGCTTTTCAGCAAGGTCTTTTGCCCCCTTTTTAAAAAGGGTGTCCCAGATTAGGGATAACGCTGATTCGTCTTCTTCGGCGACCTGAGCTTTTGCACTTGGTTTCAGAAACTGTGGCTCAAGGCCTTTGAGGATATCCTTGAGGGTCAGAGTTCCCATTAGATTGTACTTCTCATCGAATACCAGTACTGCCATTGGATCAGGGTACTTCTTGCTGCTGAGAAAAGAGACCTTCACGATCCTTATGGCCTGGCTGATCGAAAACCAGTAGGGCACATGAGGATACTCAAAAATACCGGTCATTACATCCTTCACAACTTTACTGTCTGACATAGTTCCCTCCTTTTTTATGCTATTTTTCTTTCAAGTTCCATCAGGAACTTAAATCTATCGGTACGTTTGATCGAACGTGTATACATGACAAGGGTATCACCTGAGTAGAAGTATTGATTAAGGAGTATTGCCTGTGAACCTTCCGGCAAACCGATAAGCTGTTTTTCATCGGGATGCAGGGGCGTGATCTCTATGTAGTTTTTTACTTTGGTGATCTTTATCCCATATTTTTTCTCAAACAATTCAAACAGGGATTGATGCTCGATATCTTCCTCCAGAAGGAGAGGGCAGATATGATAAGGTATGTAGGTTTCCTGGAGCAGAACCGGCTCGTTGTCGATTGACCGCAGGCGTTTTATATAAATGATGTGTTTGTCTTTTGGGATGTCGAGTTTTACATCGAGGTCATCGATCGGCATCATGACAGTCCGTGCAAGGACATTCGTGGTGAAGTTGAGTCCTTCTTCAAACAGGAGTTCCCTGAAGTTTGTGAGCATGGTAAGGCCTTCAGATACATAATTTCTATAAATGAAGGTGCCTTTGCCCTGCTGACGTTTGAGATAGCCCTGCCTGACCAGTTCAAGGACAGCGGTTCTGACAGTGGCCCTGCTTACGCCAAACATTTTACAGAGTTCATCTTCGGTGGGAATCTGAGAGCCGACAAGCCATACATTACTCTCGATCTTCTTCTTTAGAATCTCGTAGAGCTGAAAATATAGTTTCTGATGGTCTTCTCTGTCGATCAGTTCCATAACAAAGTAATGTTATATTGTTATCATAAGAGTACAATCCAACAGAAAAAGTATAATGATATTAAATAGACTTGTCAAGAGTTTTTTTTATGGGTATAATTATTCATGTTCAAATTCTCAAAATTGTTTAGAAAATCCTCCGAGGAGAAAGTGCAGAACAACGCCGTTAAAGAGTTTATGAAGGTCAGGTATCAGGCGTTTCAGAACCTTCTCTCAACAAATAATCAGGTACTTGAACTCATGGCTGATATGGAGGAGAAAGTTTCAGGTGAATACCTGTTCGACATCCATTATATAAAAACAAATGTCAGGCTTATCGGATACGAAGTTTCAAAAATCATCGAGAGCCTTAATGCTCTCTCCAATAATAAATATTCAGAGTTCTCTGCAATCCATGCAAACATCAGCCAGGAAGTCGAAAAAATCCTTGAATATAAAATGGAGATCCCTGTCAGTGATCTCACCATCCCTCTCGAAAACCTTTCCGGGGAGACAGTCGGGATTGCCGGCGGGAAAATAGCTCACCTTGGGGAGGTAAAGAGCAGATTGAATCTCCCGACTCCAGACGGATTTGTGATCAGTGCGTATGCGTTTGTAAAGTTTATGGATCACAACAGGCTTATTGAAAAGATCAGTGAAAGAATGTCATTACTGAACATAGAGAATCTGGAAGAACTGAACAAATTCAGCAAGGCGGTATACCATATGATCATCACATCGGATATCTCTGCTGATCTGCAGGAGGCGGTTCAAAACGCCTATGCAAAGCTCTGTAAAAAAACCGGTGGAAAAACTATGGTATCGGTAAGAAGCAGCGCGATACGGGAAGACAGCGAATTCAGCTTTGCAGGACAGTATGCTACCTTTCTCAATGTCCCCGGGGATGCGATACTTCAAAAATACAAGGAAGTTGTTGCAAGTCTTTTTACCCCGCGTGCGATTTTTTACTCCAAGACAAAGGGATTCTCTGAAGGGGAGATGGTAATGGCTGTAGGTGTTCTGAACATGGTTGATGCGATCGCCGGCGGAGTAATGTACTCGAGAGATCCGAATGATCCATCAACTGATCATATTTTAATCAATGCAACTCATGGTCTCGGGGTTTGGGTAGTGGATGGTACTGTAACCCCTGATACGTACACTGTGTCAAGACATCCCGAAGGAACCATTCTTGATAAAAGAATCTCAATTCAGGAAAAGATGCTCGTCAATGGAGAGGCTGGTAAGCTAAAAGAGGTGATGGTACCGGAAAATAAGATAGGGAAGCAGTGCCTTACCGATGAACATATTAAGACCCTTGCAAAACACGCACTGACGTTAGAAAATTATTATGGTTCTCCTCAGGACATTGAATGGGCAGTTGGCAGTGACAGAAAAATATATATCCTGCAATCCAGGCCTTTGAGAATGCTGATGAACACGACATCCGGGGTGTGTCTTCCGACACGATTCGAGGGGTATAACATTATCCTTGATAAGGGGGTCATTGCATGCAAGGGGGTTGGGTTCGGAAAGGCATTTATTCTTAAGGATGACGAAGAGCTGAAAGAATTCCCTGAAGGCGCTGTGCTGATCGCGAAGCATACCTCGCCGAAATTTGTGACCATAATGAATAAGGCATCCGCGATTATTACTGATGTTGGGAGTGCAACCGGTCACATGGCTTCTCTGTCGAGGGAATATCAGATCCCTACTATTCTTGATACTGAGGTTTCAACAAGTATTATTCAGCATGGCCAGGAGATAACTGTTGACGCCATCAACTGCAATATATACGAAGGTCAGGTTCCAGAACTTATCGAATATGCCCGAAATAAGAAAGAACCTTTTAAAGAGACGCATTTATTTAAAACACTTGGAAAGGTATTGAAATGGGTGGTTCCTCTGAATTTAACAGACCCTGAAAGTGAAACTTTCAAGCCTGAACACTGCAAGACCTATCATGATATAACCCGTTTTGCGCATGAAGTTGCAATGCAGGAGATGTTTTCTCTTGGTGAAGACAGGGATATTGAAGATACACATACCATTGATCTTTTAGCAGGCATTCCTGTTGGTGTCCACTTGTTAAATATCGATGGAGGAGTGAAAGAGAATCTGAAAAAGGCAACGTTTGAGGATATCCTGTCAATACCTTTTATTGCATTACTAAAGGGTATGAAAAGTATGAGATGGCCGGGACCACCACCGGTTGATGCAAAGGGATTTCTGGGTATGCTTGCTCATTCAGCCTCTGTGCCTGAAGAGCAGCTTAAGGAGACAGCGAAAAAGAGTTTTGCAGTGGTATCCAAAAATTATGTGAATTTCAGCATCCGTCTCGGATACCATTTCTCGATGATAGAGGCATATGCCGGAGAAAATATCAATGACAACTACATCAAGTTTTTCTTCAAAGGCGGAGGGGCTGCTGTTGACAGGAGATTAAGGAGGGTCAGGCTTATAAAAGAAATCCTCAAGGAAATGGGATTCAGGGTAAGTATCAAAGAGGATGTCATGAATGCTATCCTCACGAAATACAAACAATCAACGATTGAAGATAAATTAACTGTTATGGGCAAATTAACTGCTTATACCAAGCAGCTGGATATGGCGATGTTTAATGACGCAGTTACAGATATGTATGTAGAACAATTCATTAAAGAGCATATTAAGAAAACCGGCACTGTTAAAACCTGAAGACCGGCTGTATTCTGCTTATTCTATCGGCAGTGTAAACCAGAACGTCGATCCGGAATCAGGGTTATTCCTGAAACCGATCTTGCCGTTATGGGCTTCAACAATCTTTTTTGAGATCGCAAGACCGAGGCCTGTCCCCCTCTCTTTTCTCTTTTTGCTACGATAATAGGTTTCAAAAAGCCTTGACACGTCTTCAGCATCAATGCCCGGCCCTGTATCTGCAAACTCTGTTATAACATTGCCATCCTCAGCCTTTAATACAACTTTAACAGTTGAATCAGGGTTTGAATAATGCAGGGCATTGAAAAGCAGATTATTTATAACCTGATTTATCTTGTTGCGGTCGAATGAAAAGCTGGGGATATCGGTTTCTTTTGCAATGTGAATATGGATATTTTTTTTGTTCGCAAGCACTTCATCGATAGAAACAATCTCTTCAATAAATGCTGCATAGTCGTTATAAGACTTATTGATTTCCAGATAGCCAGCCTCGATCTTTGTTACATCCAGATAATCTTCGATCAGTTTCATCATATACAGGCTTTTTTTGTAGATCATCTCGGCAAGGCTCAACTGTTCCGGAGTCAGATTTTGCCTGCCACTGTCGAGAAGTACCGATGAACTCAGTTCAATAATGGAGAGAGGATTCCTGAGGTCGTGAGCTGTTATCCCGACAAAGTAGTTCTTGAGATTGCCTAATTCAGTGAGTTCTTCGTTCTGTTTTGCACGTATTGCATAATCTTTTTTCAACAGACTGAGAATATACGAAGTAGTAATGAGAAACAATAAGCGGACAGCAGCCTCTCCTGTCAATATTACATAATCTAACCCTTTTGCATTTTCTGCTGTTATTAAGATGAAACGCACCATGAACCAGGATAAGATACTGAGCAAAGAGAAGGTAATGGCCGTTGACAGACTCACAAACCATGTCAGAAGAAGGACTGCAAACAGATAAAAAATCGAAAAACCGTAATGCAGCCCTGTCCCGTAATCTGCAAAGGTCAGGAGAATCAGTATTAAAAAACAGGCTGTCTTTATCCGGGATTTCGGAACATCAGACAAAAACCATATTATGCGTTTGAACTGATTTTCTACCATATATGATATGAATGGTTTCAAAGCGGATTATGGCTGAGGTGAATATTCAGGTAAGAATTTCCTTAACCTTAACCTTAACCTTAACCTTTTTTCAGCCTTCTCCCTTTTTTATTTGCTCCTTCAGTGCCTTGTTTTCTTTCTGTAACTTTAGCCATTTTAATGCCTTATCGATAGTAAAGAGTATCTGTTCTTTTCTGAATGGTTTCGTTATGAAATCAAATCCTCCCTTCAGCATGGCCTCAGAAGCAGATTCAACAGTCCCGTATGCAGTTATGATAACGACCGGAGTATCTTCGTCCAAGCGTTTTACTGCCTCAATAATCTCAATTCCGTCAAGTCCCGGCATTTTCAGATCTGAAATCACAAGATCAAAACCCCCTTTTTTGACAAGCTCAATCGCCTCAACAGGGTTATTGGTGGTTGTGACTTCATACGGTGATTTTTCTCTGATAATCATGCTCAAAAGTTTTAACATATCCGGCTCGTCATCAATGATCAGTATTTTCTCAGCCATAACATCCTCCTTTTACTCTTGGTTTTTTTCCGCAGTTGGAAAATTTATTATGAAAGTGGTCCCTGTTTCCTCTGAATCTTCTTTTGTCCTTGATTTGAAGGTAATTGTTCCGTCATGTTTCGTCACGATACCATACGAAACAGAAAGCCCGAGTCCGGTACCTTTGCCTACTTCCTTTGTGGTGAACAATGGATCAAAAATCCTTTTCTGGTGTTCTTTTTTTATGCCGTGGCCAGTGTCCGAGATCCTTATTTCAACCGTTGAATTATGTGACTGCGTTGAAATCGTTAACGTCCCACCGCCGCTTGCCTGCATGGCATGAATAGCATTGTTTATGACATTAAAAAAGACCTGCTGCAGTTCTGCAGAATCTGCCTTAATCGGTGGCAAATCATCCTCAAACAATTGCTTTATCTGAATTTTGTTCACCAGAAAAGTATTCCCCATAACTCCAAGAACTGTCCCTATATTCTTGTTAATATCAACGAACTCTTCCTTATGCTCTTTGTGCCTGGCGAAATTCAAAAGGTTTTCAACCACCCGTTTGGCGTTCAGCCCCTGTTTTTCTATAGTCTTTAAAAGATCATATTCAGGTGAATCGGTGGGGAACTTCTCCAGAAGAAGGTCTGTAAATCCGAGAATAACACCAAGCGGATTATTTATCTCATGTGCCACTCCTGCGGCCAGTGTTCCCATGGAAGCAAGTTTTTCGGTGTAATAACTGTGCTCCTCGATCTTCTTCCTTTCGGTAATATCTCTTGAGATGCCCAATATAGCATAAATATTTCCTGCTTCATCGAAGAGTCTTCTGAGGTTCGTATTGAACCAGTACTGTTTATCTCCAACAATAACCATATGGGTTATCTGCTTGCTTTCCCTTGCATCGAAGACGTTTTGAATCATCAGGAGAAGAACCTCGGCGCTCGGCCATGTGAAGATTTCTGACAGGTTATGTCGGTTAATTTCCTCTTCGGTTTTGCCGAAAAAATGCGCTCCATACTTGTTGATTGATAAAAAGTTGCCTTTGTAATCTATTGTGAAAATAAGATCTTCTGCATTTTCGACAAGGGATTTATAACGCTGTTCAGATTTCTTGAGTTCAACAGTCTTTTTCGCAACTTCCTGCTCTAATATATTCGACCAGCTGAGTATCATGAAATTAATGAAAAGACCTCCAAATAAAATGAGGAAAATAATCAGTCCCTGAAGGGTAAACTGCTGGATATGGATTGAATGGATTGCACCTTCTACTTCAGTGACGGGCGCTACTACAGCTACTGACCAGATTCGGCCCCCAGCCTTATCGTCCAGTTTAATAGGCGTATAGGCAATTAATTTCTTAATCTCTCCCTCTACCCCCCTGTGCCAGCCGGAAATATACCAGCTTGTACCTTCCTCTCCCTTTAACATCTTCTCTCTCTGAATTTCATTGATTCGTGCAAAAGAAATCGTAGATTTTTTCCCCTTGCGGGCTTCAAAGGCATTCTGTCCGATAAATGCCTGTTCCTGGTGGTAGAGAAAAGTGCCATTTTCATCAATAACCCATGAATAACCGGTTTTTCCTGAACGTATCTCCCTGGTAATGTTGTGTATTAAGCTGTTTGCATCTATTGTGAATAATAAAACGCCGGAGAAATTATTGGATGCAACAGGATGTGACTGATCCACAGATACCTGCCAGACAGGTGTAATAATCTTCATTATAGGTTTTTCTGTCTTATCGTTAAATGCTACAGAAATGACCTTTGTTAAAAGTATGTTCCCCTTATTTTCTTTCTTGCTTGCCCAATCCAGATAATTTATATCTTCAGTGGTAAGCGGTTCTGAACTGAATTTATGATTCTCGAGAATATGATAGACCTTTCGCAGTTTGTTCTCGATAAACCGTATCTCCAGAGTGCCTTCGTGTTTTATGCTCGAAAAGGTAATCACCATTCTGTTACCGATTGAAGGTGACTCAGAGTATTGTATGGATGGAGAAAGACTGAGCAGAACAAGTTCTCTCTTGAGTGTTTCAAGGCTGTTTTCTATCTGCCGGGCGGTATGCCGGGCAAGGACTAACTGCTGCTGATTAAAGTCCTCGGTTACGATCTCTTTTACCTTTTGGGAGGACCTCCACCCGAGTATGAGCACTGCCCCCAGGAGGAATGACATTACTATCCCAACCAAAAACTTAAAGTACTTGATATTAAAGGGATGGTATTTTTCTACCAGAGAAAACAGTATTTGTTTAAGATTAAGAAACGAGGAAGTGCCTTTTCCCAATTATTTGCCTTTTGTATAATGTTGGATTTGTTTTTACAATAACAGATATAGCAGGAAAAGTTAAGGTAGCATTAAACGCCTCCCAGATATTCGCCGGATCTGATATATCACGAAGAAAGACAGCTATATGGAGTCTGTGTATAAAGTACTATTTTGCCGTTTGTTTGTCATTCCGGCTTGCCCGGAATCTTTCTGATGGCTTCAGGGAAGGATTCTCGCCTCGGCGAGTCGCTCCCGCACTCAGGCGGGTTCGCTGAGGAGAAGAGGTGACCCGACGCGGTTCACTTGTCCGCACACAGGCGGATTCGCCGAGGAGAACGGGAATGACAGCCGTTGGATTTTTCCATTCATTTATACACAGTCTCTATATAGAGTTATTCCCAATCATCTATTATCGTCAAAGCCATGATACATCACATTCTTCTTGACATAAGCTGATTTATTCAAATAGTATTAACTACTATGGTAGTTAATACTGATTTCATTCTTTTAGAACTGATGAAACTCGGCTTGTCTGCATATGAAGTAAAGGCATATCTCTCCCTTCTTGATGAGAACCCGGCGACTGCATATGAAATAGGAAAGGCGTCCGGAATCCCTACTTCAAAGGTGTATGAAGTTCTCAAGAAGCTTGTCGGGAAAGGGATTGTCTCTGTTATTGATACAGGAAGGACGAGGCGATACATTCCATTGGCAGCAGATGAGTTTCTCAACAGGCATAAGAACATGATGGAGAAGACCATTGACTCACTGAGAACGGAACTTTCTATGGTTAAAGGGAAACAGGGTTTTTCATATATCTGGAATATTACCGACTATGGTTATCTCATGTATAAGGTCAAAGAGGCAATTGGAGGTGCAAAGAGAACTATCCTCCTTTCCATCTGGGAAAAGGATTTGGAATTGATTGAATATGAATTGCGGGATGCAATGAAAAAAGGCGTGAAAATAGTCATCCTTCACTTCGGGTCTCCAAAGGTGAAGATTGGACAGATGTATCCGCATCCGATTGAAGATACGATTTATCAGGAGAAGGGAGGAAGGGGGCTTGTCGTTGTTGTTGATTCCAGCGAGATACTTACAGGGACTATCTCAGCAAGCAATAGGACAGAGGGTGCATGGAGCATGAACAGAGGGTTTGTAACACTTGCTGAGGATTATATAAAACACGATATTTATATTATGAAGATTGTGAAACGTTTTGACAGGACGCTCAAGGAAAGGTTCGGCGTCAAATATGCAAAATTGAGAGATATTTTCACTGATGAGGATATAGCATGAAGATATTGGTAAAGAGTTTAAGAAATTATTTAGTGGATGTACACAAAGTCGAAATTTTTGTCGTTTATTTGTTATTCCGGCTTGTCCGGTCTACGACTCATAGAGAATCTTTTCGATGGCTTTGCAGAAGGATTCCCGACGCGCTTCGCTCGCGGGAATGACAAATACGCTTAGTTTATGGACAGACTCTATTTAGTTTACTGACGCTTCCAGGCCATATTTCTTTATCTTGTATCCTATCTGTCTTGAAGTGAGACCGATAAGTCTTGCAGCCTTTGCCTGGTTCCAGCCGGTTTTTTCAAGTGCATCAAGGATGCTTGATTTCTCTATGTCCTCAATCCCGGCCCTTAAGGATTCCTTCTGGAAGATGGCATCGGGAGAGGGTAATTTTATATTTATCGGAAGGTCGGAAGGTCTTACGATATCCTGTCCTGACATTACAACAAGCCTCTCCATAGTGTTTTCCAGTTCCCTGACATTGCCGGGCCAGCTGTAGTCTACCATTACCCGGAGGGCCTCAGGTGATATGGATATATTCTTCCTGTTTTCCTCATTAAAGCGGCCGAGGAAAAATTCTACCATCAGCGGTATATCTTCTTTTCTCTCTCTAAGAGAAGGCATCAATATCGGTACGACATTCAGTCTGTAAAACAGGTCTTCTCTGAATTTCCCTTTCAGAACGAGTTCTTCAAGGTTCCTGCTTGTTGCGGCAATAAGTCTGACATCGACCTTTATCGTCCTTTCCCCGCCGACCCGCTCAAATTCTCTCTCCTGAAGCACCCGCAATATTTTGGGCTGGAGGTTCAGAGGAAGATCGCCCACCTCATCAAGGAGTATGGTTCCGTTATCAGCGAGTTCGAATCTGCCTTTTCTTGCATTGATGGCACCCGTGAATGAGCCTTTTTCATGCCCGAAGAGTTCTGATTCGAGTAGCCCCTCGGGTATTGAGGCGCAGTTGAATTTGACGAATGGTTCTCTGGAACGGGGACTCATATAGTGAATAGCCTTTGCAATCAGTTCCTTGCCGGTGCCGCTTTCACCATATAAAATGACTGTTGCCTTGGAATCTGCAACGCGGTGTACTGACTCAAACACCTCCTGCATTCTATCAGCAGTGCCGATGATGTTCGGAAGGCTGTATCTGCCTTTCAGCTGCTGTTTCAGATGTTCCCGTTCCTGTTCCGTTTCCTTAAAGTGCTTCCATAGGATTACATACTGGGCAATGATCGATGATATTATTTCCAGAACCCTGATGTCTTCATCAATGGTTATATCATTGTTTTTGAAGATCCTGTCAGCGCTCAGAACGCCGATAGATTCATCTTTGAACCTGATCGGAAGACAGAGAAAGGAAATCCCGCTTTTTTTGAATCTCGATCCGGTCTTATTCAGAAATAAGGGTTCCTCTCCGACATTCGGAATGACAACAGGAGACCCTTTTTCAAGCACTCTGCCGACAATACCTTCGCCTATTTTATATTTGCCGCGTTCAATCTGCTCTTTTGTGAGGCCGTGCGAAGCAACGATTCTCAGTTCCCTGGTATTCTGATCAAGGAGAAATACAGAACCCCTCTCCATTTCGAGGAAGTCCCCGATAGCGCGCATGGCCTTTGAGAGGTTCTTCTCAAGGTCAAATGAGGAATTGAGAACCCTGCTCACCTCAAGCAATGCAGAAAGGATGCGGTTTTCTCTTATTAATGACTGAGCCATAAATTATTTAAAAAAGGGTTCGAGGGGCCCAGGGTTCGAGGGTTCAAGTATTTCAGAATAATATGTTACTTGACCCCTTGAATCCTTGAATCCTTGACCCCTGCCTTTATACATTTTCCACCATCTCCCAGACACCGCATGGGCAGATGCCGGCGCAGAAGCCGCAGCCGATGCATTTTTCGTCATCAACAATATACTCGTATGAACCATCTTTATGCTCTGTCCTGCTTATGGCGCCCCAATAGCAGGTGGTTTCACACATATGACAGTCACGGCAGGTGGCACAGGACATGCATTTGTTCGCCTCATGCTCGGGAGTAAAGTCTCCCCGGCAGACATCGTAGTATTCTGCCTTGATGCGTTCGTACGGTATAACCTGTTTTGTCTCGGGCAGCCGCGGTGCGTGCATGAGCTGATAGTGAATCGTGTCTGCAGTAATCCTTCCCTGACCAATGCTATGCGTGACGAGACCTAACCGTGTTGCATCCCCGATAGCGAATACCTTAACATCAGTGGTCTGACCGATCTCATTCACCGCTATCCATCCACGTTCTGAATGGATATTCGGCGGCAGGAAGTCCAGGATCGGCACGTCTCCTACTGACATGATAACGAAATCTGCATCCAGAGATGAGCCGTCTTTAAAGTAGAGTTTCTTTTCATTTTTATCATAATGGTCGGTAAATCTGGGCCATACGATTTGGGTGCCTTTTGCAACAGCTGTTTCCATCTCCTTGCCGAACGCCGCCGGCTTCTGAATATCAACCGCTATAACCGAATGAGCACCGCAGTTATATGCCTGGGAGGCGACATCCATACCGACATTACCTGCGCCGATAATAACTACCTTCATCCCTTTCAGTTCCGGGATGTCTCCAAGATTAACGCCCCTGAGAAAGTCATAGGCAGAAACAATATGCTCTGAACCTGGGAATGGAAAAATCCTTGGTTTATGAGCACCACACGCTACGACAACTATCTCATGGTCCTTATAAATCTTTTCGAATCCCTTCTGGTCTATGTGCGCGTTCAGGTGGACGTTGACGCCTATTTCCCTGAACCGTGAAAGCTCTTTCTGGAGGATCTCCTGGGGGAGACGTTCCCTCGGGATACAGAGCTCAAGCTTGCCTCCCAGTTTATCGGTTGCCTCAAACAGATCAACACTGTGTCCTTTTAAACCAAGCTGCCATGCAGCGCTCAACCCTGCAGGCCCGCCGCCGATGACGGCTATTGTGTGACCTGTCGGGGCGGCTTTTTTCGGAGCAGGCAGATCAAGGGCAAGGCTGCCGTATTTGTCTATGCTGAGAGGTTTGTCAAACTGTGCTCTTGTACAACTCTGCATGCAGAGGTTCGGACATATCTGTCCGCATACCGTAGCAGGCAGGGGGCTGTACTGGAGAACAAGTTCCAGCGCCTCATGGAGTTTGCCCTGTCTTATGAGGGTTGCCCTTTTATGTGACGGTATGTGTGTCGGGCAGTTATATGCGCATGGCGGTAGATATTTTTCATTTGCCCAGACCGGTCTGTTCCGCCTGTCTTTGCCGGTTGTTATATAAGGTAAAATGGTTTGATCATGACTTATATATGGTCCGAATATACCGCCCTGTCCAACCTCTTTTTCCCATACGTTCTTCCTGAAGTCCGAGGTGGACATCCTGAACCATCTCCGCTCCCTTTTTTCCTGAGGGGTGTAAGCAACGAGTTTTTTCCATTCATCAGAAGAGCTGGTAAGTTCATCATAGTATGACATCCGTTCAATTGCTTCGAGATATGGCTTCATATTTGTCCTGAGCCATTCCCAGTCCTGAGGGGTCAGTTCGAGGAGTTTTACATCCCTTTGGCTGAATTCATTTATGGGGCCTCTGAAATATATCGTCCCCCCGACCATCCCTACACAGGGACGGTAACCGAGGATATTTTTTGGATTCCGTGAATTCACACCGCATACGACTGCTATTCCACCTGCCTTGAATTCAGCAAACGAATCTCCGACATTCCTGAAATACCAGGATTGTGGCGGGTCAAATCTCGGGTTATGCTTTGTCATGGTATCGCATCGCGAACCACCGCTTCCCTGGACATAAAGGATTCCCTGCGCAGCAGCATTGAAGGCGCCATTGGTGACATCCCCCAAAACCGTTATCTTTGCCCCGCAGTTGATCCAGCCGACGTCATCGGAAACGCTTCCTTTTACGATAATCTCTGTGCCGGGCATCCCCATGCTCACGAGTCTCTGTCCGGTCGGTCCCTCAACGGTTATTTTTATTGTTTCACCTCTCGGCCATATTCTGCCGCCGATACCGTGCTGTCCATCAGCAATGATATGCAGTTCACGGCCGCCATCCCTGACAGCCTGCTGTATCTGCTCTTCAAGTATCCTGGAAGGGACACGATGACCGTCAGCAATGCCATTAATAGTTACACCCCCTCCCTTGCCCTCCCCCCTCGAGGGGGAGGGGTGGGTGGGGGGATTTGATTTCTTTTCCCTGTTTACTGTTTGCTGTTTACTGTTTGCTGGTTTCTTAGCACGCATAACTTATTTCCAATCTGTCTGCCATTGCTTTGTCATCAATGCTCAAGCCGTCAGACATCCCTATGGGCAATTCCGTACTTCTACCCATGGGAGCAAATATTTTCCTTAACTCCACATCAGCGGACCGAAAGACTTCCACCACACGCTCTGCAACTTTGTCTGAATCGAGCCTCCGGTATAGCTTTGGATCCTGTGTGGTTATGCCCCGTGGACACTTCCCTGTATTACACAGGTTGCAACGGTTCAGTTCATCGCCGAAGCAGTTGGCTGCAGCCTGCATGATGTATTTGCCGACAGAAACAGCCGATGCCCCAAGCATAATAAGCGCTGCTGCATTGGCTGCCAGATTCCCTTTCTTTGCTACACCGCCTGCAGCTATAAGGGGCAGCTCATTCTGTTTGCCCTGCCTGACAAGATCAAGGTAGCATTCCCGTAAATTTGATGCTATGGGATGCCCCATTTTATCTATGGAAACATTATATGCAGCGCCTGTGCCTCCGTCCTCGCCGTCAATCGAGAGGGCTGCTGCAAAAGGATTCCGTGCAAGGTTGTTCAGGACAGAGCGTGCTGTCTTTGTACCGGAAATCTTCGGATAAACCGGCACCCTGAATCCCCATGCCATTGACATGGACTGGATCATCTTGGCAACCGCCTCTTCAATAGAGTATTTTGTCTGGTGTGTAGGAGGCGACGCAAGGTCAACGAACTGCGGTACCCCGCGAATGCTCGCAATCAGCTTCAGAACTTTCTGTGCCATGAGCAGCCCGCCATCACCGGGCTTCGCACCCTGACCGTATTTGATCTCGATTGCAGCAGGGTCTTCAACCATGTGAGGTATTGCATGTATAATCTCATCCCAACCAAAGTATCCTGATGCGATCTGGATGATAAAATATTTCAGAAATTTTGATTTCAGGAGCCCTGGCGGCACGCCACCTTCTCCTGTAGCCATGACAACCGGAAGCCCTTCCACCTCATTGAGATATGCAATCCCCATTGCAAGTCCTTCCCACATGGGAGGTGATAATGCACCGATAGACATGCTGCCGATCATGATCGGGAATATCTCCCTCACCGGCGGAATGAATTTATTGCTCTTGCTGTCAACGATGAGTTTGCCGTTTGTTTTTTTAAGGGGAAGCTCATCTGCCGGCAGAATCCTTCCAAGTAGGGTTCTGACACGGAATTCATGTCTTCCTGCGTCAAGTGCAGGGTCTGTAAGCATGGATATCCTTGTAAATTTGAGCCTGTCAAGGGTAGAAACACCGGGGTCGTTTCTCCTCCCGCCTCTCTTATATCCCTCGCCGCCTTTGTTTTTATAATGGAGAAATTTGTTCTGGGGGTTAAATTCAGGCTCTATGGCATCATTCGGACATACGAGGGTACATGTGCCGCACCCTGTACAATGTCTTTCAACATCAGTGACCTGTTCAACAACCTGGTTAATCTTTCTCATTGATTCCGGTGTCGGAACCGGTCCTTCTGAATAAACAGTCCGCTTGACCCTAACAGTCGGCTCAATTGCCTTCACAGGGCAGACTGCAGTGCATCTGCCGCAGCGTGTGCAACGATGATCGCTCCAGCGGACAATATACGGGAACTCTTTTAATGAAAGCTGATGATTATAATCTAACTTTGTAGCTGGTTCCATACCTTCACCTCCTCAGCATGAGGTTTGACAATAACCATGTCGTATTTCATCGGGAAGATGTCCTCTGCTTTATTTCGATCAGGAATGGCACTGTCAAGTCCGCATTCCTCAGACATTAATGCATATTTGCCCTTTATCCCGCCGACAACGCCAGGCCTCAGTTTCTTGGCGTCATGCGCCATGAAGCATGCGCCATCAGGGGTGAATCCAATGACTACATTTGGTCCATCAATGCACAGGGGCCGCAGGGATTGTTTCATAAGACGCAAAGCATCTTTGTCATCCCTGGACGCGATATCGGTATCCTTGAGGGGTGTTATCACATCTTTAAAGTAGGTTAACGGAAATCCCAGTTGCCGCACAGTATAGTGGAGTATGTGCGTCAATACTTCGCTGTCACTGTTATAACCGACATATCCCGGGAACCCCCTGCTCATCAGGAATTCCCTGATAGGTACAAACGCAGTATTTTCACCATTTGTCATCGAACAATAACCCTGAATAAAGAAGGGGTGGCATGCATATAAGTAGATTGCATAGTTGGTATTCTGCCTGCCCTGTGCAAAAACGATCTTCGCCCTGATATTGTCTCTGTCAAGACCGAAGAACTCGGCTACCTGGAGGGGATCGCCGACTTCCTTGAGGGTAATTACGTCCGGATAAAAGGAGAAGGCAAAGAGAGACTCATCCTGCTCTCCCATTTTTCTCAGAGTGAGCCGCACATTCATGAGGAGATCTTCCCTTTCCCTTACGGTCTTATACTTGTAAGAAGTGGGATAGTCATATATTCGTGCGAAATACTGATCACGAGGCGTTATCCCCTTAACGGGTTTTATCTTCGGCGCCCAGACCTCTTTGAGTTTAAAGCCTGCCTTGTTCATGAATTCATCAAGCAGCTTCGCCCCGCTTTTCGAAGATATTCCGGACAGGATCGGATATCCCTTGAGTTTTTCAAAATCCCCGCCAAGGTCTTTCAGGGTAAGGCCGAGGCCTGAGCCGTCATGGCCCTCCTTCATTGTCTCGAGGGCAAGGATATTCTCCATAGGGGAGAAATATTCATTTGAAGTTATCGCAGCAAGTCTGCACATAATTCTTTACCTCTCTGTTACGACGGCTAACGGTTGCCGTATGTATATGTTAAAAATCTGTTACAATTTTGTCAAGTAGAAAACAATTTTGTATTATATAAAAAATAACTATGGAATGTCTTTTCATTTCAGATTGAGAACCAAATCAATGTTGTCCCGATAAGTAACCCTTCAGTCATAGGTGGTAGCCGCAACCTTTAGGTTGCGTCCCGAACGCAGGCTAAAGCCTGCGGCTACCAAATTTCACCCGTCACTGAAGGGTTGCCATGATAATGCAAATATTGTCCGGACATTTAGAAATATATGTTACAATTAAAAAATTTTTCTTGAAATGAACGCAGAAATTTATTTCAATACAGGGATTCTCCTTTTTCTTTTTGGAGCCTTTTTATCTTTAGTCTTCTTCCAGAAGGCGAAGCGATATATTTATATCCTCTCTGCCATAGGCGCTCTGAACCTTATTATTGCAGGCTTATCTATTGCTTCAGGCATGAAGATGCATTTCCCTGCTATGCCAATATCACCGGACCTTGAGATTGTATTCAGCGGTGACGCACTTTCAGGATTTTTCATAACAGTAATTTCTATACTGACCCTGTCAGTGTCAATATATTCGATTGGCTACACGAAAGACTTTGACAGGAAAAGTTTGCTCGGGTTTCTCTATAACCTTTTCATCCTGAGCATGTATGCGGTTGTTCTGTCCGGAAATATTATTACATTCCTTATATCATGGGAAACCATGTCTGTCGTTTCATATTTCCTCGTAACATTTGACAGGGACAAAAAATCAGCAAAGGCCGGTCTTTTGTACGCTGTGATGACGCATATAGGTACTGCATTCATAATAGCACTCTTTCTTGTGCTCTATAAATATACAGGGACTATGGAATTCTCAGGGATGGGGGCAGCTTCAGCAGCGATTCCTGAAGACGTAAAAACAATAATTTTTATATTCTCAATAATAGGTTTTGGCACAAAGGCAGGAATAATCCCGTTCCATATATGGCTTCCCAGCGCCCACCCTGCTGCGCCTTCCAATATCTCATCCCTTATGTCCGGCGTTATGATCAAGACAGGGATATACGGCTTCATCAGGATATGCATGGATGTCCTTGGAAAGGGACCTGAATGGTGGGGGATTACCATTATAGTTATAGGGGCGGTTTCTTCTGTTATAGGAGTGCTCTATGCCCTGATGGAACACGATATAAAAAAGCTTCTTGCATTTCATAGTATTGAAAACATTGGGATCATACTCCTTGGAATCGGATGTTCAATGATGTTCATAAGCAACGGTATGCATATATTATCGGCAATTGCACTTATTGCAGGACTTTACCATACGTTAAATCATGCGATTTTCAAGGGGCTTCTTTTTCTTGGCGCAGGTTCATTGATGCATGCAACGCATACAAAAAACATGGAAGAAATGGGCGGACTGATAAAGACTATGCCTTATACAGGACTGTTCTTCCTTATAGGGTCCGTCTCTATTTGTGCCCTCCCGCCGTTTAACGGCTTTGTGAGTGAATGGCTTACCTTTCAGGCGCTGCTTCTGGGTTTTAATGTGCCGTCCATAACATCAAAGATAATATCGCCTTTGGGAGGCGCTGCCCTGGCGCTTACCGGTGCATTGGCTGCTGCATGTTTTGTAAAGGCATTCGGCATATCCTTTCTCGGACAGCCGAGAAGCCGGCATGCAGAGGATGCAAAAGAGTCATCTTTATCCATGATTGCGGGGATGGCAATCCTTGCTCTACTCTGTCTCCTGGTAGGAATATTCCCCGGTACGGTACTGCATATGATAACTCCTGTTGCTTTGGACCTCGCCGGTTCTGATGGAAACATAAGTGATGGAGGTTTCCTCTCTGTAAGCCAGACTTTTTCATCCCTGTCTCCCATTGCGATATTTGCTTCGATGGTTTGCATAGGCGTCGCAGTTCTTTTCTTTATCGTTATTGCAGCCGGCAGAAGGAAAACCGTTTATGCGGATTCATGGGACTGCGGCATGCCTTCACTGACGTCAAGGATGCAATATACCGCTACAGCATTTACAAAACCGATCAGGGTCATATTCAAAAGGATATATCTGCCGAAGAGGGAATTACATATATCCTATATACTGAAGCCCCTGTTTGTAAAATCCATGAAATATAGCGGGGAGATAACGCATTTTTTCGAGATGTATCTTTATGAGCCGTTGACAGTATTTATTCACAATGCAGCCACAAAAATGAAGATGTTACAGTCAGGAAGTCTGAATCTGTATCTCGGTTACATCCTGATAACCCTTATACTGCTTCTTATTTTCGGGACTTAATATGGAATATCTTCAATTTCTCATTATCATTTTATTTTCCCCTTTGCTGAACGGGATAATCAAGAAACTCAAGGCAAATATGCAGGGGCGAAAAGGCCCCGGAATATTCCAGCCTTACTATGACCTGATCAGACTTTTCAGAAAAGATATGGTTCTGTCCTTTGTTGCTTCATGGATATTCAAAGCAACTCCGTATATCGTGATTGTATCTGTGATTGCGGCTTCCATGATCGTTCCGGTTATCACTACAAAATCTCCGTTTGGAAGAATCGGGGACGTCATAGCATTGATTTACATCCTTGCTGCCGGGAGGTTTTTTATGGCTCTGGCAGGGCTTGATACCGGCACAGCCTTTGGAGGTGAAGGAAGCAGCAGGGAGATGACAGTCGCAATCCTTGTAGAACCGATGATGATGCTCAGCATTTTTACCGCTGCCATATCAGCGGGATCAACAAATATAGCGAGGATTGCCGAAACACAAAGCATACTGTATTCTCCTTCCCATATCTTTGCCCTTGCGGCATTTATCGTAGCGATTGTCGCTGAGACAGGAAGGATACCCGTTGATAACCCGGATACACACCTTGAGCTTACCATGGTACATGAAGGAATGCTGCTTGAGTATTCCGGGAGATATCTTGCGCTCATGGAATGGGCGCATTACATAAAACAGATGCTGCTGTTCACTATTGCATTTGATATATTCTTTCCTGCAGGCATTTCATATTCTACGGAAATACAGGGACTTGCCCTTTCGACCGGTATTTATGCCTTAAAGATGCTTTTCATGGCTGTCTCAATGGCGCTGATAGAATCGACAAGGGCAAAACTGAGATTTTTTCAGCTCCCATCCCTTTTAGGAGGGGCATTCATCCTTGCCCTGCTTTCACTTATAACTTATATAATGATGGGGAACAAATGAAAAACTGGATTGAGGCATTCTCGATTATCGATTATATATCGGCAGGGATACTCCTGACCGCTGTGTCGATAAATTCATTCAGAAGGATTGAGCCATGCGTTAAGGCATATACGCTCAATTCATGGCTTTTGTCGGCATTGACGGCTGCTTCTGCATTTATGACCGGCGAGGCTCATCTGTACGCAGCATCTGTTGTTACCTTTTTAAGCAAGGGTGTTCTGATTCCGCTTTTTTTGAGGAAGATAGTAAAACAGATCAAGGCAACTCATGATGTAGAACCGTATATAAGCAACGCCCTTTCCCTTGCCATATCGAGTGTGCTTGTTATTGTCGTTTATGCCTCCCTGAAGGAGGGCATATTCGTAACAGGCTTATCTGAGAATGTTCTGCAGATCTCGATTGCAGTGATGCTTATCGGGCTGTTCATCATGATAACCAGAAAGAAGGCGGTGATCCAGGTGATAGGGCTTCTATTCATGGAAAACGGGCTTTTTCTTTCAGGGTTTGCACTTACCTTTGGGATGCCTCTGATCATAGAACTCGGTGTTTTGTTCGATATGCTCATGGGCATAATAATCCTCGGCATCTTTCTCATACAGATCAGAAAATCTTTTGCGTCTTCAGACCTCGACAAGCTGACTATACTGAAAGGATAAGGTTCATGATTCTGATACTTTTAATGCCGCTCATCACCGCTTTCATATGTTATATGCTGAGAAGCGCAAGGCTTATCGGTTATGTCAGTCTTGCCGGAACTGTTGCCCTTGCCTCTGCTGCACTGCCGGTGATAATTTCCAGCGTATCAAACCCGATCGAGATGATGGGCAGCATGTTTTACATGGATGCCTTGTCCGGATATATCATGGCGCTGGTTATATTTTTGAGCCTTGCTTCGGCAGCCTATTCCATAGAGTATCTCGAACATGAAATGAAGGTCGGCCTGACCGGCATCCCGGGCATAAGGAGATACTACGCTCTTCTGCACCTGTT
>Ga0315273_10002718_pt1 | contig 21032 bp, 20 predicted proteins | sample YL17G02_0_MG_FD_205753 | JGI IMG/M metagenome (GOLD analysis project Ga0315273, IMG submission 205753) | Sediment microbial communities from Yellowstone Lake, YNP, Wyoming, USA - YL17G02_0 | ecosystem: Environmental > Aquatic > Freshwater > Lake > Sediment | place: USA: Wyoming | collected... | reverse complement strand
CCTCTTCGAGCTCCTGGTGAAGTACCCCGGCGGAGACGTTTCAATGGTGCGGCCCGACGGCACGGTTCTGCCGCCCTTCGATGGAGGGAAGAGCATCATCGGGCCGTGGGGCATTGCCATCGACGGCGACGACAACGTCTGGGTGGCCAATTCGATTGGCCGTTCGGTGACACAGCTCTGCGGCGCACGCCCGGCAAACTGCCCACCCGGAATGAAGACTGGCGACCCAATTTCACCGCCCGGCGGCTACATCGGCGGATTGCAGATCATTACCGACGTTGCCGTCGATCCCGCCGGCAACCTCTGGGTGGCCAACAACTGGGACCGGCCCGACGAAGGCTTCAAGCAGGTGCCGGATCCGGCGCAATCCACCCGCTTCGGCGGCAACGGCACGGTGGTCTTCTTCGGGGTGGCAAAGCCGGTCCGCACGCCGCTCATCGGCCCGCCGCGCCAGCCTTAACGGAGTCATGGGGGTGGTCGTGCGCAACCAGTACACGTTGCTGTCCCCGCGTCCAGCCGTCGGTCGGCGAAGGCGCCGGCTGTTCCTCGGAGCGATCCTCCTCGCGCTTCTCGTCGTCCGTCCCCTGTCGGCGCAGGAGCCGCTTGGCGGTGGCACCGTGGCCGGCGCGAAAGAGCTGGCCAACCAGGTCAACAACCCCACCGAACCGATCACGCTGCTGCAGCTGCGCGGGCTCTTCGCGCCCGCGTGGAGCGGGTCCTCGGGAGGGGCCACGGCGCTGGAAACCGAATTCGTCCTCCCGATCGCCAGGGGACGGCTGATCCCGGTCATGCAGCTGACGCGCACCACGATACCATATCTCTGGATACCGGACGAAGCGGGCGGGGTCGCCGGATTCGGAGACCTCAACTATTTCGACATCGGGCTGATCCCGACCAAGTGGGGGCGATGGGGGCCCGGCATCACGATGGTGATCCCGACGGGGGCTTCGACCACGGCCCTGACGGCGGGCAAGTGGCAGCTCGGGCCGGCGCTGGCGGTCATCATCACGAGCATCCCCGACTTGCAGTTCGGGCTCGTGCTCCAGAATCCGATTTCCTTCGCGGGGCCTTCCGAACGCCCCGACGTCAACGCGCTGACGATCTCGCCGACACTGACGTACAACCTTCCGGGAGGCTGGTTCGCCGGCTACAGCGACTTTGCCATGGAGTTCAACTGGGAGGACGGCGGCGCGGCGACGATCCCGATCGGGCTGCAGGTCGGCAAGGTGCTGCGCCTCGGCAAGCGGCCCTTCGTCTTCTCAGCGGAGGCCGCGTCACTGGTCGCCAGGGCGACCGACGCGGAGCCCAAGTGGGTGATCGGCATTGAGGCGGCGTGGGTGATAAAGCTTCACCCCGGGTTTCGGTGAATGAGGGGGATGCGGGCGCGCGCCCAGACCCTTCCGAGCTCGTGGATGGGCCGCGTCTGGAACGCCTCTCCCCCGGGCGAGTGGGCAGCACGACGTATACGGTTATCTCGCAGTTCGTTCGGGGCGTAGCCTAGCCCGGTAGAGCGCCTGCTTTGGGAGCGCGTCGAGACCAGGGGCATTTTCGCCATCATTCCGTACGAATCAGGCGGTTACACGGAAAAGGTGCGAACCTCCAGGCCAGAGGTTCGCACCTTTGCCGTATCCGACCTTGCACAGGCTCTGGCACGGTCGCTGGCGCATCCCGCTTCCACGCCATAGGTTGCACGCTCCCCTCACCGAAGAGCCGATGGCCGATACCCTGGACCGACTCACCGCCGCCCTGGCGGGCCGCTACCGTCTTGAGCGCGAGCTGGGGCAGGGGGGCATGGCCACCGTGTATCTGGCCGAGGACCTGAAGCACCGCCGCAGGGTGGCGGTGAAGGTCCTGCGCCCCGAACTGGCGGCCACGCTCGGCCCCGAGCGGTTCGCCAAGGAAATCGAAGTCGCCGCCCGCCTGCAGCATCCCCACATCCTCGGTGTGTTCGACTCGGGCGACGCCGAGGGGTTCTTCTATTGCGTCATGCCGTATGTGGAGGGAGAGACCCTCCGCGAGCGCCTCACACGGGGCGGCGAGTTGCCGGTGCCCGAGGCGGTGCGGCTGCTGGGCGAAATTGCCGAGGCGCTGGCGGTGGCGCACAAGGCGGGCGTGGTTCATCGCGACATCAAGCCGGAAAACATCCTGCTCTCGGGCCGCCATGCGATGGTGATGGACTTCGGCATCGCGAAAGCGGTGACCGAGTCTGCCGACCGGGAGCGACTCACCACCGCCGGTGTGGCGTTGGGCACGCCGGCGTACATGGCAGCAGGCCACCCGCCGCGGTGAAGTGATCCCGCCGCTTTCCCGACCTCGGCGCATGATGAGGCATGCCCACTTGCCGACTCGGCGCCGAGGAGCCCACCTTATGGGTATGCCACAGACGGAAACCCGCTGGACTGCGGAACTGGTCCGGGCCCTCCCGGACGACGGGAAGCGCTACGAGCTCGTCTCGGGCGAGCTGGTCGTGACGCCGGCTCCGGCGCCGCTGCACCAGAGGCTGGTGACGGCGATGATCCACCAAATGGATGCGTACCTCCGGCGGACCGAGGTCGGTCGGCTGCTCACCTCCCCCGCCGACATGGCCTTCGGCGAGGACGAAATCCTGCAGCCCGACCTCTTCGTGCTTCCGGCGAGCCTCCGGCCGCAATTCAGCACCTGGTCCGAGGTCACTTCGCTGCTTCTGGCCGTCGAAATTCTCTCCCCCTCGACCGCCCGGTATGACCGAATCGTCAAACGGCGCCGTTACCAGCGCGCCGGGACACCCGAATACTGGATCGTGGACCCGGATGCGCGAGTGATCGAGCGGTGGCGCCCGACCGACGAACGCCCCGAAGTGGCCTCGGAGATTCTCGAATGGCGTCCGGTTCCCGACACACCGGCGCTCCTGCTCGACCTGCCAGCCCTCTTTGCAGAGGCGTGGGGGGAGCGGGTTGGCGGGACGCCGTAGGCGGTTATCTTGAACCACGTTCGGGGCGTAGCTTAGCCCGGTAGAGCGCCTGCTTTGGGAGCAGGAGGTCCCCGGTTCGAATCCGGGCGCCCCGATGATCATCCACGAGCCCCGCCGTCAGCGTTGACGGTGGGGTTCTGTGCATGCTATCGCTCCGGCCAGTCGAGCCTGACCCTGGCCGAGACCGCCCATCGGCTCGAGACCGACGGGACGGAAATGGCCACGAGCTCCAGCGACACCAGCCTGACGGGCCTACGGATGGTGTCGCTCACCTCGATGGCCGCGCTGCAGCTGGCCGAGTGCCGCCTGACCAGCACGGTGACCGACAACTCGGGCGTGTCCGGCACCCGGACCACCATGCAGGTTCCGCTGAAGGAGGTCGATGCCGGCGGGGTCAGAGTGGTGGCACGACCGGATGGCTACCGCGACTTCACCTACATCCCCGGCAAGCACTTCGCCACCATCCCCGCCAGGAACGCCGAAGCCGCAGGCATGCTCATGGCGGCGATGCTGCGGGCCGGCGAGCTCTGCGGGGCCGGGGCGCCCCAAAGACAACAGCCGGCTCGACTCGCGTCGAACCGGCTGTCGCCGTCATGCCGTTCGGGTGTCCAACGCCGTAGGCGTTAGGAGGCCGCGCGGCTGACGTTTTCGGCCGCCGGGCCCTTGGCGCCCTGGACCACATCGAACTCCACGCGCTCGCCCTCGGCCAGCGACTTGAAACCGTCGCCGGTGATGGCGGAGTGGTGCACGAAGCAATCCTTCGCGCCACCCTCGGGGGTGATGAATCCAAAGCCCTTCGCATCGTTGAACCACTTGACCGTGCCGGTGGTACGCATTGCTGTACTCCATCTTTGTGAATCGGCCCGCGGCTGTGCCACTGATACCGACTGATACTGCCCCGTGACAAGCCCTCACGGGAAGGGTGTTCCGACGGTGCAGGGGACCTCCCCTGACATCATCCGCGGTCGCTGCAAGCAAACGGGGGCCACAGCATCGCTGGGCCCCCGACGTTCACTCGGAACAAGTCCGTGTACCCGTGCCACGACCGCACTTCCAAGGTACTCGGGTGGCGCTCGGAGCGCAACCGCGCCCAGGTCCGGGTCAATTCTTCACCCACCCCGGCTGCCGGTATGGGCCGGGCAGGAAGATGGCCGGATCGAGGGCCGGGGTCGGCTCCGCGCGCACGTCGTGATACTCCTCGGTCAGCAGCACCGCTCCGCCTTCCAGCTGCAGGACCTCCGTCTCGACCCAGCCCTGGCCCAGCTTCACGTACTTGTTGAACTGCACTTCAGTCTGCACACCCGGCTTCCGCGGATGCGGGCCCAGGCTCCGCACGAACACCAGCCGCTCCTGGTCGATCCAGAACTGGTTGGAGGTGGAATCCCCCGCGGCCGCGCCGACGATCCATACCGTGCGGCCCTGCCAGGTCCCGGCATGCGCCTTGGAAAGGTCGTACCCGAGCGCGGTGAGTTCGGCTATCGTGCGCTCCGGCGGCAGCGCGTACACGTCGAAGCCGAGCAGCATCAGGGGATGCACAAAGGGGCGCCCCGGCTTCAGTTCGCCGGCGGCATACTGATAGATCGAGTCGTTGCGAAACAACAAGGCGTTCCGATCCGCCAACGGGGCGATGTCGATGCGGAGGCCACCCGGCAGGCTCAGCGCCTCGTACCAGGTTTCCACCGGCGTGCCGGGGCGGATCGTGCGCTGCGTGAAGGTGGCGGTGGTGTACCAACGGCCGACGTACTTGGCATGCATCATCCGGACGACATCGGCCCCGGTGACCGAATCGGCAGGGAAGAAAGGTGCCAACGCGAGCGACGCGGCCAGCAGGGGAAGGGCGAGCACCGAAACCTCCGATGGGGCGTGAGTGGGGTGGGATGTCGGCCCTACGCCAAGAAGCGCGCCGGGGTTTCCTGTCTGATTCGCAGGCGGCTGCTGTCGATTCGTCGGAGAGCGCACTATCATACACCCCGTACATGTTCCTGGCGCGCGCGCCCGTAGCTCAGGTGGATAGAGCATCAGCCTTCTAAGCTGACGGTCGTAGGTTCGATTCCTACCGGGCGCATCATTCCCTTTCTGCCGGTTCCCATGCCGCCACTGCCGTTCCTCCCAACCCGTGACGAGCTGCGGGCCCTGCTGACACTGGCAGTGCCGGTCGTGGTGATCCAGGTCGGGATGATGCTGATGGGCGTGGTGGACACCCTCATGGTGGGCCATCTCAGCGCCGCCGCGCTCGCCGCAGTCGCGCTCGGCAACCTGTACTTCTTTGCCGTGGCCATCTTCGGAATGGGCGTCCTGATGAGCCTCGACCCCGTGATTGCCCAGGCCGTCGGGGCGCGAGACGATCCAGCCATCGCCCGGGGCGTCCAGCGGGGGATGCTCCTTGCCGCGCTCCTCTCGCTCCCGGCAATGGTGCTGCTGTGGCCCGGTGCACGCCTCTTTACCTGGCTCCACCAACCCATCGAAGTGGTGCCCCTGGCCGCCAGCTACGCCCGCTGGATCATTCCCAGCGTGCTCCCGTTCCTCGCCTTCACGGTGCTCCGCCAGACCCTGCAGGCCATCGGACGCATGCGCGCCATCGTCATGACTATCGTGGCCGCCAATCTCATCAACATCTTCCTCAACTGGGTCCTGATCTTCGGTCATCTCGGAGCGCCGGCGCTCGGCGTCGACGGCTCAGCCATCGCCACGACCTGCAGCCGCTGGGCCATGGCCCTCCTCCTCATGGGGCTCAGCTGGCCGGCGCTCCGCCACCACTTGCTGCCTGTCCGCCCCGACGTCCTCCGACTGGTTCCCCTCGGCCGGATGCTGCGCCTGGGCGCCCCGATCGGCGCGCAGTTCTCGCTCGAGTACAGCGCCTTCGGACTCACCGGCGTCCTCATGGGGCAGCTCGGCACCAGTCAGATGGCTGGCCACCAGGTGGCGCTCAACCTCGCCTCGCTCACCTACATGGTGCCGCTCGGTGTCTCGGCAGCCGCGAGTATCCTGGTCGGCCAGGCGGTCGGACGCGACGACGCCCTGAGTGCACGGCGTTCCGCGAGGACGGCGCTGGTGGTCGGCGCCACATTCATGCTGATCACCGGCAGCATGTTTCTCTCCGTACCCGGTTTGCTCGCCAGCCTCTATACCAACGCGAGTGACGTGATCGTGGTGGCCGCCGCACTCCTCCCCCTCGCCGGCCTCTTCCAGGTCTTCGACGGGATCCAGGTCGTGGCCGGCGGTGTACTCCGCGGACTCGGCGACACTCACTCCCCGATGATCATCAACCTGATTGGCTTCTGGATCATCGGAATCCCGGTGGGCCTCCTCCTCGGCTTCCAGTTGGGCATGGGGGCCCAAGGACTCTGGTGGGGACTCGTACTCGGACTGGCAGTCGTCGCCGTCATCCTTCTGCTCCGGGTTCGGCACAGGATGCGGGCGCGCCTCGGGCGCGTCGTCATCGATGACCATGCCAACCTCTCATGAGCAACCTCCTGTCGGATATGAGGTTATATTTCGTTGATGCCCTCCGACAAGGCGTTTTCTCTTACGCCACCGCTCCGACCCGAGCCGCGCTGGCAGGGCATGGCAATCTCCCTGGCGCTCTACGCGGCGCTCTTCCTGGGTGGCATCCTCCTGCGGCGCGGGCAGGATGCGCCCACCGCTGATATCCGGAGCCCCGAGGAGATCCAAGCCGCCAGGGAACAACTGAAGAAGCGCCAGATTCAGATGGTGTATCTCCCACCAGCGCCCCGGCAACGGCAGCCGCCGCCGGCAGCCAAGCCGACCCCCCAACTCCCGCCGCAGAAATCCGGGGTACCGGACAAGGCGCCCGATCCCCGCGCCGATCCCATCCGGGCCATCCGCTCGCCCCTTGCGGATCCGGGAGGAGACGCCAGTCAACTCGGCGACGCGGCCACCGGGAATCAACCGAAAATCGCGCCCCCGAGGCCGGTGCCGCTGGCGTTGAATCCTGGACCGTCCGCACCACCGGTCGCCGAACCCGCGCCCTCGACGACGGCGTCCGCGGGAAAGTCTGGCGGAATTTCCCTGGGGCCCCGGCTCGGCCTCGCCCCGCGGGATCCCCGCCCCTGGACCCAGTCGATGCCGGAGCGGGGAGATTCCTGCCCAACCGTCGCGCTCGATTCCACCCGGCCCGGGGAGCCGCGGATGGGATCCGCCACTGGGCGCGTGCTCAGGACGGAGGGCGGCGATCCGATGCCGAACGCGCACTTGCAGATCCTGGGGACGTCCTTCGTGACCTTTACCGACAACAATGGCGAGTACACACTCACCTTTGACGCGACGCTGCTCGACCAGTGCCGTACCCAGTATGTCCGAGTGAGCGCCCCCGGGTACGAACCGCGCCTGCTGGTCCTGGTTATCGGCCGAAATATCCGGAGCGATGACGTTGCGCTCCGTCGGCACTAGCGCACCGTGGTCACCCTTCGCTTCCGCACGGTCATCTTCGATTGTGATTCGACGCTGTCGGCCATTGAAGGGATCGACGAACTTGCCGCCGGGCACCGGGAGGCCATCGCCGCGCTGACCGACGCGGCCATGCGTGGGGAGGTGCCGCTCGAGGCCGTCTACGGCGCGCGGCTGGAGTTGATTCGCCCCGACCAGCGGGCCGTCGAGGCGCTGGCCGCCCAGTACATCGCCGCCGCCGTGCCGGACGCCCGCCAGACGGTCCAGGCCCTGCGGGCGCGGGGAGTCGAGGTACGGATTCTGTCCGGAGGGGTGCGCCAGGCCATCCTTCCGTTCGCCGCTTGGCTGGGCCTCGCTGACCCCGACGTGAGGGCGGTGGAACTCTACTTTCACGGCGACGGCACCTACGCCGGTTTCGACTCGCAGTCGCCGCTGGTCCGGTCCGGGGGCAAGCGGATGGTAGTCGAGGAATGGCGGACAACGCTGCCAGGTCCCGTCCTGATGGTGGGCGACGGCATGACCGACCTGGAGGCGCGGCCCGCGGTGGACCGCTTCGTGGCCTTTGCCGGCGTCGTGGACCGTCCAGCAGTCAGCCGCTCGGCCGACGCCGTCCTCCGGGGCCTGTCGCTCCTGCCGCTCCTTGAAGAGGTCTTTCACGCAGACGCCGGCTGATTCTTTAGTCGCTGGGTGTCTATCTTTCCGCGCCTGATCCAACGGCCCGAACCTGTGAGATCCGCCATGGCACCATTCGGCAACTTCTTCCTGCCAGGACCGACTGAGGTCCCCGACGACGTGCTCGCCGCCCAGACCCGCCCGATGATCGGACATCGCGGCAAGGGGATGGAAGAGCTGCTGGCCCGGATTCAACCGTCGCTGCAGCGCATGTTCCGCACCGTCCGGCCCGTCTACATCTCCTCCTCCTCGGCCACCGGTCTGATGGAAGGCGCGCTCCGCAATGGCGCGCGCCAGCGCGTGCTGTCGCTTGTCAACGGCGCGTTCAGCGATCGGTTCCACAAGATCGCACTGGCCTGCGGGCTCGAAGCTGATGTGCTCGAGGCCGAGTGGGGCGGGATCCACGAGCCGGCGCGGCTGGCCGAGGCGCTGAAGGGCGGCAAGTATGACGCGGTGACCGTGGCGCACTCGGAAACGTCCACCGGGGCTCTCAATCCGGTGGCCGAGCTGGCCAAGGTGGCGCACGACGCGGGAGACGTCGTCCTGCTTGTGGACAGCGTCACGGGGGTGGCGGGCGTCCCGGTGGAAAGCGACGCGTGGGCGCTTGACTTCGTGCTGACCGGATCGCAGAAGGCCATGGCGCTCCCGCCGGGCCTCGCCTTCGGCGTGGCGCAGCCCAACGTCCTCGAACGGGCCCGCGCGCAGAAGAGCCGCGGGATCTACTTCGATTTCCTGGAGTTCGAAAAGTTCACCTTGCAGAACCAGACGCCGAACACGCCGGCGGTCTCGCTGCTTTTTGCCCTGGCGCGCCAGATGGAGCGCATCGACGCCGAGACCCTCCCGGTCCGCTGGGCGCGGCACGAGGCGATGGCGCGCCGCACCTGGCGGTGGGCCGAGGAGATGACCGCGCGCGGCGTCCCCGTGTCGATTCTCGCCCCGGAAGGGTACCGCTCCTGGACGGTGAGCTGCCTGTCCATGCCGCCCGGCAAGAAGGGCAGCGAGGTCAACGCCGCCATGAAGGCAAAGGGCATCGTGATTTCGGCGGGCTACGGCAAGCTCAAGGATTCCACCATTCGCATCGGGCACATGGGCGAGCACACGGTCGAGGAGCTCGACCGGGTGCTGGCGGCCCTGGCGGAGGTACTGACATCATGACCGCGACCTTTCGCGTGCTCATTGCCGACAAGATTGCCGCCGACGGGCTGGCCCCGTTGCGCGAGGATCCCCGCTTCGAACTGATCACCAAGCCCGGGCTGAGCCTTCCCGACCTGACCAAGGCGCTCGACGACGTGGACGCCGTGATCGTGCGGAGCGCGGCCAAGGTGCCGCGCGAAGCGATGGCTACCACGACGCGCCTCAAGGTGATCGGCCGCGCCGGGGTCGGCGTCGACACGATCGATGTCGACGCCGCCACCGAGAAGGGCATCGCCGTCCTCAACGCGCCGGCGGGCAACACCATTTCCGCCGCCGAACTGACGATGGCGCTCATGCTGTCCGTGGCGCGGCGGGTGGCGGCGGCCGACCGGTCGATGAAGGCGGGGGCGTGGGACCGTGCCAAGCTGGGCGGGGGTGAACTCTACGGGAAGACGCTGGGGCTGGTGGGCGCCGGCCGCATTGGCGGCGAAGTAGCCATCCGCGCCCGCGCCTTCGGCATGCGGGTGCTGATCCACGACCCCTTCCTGCACGCGGACCGCGCCAAGGCGCTCGGCGCCGAGCTGGCGTCGCTGGACGACGTGCTCAGCCAGGCGGACGTTCTCTCGGTGCACGTGCCGCTCACCGACAGCACCGCCGGGCTGATCGGCGCGGCCCAGCTCGCCAGGCTCAAGCCATCCGCTGTCGTCCTCAACGTGGCGCGCGGCGAAATCATCGACGAGGCCGCGCTGGTGGACGCGCTCCGCGCCGGAACCATTGCCGGAGCAGGGCTCGACGTCTACAGCACCGAACCTCTGCCGGCCGACCACCCGCTCCGCTCGCTCGACAACGCCGTCCTGACCCCGCACCTCGGCGCCTCCACGGAAGAGGCCCAGCAGAACGTCGCGCTGGAAATTGCGGCGGCCGTCCGCGCCATGCTCCTCGAGGGCGACCTCAGCCGGGCCGTCAACGCCCCGGGCGTCGGCGGCGACCGGATGCGGCGGCTTCGCCCGCTGCTCGACCTGGCCGAACGGCTCGGCAGAATCGGCGCCGCGCTGGCCGGCGCCCGATTGCAGACCGTCCAGGTACGCTACGCGGGCCGGGAAGAAGATGGCCTGCAGCCGATCGCGGCGGCAGCCCTGATCGGGGTGTTGTCCGAAGTCGTTGGCCACGGCGCCATAAATGTCGTGAACGCGATGCACCTGGCCACGGGGCGGGGCATCGCGGTCGAGCGTACCCGCCTCTCCCAGCGCGATGACTACGCCGAGTACCTCGAGGTCCGCTTGACCGGAGGAGAGGAGAGCATCCGGGTAGGTGGTGCGGTGCTGGAGGGGGCGCACCCCCGAATCGTCCGCATCGGCGACTACCACGTGGATATCCAGCCGCGCGGCGACTTGGTGCTGCTTCGCAATCGCGATGTCCCCGGGGTGATTGGCCGAGTCGGGACGGCGTTGGCGGCGGCCGGCATCAACATCGGTCAGTACAACGTGGCCCGCCTCGAGGCCGGGGGCCAGGCACTCGCCGCCATCGGTGTGGACGCCCGGCTGAGTGCGGACATCGTGGAAAAGCTCAGGGCCCTCCCCGAGGTCACCGCGGTCCGGCAGGTCGAGCTCGACTGACTCTTGAATTCTCCTCCCGGTGCCCTTGCGGCCGGGAGCCTCCGCAGGGACATTCCCCCTTCGCAGCGTCCATTTTTCCACCGCCGCGGGAGCCGCCTCTTGGTACGAGTCTCCACCATCGTCGTGCTCGCCCTGACCGCCGCCACCCCGGCCCTGGCACAGGAGCCGCGACTCGGCACCATCGACTTCCCCACCTCGGCTGGACCCGCCGCGCAAAGCGCGTTCGTGCGAGGGGTGCTCTTCCTCCACAGCTTCGAGTACGCCTCGGCCGCCACCGCCTTCCGCGAAGCACAGGCCCTCGAGCCGGGCTTCGCCATGGCCTTTTGGGGCGAGGTCATGTCGCTCAACCACCCGATCTGGAACCAGCAGGACAGCGTCCAGGCCCGGACCCTGCTTGCCCGCCTGGCTCCCACGCCGGATGCACGCCAGGCCACGGCACCCACCGCCCGTGAGCGCGGCTACCTCCAGGCGGTCGAACAGCTCTACGGCGCCGGGGGATCCAAGCAGCGGCGAGACACCTTGTATTCCGCCGCCATGGGATCGCTCGCCGCCGCCTACCCGGCCGATGCGGAAGCGCAGGCCTTTTATGCCCTGTCGCTGCTGGGGCTGAGCCAGGGTGACCGGGTGGTGCCGACCTACATGCGGGCCGGCGCCATTTCCCTCGCGCTGATGCAGCAGTACCCCGACCATCCCGGCGCCGCGCACTACGCGATCCACTCCTTCGACGACCCCGACCACGCCATCATCGGATTGCCGGCCGCGCGCGCCTATTCGCAGATCGCGCCCGGGGCGCCGCACGCCCAGCACATGACGGCCCACATCTTCCTGGCGCTCGGAATGTGGAACGAGGTGGTGAGCCAGAACGTCATCGCCAGCGGTCCCGATCGTTCAAAGTGGACGCCGGGGCACTACACCCAGTGGCTGCAGTACGGCCTGCTGCAGCTTGGGCGTTCGGTGGAGGCCGATTCGCTGCTCCGCACCACCCTCGCAAACTCCGCCGCGCCGCTCCAGGGCGGCCGCGCGAGCTATGCACTCGAGATGCGGGCGGCGCAGATCATCAACGGCCAGCAGTGGCGGGAGCCGTCCCTCTACGCGCCGCTCGCGGTGTCCCGCACCTCGGTGGGATCGGAGGCGGCGGACGCCTTTGCCCAGGGGTACGCCGCGCTGCAACGCGGCGAGCCCGGCGTCGCCTCCACCGAACAGGCGCGGCTTCTGGCGCTCAAGGCCAGGGTCGCCAGTCGGCCGGACGCCACGCAGCCGGGCACGGTGCACGCACTCGCCAAGGCACTCGACGCGGTGGTCGCGTTCCAGGCCGGGCACCGCGACGAGGCCCTCGTGCTGATTGCCGAGGCCAATCACATTGAAGACGGCCTGGTGGTGGAATTCGGGCCCCCGACCATCGTCAAGCCGACATGGGAGCTGCGTGGCGAGATGTTGCTCGCCATGAGCCGCCCGCGCGAGGCGCACGACGCATTCGTCCGGTCGCTGGCCCTGCAGCCGAACCGATTGCTCTCGGTGCAGGGGCTGGCGGCCGCAGAACGCGCCATGGCGACGACAGGACACGGCGGCGAATGAGGGCCGACCTCCCGGCACGCCTCAGCGCGATCCTCGGAGATCGCTATCGCCTCGAGATGCGGGTGGACGGGAAGCCTGCCCTCATCGGCGAGGGGGGCATGGCCACCGTGTTTCTGGCGGAAGACCCGCGGCACGATCGCTGGGTGGCCATCAAGGTCCTCAAGCCCGACGTGGCCACCGCCATCGGCGCGGAACGGTTCCTCCGCGAAATCCATATCGCGGCGCAGCTGCATCACCCACATATCCTGGGGCTGATCGATTCGGGGCAGGCCGACGGCTTGCTGTACTACATCATGCCGTATGTGTCGGGCGACACCCTGCGCGAACGGATCGAAAAGGAAGGCGCGCTCCCGATTCCCGACGCGGTACGCCTCATCCGGGAAATCGCCGATGCCCTGGCCCGCGCGCACAAGGCAGGTGTCATTCACCGGGACATCAAGCCGGAAAATGTCCTGATCGAGGAACGGCACGCCCTCGTCAGCGACTTCGGCGTAGCCAAGGCGTTGAGCGAAGCAACCGATTCGGTCCTCGCCGGCCGGTCCACCGCCGGGTTCACCATCGGGACGCCGGCCTACATGGCGCCGGAGCAGGCGGCCGGCGACCCGAAGATCGACCATCGGGCCGACATCTACGCCCTGGGCATCGTGGCGTATGAAATGTTGACCGGCGATGTGCCGTTCAACGCGCCGACCCCGCAGGGCATGCTGGCGGCCCAGGTGTCGGTCGAGCCAGCGCTGCTCCGGACCAGGCGGCTCGATGTGCCACCGATGCTCGAGGCCCTGGTGATGAAGTGCCTTATCAAGGACCCCGAAGGCCGGTTCCAGCGGGCGGACGACATCCTTGTCGCCATCGAGGCGATGGGCACGCCCAGCCTCCCGGGCTTCGGCGGTGCCGCGCCGGCGGCGCAAGGCTCCTGGCTCGACCGGCTGCCGCGCTCCACCAGGCTCATCCTGCTCCTCGGCGCCATCGTGATCGGGGCAATGCTCCTCATTGGAGTCCTCCGCTGACAAGTATCCCGGCTCGATATGGCGCGTGCCTGCTGCTGCTCCTGCTGCCCGTCCCCCGCCAACCCGACCCGCGCTCTCCAGAGCGTGTCGTGGCCAACAACAACCGCCAACCTGCGGGCCGACTCGTCGACGGCGTGCTCACGCTCCGGCTCGATGTGCGCCTGGGTGAGTGGTTCCCACAGGACGCCTCGGGCCCGAGCGTCACGGTGCCGGTCTTCGCGGAAGTGGGGAGGGCGCCCGAGGTGCCGGGACCGCTCATCCGGGTGCCGGCCGGCACGATGCTCGATATCACCGTCACCAACCAGCTGGCCGACACCGGAGTCACGGTGTTCGGGCTCTCCGAACGGCCGACGGTCGGTCCGGATTCGATCCGGCTCGCGCCGGGCGAGTCCCACCACTTCCGCTTCCGCGCCGGCGCCGCCGGCACCTACCAGTACGGGGCCCGTACCGAAACCCGTCCCATCGTGCGGTTCAAGACATTCGAGGAGACTCAACTCGCCGGGGCGTTTGTCGTGGACCGGCCCGGCGCGCCGACCAACGACCGCATCTTCGTCCTGAACATCTGGAGCGAGCCCGACGACACCACCGGCGATTCAACCGTGGTCGTCCGCAACGTGCTCGCCATCAACGGCAAGTCCTGGCCGTACACCGAGCGCCAGCAGTTCACCGTGGGAGACTCCGCCCATTGGCGCATCGTCAACGCGAGCACTCGCGTGCACCCGATGCACCTGCACGGCTTCTACTACCGGGTCACCGGCCTCGGGGGCCTCGCGAGCGACACGACGTATGCGCCGGTCGACGAGCGCATGGTGGTGACCGAGAGCATGCTGCCGCAGTCCACGATGTCGATGGCGTTCCGGGCGCGGGAAGAGGGCAACTGGCTCTTCCACTGCCACATCATCTTTCACGCCGGACCCGGCGCGGCGCTGACCTGGCCCGACGGCACACCGGCCGCGCACGACTCGACCATGCACATGGCGGGGCTCGTGCTGGGGCTCGTCGTGGCGCCCGGTCCGGCACCGGTGCCGCGGCTCAATCCCAACACGTTGCGCCTCGTCGCGCACCAGGCGCCGCGGCCCTCGGGACCCACCGGCGTCATCATGACCTATTCGCTCGGCGCCGGCGGTGACAGCGCGCCCGTGACCCTGCCAGCGCCGCTCCTCCTCCTGACGCGAGGCGTGCCCACCGATGTGACGGTGGTGAACCACCTTGATGGCCCCACCGGCGTGCACTGGCACGGGCTGGAACTGGAGAGTGCTTCGGATGGCGTGGCGGGATGGAGCCAGACGGGGGACCGGCGTTTCGCGACGATCCAACCCGGAGATTCGTTCGTCGCCCACCTCACGCAGCCGCGGGCGGGGACGTTCATTTACCACACCCACCTCCACGACGAGCTCCAGCTCGTCTCCGGCCTCTACGGCCCGATCGTGGTCCTCGAGCCGGGCACGGTATTCGACCCGGCAACCGACCACATCTTCCTCGCGGGGCGCGACGGCCGGTTCGGCAAGGTCCTCCTCAATGGAGATTCCCTCCCGCCCCTCGTCACGTGGCGGCAGGGCGGGACGCACCGCCTTCGCCTCATCAACATCATGCCCTACGGGCGCTTCACCTGGCGGCTGTTCCGTGGTGACTCCCTCGCGACCTGGCGGCTGGTGGCGCGCGACGGCGCCGACCTTCCCCAATCGCAGCAGGTGACGCGCCCGGCGCAAACCGTGCTCGATGTGGGAGAGACGGCAGATTTCGAGTTGCTCATGCCCACAGACGGCACGTACCGCCTGGAGGCGACTGGGACGAGGGAGCAGGGAAAGGTGACCCAGCCGATCCGGATCGTGGGGCCGGCGCTCCAGCCGGCAGGGAGCTAACATATTGTGGGATAACGTGATACTGCGCTGTCAATCCATCCCTCGGCCGCCCGGCACGACTTTTGACCCGGGAGCCTCTCCCTATTAGATTTTGGGATGCGCGTCCTCGGTGTCATCCCGGCCCGCCTCGGGTCCACCCGCCTCCTCAACAAACCGCTTCAGCTCCTGGCCGGGGAACCTCTGGTGACCCGGGTTGTTCAGCGCGTGGCCGCGTACCAACTGGTCGATCGACTGGTGGTGGCCACCGACTCACCGATGGTAGTGCAGGTGGTCGAGCGCACCGGCGTGGCGGCGGTGCTCACCGACGAGCGGCACAGCACGGGCACCGAGCGGGTGGCCGAGGTGGCGTCGCGCCCCGAGTACCGGGACTTCGACGTGATCGTCAACATCCAGGGCGACGAACCGTTTCTCGACCGCGAAGCCCTCGAGGGCTCCCTCGCCCGGGTCGCCCAGGGCGACGACGTCGGCACCGCCGCCGCTCCCCTCGAGCTGGCGCTGGTCAAGGACCCGGCGCGCGTGAAGGTCGTCACCGACCTGAACGGACGCGCCCTTTATTTTTCGCGCGCGGTCATTCCCCATCGCCGTGAGCCGGATGACCCATCCGACGGGCTCTACTGGCAGCATCTCGGCATCTACGCCTATACCCGGGCCTCGCTGGCGCGGTGGGTGTCCCTCCCCCCCACGCCGGCGGAACTCGTGGAGCGTCTCGAACAGCTCCGCGCCCTGCAGAACGGAATGACCATCGGTGTAGCCCGCCTCAGCGTTTCGGCGCTGCCCGGCGTCGATACGCCCGACGACCTGAAACGGGCTGAGGCCCACTGGCACGCCCTCGTGAGGTAATCCCATGAGCACTGGCCCTTCCGCTACCAAGTTCATCTTCGTGACGGGCGGTGTCGTCTCCTCCCTCGGGAAGGGGATCGCCGCCGCTTCGCTGGGACGGCTCCTCGTCGAGCGCGGCCTGACCGTCACGATGCAGAAGTTCGATCCATACATCAACGTCGATCCCGGGACGATGTCGCCGTTCCAGCACGGCGAGGTGTACGTCACCGACGACGGCGCCGAAACCGACCTCGACCTGGGGCATTACGAGCGGTTCATCGATCGGTCGCTCTCGCAGCAGAACAACATCACCACGGGGCGGATATACCAGACCGTCATCAACAAGGAGCGCCGCGGCGAATATCTGGGTGCCACGGTGCAGGTCATTCCGCACATCACCGACGAGATCAAGAACGCCATCCGTCGCACCGCCCCCGGCCACGACGTGGTCATCACCGAGATCGGCGGGACGGTGGGCGACATCGAATCGCAGCCGTTCCTCGAAGCCATCCGCCAGTTCCGCCAGGAAGTCGGGCGCGACAATGCCCTCTTCATGCACCTGACGCTGGTGCCCTACATCGCCGCCGCCGGCGAGGTGAAGACCAAGCCCACCCAGCACTCGGTCCGCGAGCTCATGCAGATCGGGATCCAGCCCGACATCCTCGTCTGCCGCACGGAGCGGCCTCTGTCGGCCGAGATCAAGCGGAAGATCGCGCTGTTCTGCAACGTGGACTTCGCCTGCGTCGTCGAGAGCCCGGACGTTCAGTCCATCTACGAAATCCCGATCCGCCTCCACGACCAGGGGCTCGACCGGGAAGTGTGTGAGCGGCTGCGGCTCGTCACCAAGGACCCGGATCTCCGACCGTGGCGGGCCATCGTCGAGCGGATCCTGCACCCCGCCCACGAGACGCGCATTGCCGTCGTCGGGAAATACACCGACCTGCATGACGCCTACAAGTCGGTCCAGGAGGCGCTCATTCACGGAGGCATCACGCACGAGTCGCATGTCCAGATCGAGTGGCTGTCGAGCGACCTCTTTACCGACCAGGAGGAAGCCGGCAGGCTGCTCGCGGGCTTCGACGGGCTGCTGGTGCCTGGCGGCTTCGGCGTGCGGGGTATCGAGGGGATGATCGAGGCCGTCCGCTGGGCGCGCGAAAACCAGCTGCCGTTTTTCGGAATTTGCCTCGGCCTCCAGATCGCCATCATCGAGTTTGCCCGCAACGTGTGCCAGCTCCCCGACCCGAACAGCACGGAGTTCGAGCCGGAGTGTGGCACGCCAGTCGTGAATCTGATGCAGACCCAGCGCGAGGTCAGCAACCTTGGAGGGACGATGCGGCTTGGCGCGTACACCGCGCGGCTCCGCCCCGGGTCCAAGGTGGCACAGGCGTACGGCACCACCGAAATCAGCGAGCGGCACCGGCACCGCTGGGAGGTCAACAACTCCTACCGCGACGTGCTCGCCGAATTCGGGCTCAGGCTCTCGGGCCAGTCGCCCGACGGCGGGCTCGTGGAGCTGATCGAGCTGCCCGACCATCCCTGGTTTATCGGCTGCCAGTTCCATCCAGAACTCAAGTCGCGGCCGACCCGGCCGCACCCGCTCTTTGCCGGGTTCGTCGGTGCGGCGCTGGCGCGGCACCGGGCCCCGGCGGTCACGGCCAAGCCGAAGACCAACCTCGCGGAGGCCGGTCGCTGATGCCCTGGACCTTTGGCCGGGCCCCGTTCCTGATTGCCGGGCCGTGCATGGTCGAGGGAGACGCGCTCATGTTGCAGGTGGCCGAGGCGCTCGCGGCGCTGGCTCAGCGGCACGGGATTCCGGTCTGCTTCAAGGCCAGTTTCGACAAGGCCAACCGCTCGCGGAGGGGCGGGGAGCGCGGCCCCGGACTCGAGGAGGGGCTCCGCGCGCTCGAGCGGGTGCGCGCCGCCACCGGCCTCCCGATCCTGACCGACATCCATGAGGCGGCGCACGCGGCCCCCGCCGCGGAGGTGGTGGACGTCCTGCAGATCCCCGCCTTTCTCTGCCGCCAGACCGACCTGCTGGTGGCGGCTGGAAAGACTGGCCGGCCGGTGAACGTCAAGAAGGGCCAGTGGATGCAGCCGGAAGGGATGCTCGGCGCCGTCGAAAAGGTGAAGGCCGCTGGCTCGAGGGAGGTCGCCGTCACGGAGCGGGGCACATTCTTCGGCTACGGCGACCTGGTTGTCGACATGCGGAGCTTTCCGCGGATGGCCTTGGCCACCGGCGTGCCGGTCATTTTCGACGCCACGCATTCCGTGCAGCAGCCGGGCCAGGGTGAGGGCGGCGCCAGCGGCGGGCTCCGGCAGTTCATCCCGCCGCTCCTGGCCGCCGCCGCGGTGAGCGGAGCCGACGGCTTCTTCCTCGAGACCCATCCGGATCCGGCCCGCGCGCCCAGCGATGCGGCCACCCAGTGGCCCCTCGGCCAGCTCGAGGAACTCATGGGTCGGACGCTGGATCTCTGGGCGCGGGCGCGCCAGGGCGCCCGTGCTTGACCCGCGGGTGGCCCGTCGTGTGCGCCTGCTGGCGCTGGACGTGGACGGCGTCCTGACGGACAACGGCGTCTACATCGGCTCCGTGGCTGGCGAACGCGTGGAACTCAAGCGGTTCGACATCCAGGACGGCCTGGGGTTGGCGCTCCTGACCGGCACGGATATCCGAGTGGCCATCATCAGCGGCCGGCGCTCCGAGGCCACGGCCCTTCGGGCCCGCGAGCTCAAGATCGACGACGTCCTTCAGGATTCGGGGGCCCGCAAGGTGCCGCTGCTCGCCGGTTTGCTCGACAAGCACGGGCTCGGGTGGGATGAGGTCGCCTTCGTGGGTGATGACCTGGCGGACCTCCCGGTCATGCAGCGCGTCGGCCTCCCAATCGCGGTGGCGAATGCCGTGGAGGAGGTCAAGGCGATGGCGGCCTATGTGACCGAGGCGGCTGGAGGGAGGGGCGCGGTACGCGAGGTGGTGACCGCCGTCCTCCGCGCCCGCGACGAGTACGATGCCGCCGTGGCCCGGTATCTCCTGGAGCGGGACGGCCATGAACCGTGATCCCGACGCGCTGAGCGCACTTGGCCGCCGCGTGCTCGAGCTCGAGGCCAGGGCAATCGCCAGCGCCGCCACCCGGCTGAGCAGGCCGTTCGCGAGGGCCGTCGCACTGCTGGCGGCCGCCAAGGGACGGGTCATCGTCTCCGGAGTGGGCAAGTCGGGGCTGATTGCCCGGAAAATCGCCGCAACACTCACCTCCACGGGGACGCCGGCCACCTTCCTGCATCCGGTGGACAGCCTGCACGGCGATCTCGGCATCGTCGGCCGTGACGACGTCGCCATCCTGCTGAGCAAGAGCGGGGAGACCGAAGAGCTCTTCGGCCTGCTGGCCGCGCTGCAGCGCCTGAACGTGCCGATTATCGCGCTCACCGGAGGCGCAGCGTCCACGCTCGCCAAGGTGGCGCGCGAGGTGCTCGATGCGGGGGTCGAAGAGGAAGCCTGCCCGCACGACCTGGCCCCGACCACCAGCACCGCCGTGGCGCTTGCCCTCGGCGACGCCCTGGCCGTGGCACTCCTGGACGTGAAGGGATTCGATCGCGCGGACTTCGCGGAGCTTCATCCCGGCGGGTCCCTGGGGCGGAAGCTCCTGCTCCGCGTCGGCAATGTGATGCTCCCGGCCCAGGGCGTCCTGGCCCCGGACGCCACCATGCGGGAGGGCGTGGTGGCGCTGGCCCGTCACCGCGGCCTGGCCATTGTGGCGGACAACGACCGGGTCCTGGGTGTGGTGACCGCCGGGGACTTGAGCCGCCTGGCCCAGTCGGGTTCGGCGTTCCTTGACGGGCCGGCGTCAGCAGTCATGACCCGCGAGCCGAAAGCCGCGTCCGAAAACGAACTGGCGGCCGCGGTACTGGGCCGGATGGAGCGGCATGGCATCATGGCCATGCCCGTCCTCGGGGAGGACGGCCGGCTCGTCGGCGTTATTCACCTGCACGACCTCATGCGCGCGGGGGCAGTGTGAGCAGGGGGCCCTGCGGGCGCGTCTGGGCCTGCCTGGCGGCCGCCGTACTCCTGGGCGCGTGCGGCGACATCGGCGCGCGCCCCGGCACGCTCGTGGCCGGGGCGGACACCGCCGACCAGACCCTCCTGAAGGTCCGGCATTTCATCACGCGCGACGGGATCCAGAAGAGTCTGGTCGAGGCCGATACCGCATACTACTACGAGCCGTCGCAGACATTCGAACTTCGGGTGGTCACGGTCACGTTCTACGGCAACGATGGCGCTCCGACTTCGACGCTCACCGCTGATGAGGGCACCTATTTGACCATGACAGGCGCCATGGAGGGGCGGGGCAAGGTGGTCGTCCGCTCCACCGACGGCCTGCGGACGCTGAAGAGCGAAAAGCTCAACTACGATCCGGGGAAAAACGAGATTTCCACCAACCTGCCCTACGTGTACGATCAGGGCGGCAACCATCTCGAGGGAAGCGGCTTCACCTCCGATCCGAACTTCCAGCGGATGACGACCACCAACCCGAGCGGCCGGGCTGGCGAGGGCGTCGTCCTGCCAGGGCAGTGATGCGAGGCCGGCTCGTCGTCCTGGCGGTCGTCGCCGCCGCCGTCCTGCCCCGCGGGGCAAGCGCGCAGGATCCGGGCGAGGGCCAGCGGTGCCGGATCTATCTGGACCACGCGGAACGCGGCTATGGCCTCGGCACCGACAATTTCTTCGCCGCCGGCAACGTCCAGCTCAGCTGCCGCGGCACGACCATCCGGATCCGGAGCGACAGCCTCGCGTCGTACGCGAGCCAGATTGTGGAGTTCATCGGCAACGTGCGCTACGAAGATTCCTCGATGGTCATGACCACCGACCGCGGGACATACCGGCGTGACGGCGAACGGTGGGAGGCGCGCGGCAACGTCGTCACCCGGAACACCGGCGGCTCTTCCCTCCGGGGCCCGTCGCTCGATTACCTGCGGGTCATCCCGGGGCAGCGTGACACGGTCG
>Ga0315273_10002717_pt1 | contig 21034 bp, 17 predicted proteins | sample YL17G02_0_MG_FD_205753 | JGI IMG/M metagenome (GOLD analysis project Ga0315273, IMG submission 205753) | Sediment microbial communities from Yellowstone Lake, YNP, Wyoming, USA - YL17G02_0 | ecosystem: Environmental > Aquatic > Freshwater > Lake > Sediment | place: USA: Wyoming | collected... | reverse complement strand
GGACTCGCTTGGCGTGCAGACTCTCGCCGGCCATCCAGTCAATCAGGCGGCCAGCGCGTTTGACGGTGATCACGTTTGGGTTCATGGACCCATACGATGATCTCTATTTCGCTGGATTACCAGCACTGTTTGAGGGGATCTCTCAGATCACGCCCAGCTGCAGCGGGTCGCTCGAGAACACCGCCGCACTTGGCAGGCCGAGCGGCACGACGATGGAGATGCCGAGAATCGTCATGACTCCCGACCCCTTTTACGGCACCGGCGTCAGCGGGATGCTCGGCTGGCAACGCGCAATCGACACCTGCGCGGCCGTCTGCTCGGCGACGTGCAGGAACGCCTGTGCCGCCACGTAGTCCGCCTCGCTCAACACCACCGGCTGGCCGGTGTCGCTCCCCCTGCGAATCGGCTCGTCGATCGGGATCCGCCCGAGGAACGGGATCTCCATCTGGCCCGCCGTCTCCTCGCCACCGCCGCGGCCGAAGATGTCGCTCTGGTGCTGGCAGCCGTCCTCGAACCACTGCGCCTCGTGGGCCAGCTTGCGGATGCCCTCCGCCTTCTCGCGGTTCACGGAAAAGACGACGGATTCCCACGAGCCCTTGATGCCGCACGCGTCGAGGTAGACCTCGGTGAATCCGTTGATGGCATCGACCGGCGACGCCTGGTCCTGCACCCACGCGATGTCGTACTGGCGGCGGTCCTCGGTTTCGCCGGTTTCATAGACCCGCACCAGCGCCGCGAGGGCGCGCACGGTCGCGTCGCCGGCGTACGGGATCGCCGCCCTCAGGTACGAGACGATGGCGCCAATCTGCGCGTCGTAGCGGCCACCGACGCGGTACACCTCCTCGGTCAGCGTCCCGTCGCGCTTCACCAGCCGCGAGTTCAGCGGGTGGCGCTCCTGGAAATGGTCGAGGTCGCCCATCGCGACGCCGTCGACGATAGCGCGCATTTCGCCGCCCTTGCCGTTTCGGAGTCGCCGGCCAAGTACGTCGTCGCGAGGGAAGTAAGCGACATCCTGTCCTGAAGCGAGTTGGAGGCCGGGTGGCTCGGATGAACCGGGGCCTCCTGGAGCAGTGCGAGATTCCGGAGCCAGAACGACCAACGACCAACGACACAGGCTAACGACCCGCCCCCGCCCGGGTGGCTTCGGCGGGCAGGCCAACGACCCGAACCAACGACCGACGACCACCCAGACCACCCAGGCCAACGACCAGCGACCACCACCCCTACTGCAGCGTGAACCGCACCACCAGGCCCCACTTGTCGTTGCCGCGGCCCCAGTTGCCGTAGGCGTTGTCGCCCACCACCGGGACGATGCCCGACACCCAGGGGAACGGGTTGTCGAGCGTGTTGCGGTACCCGGCGATCTTCACCAGTTGGTTGATCTCCACCCAGAAGCGCACCACGGTTGACCGCTCCTTGTCGCCCAGCGTCACGTTGTAGAGACGTTGGGCCGCGAAGTACTTGATGAGAGCGTCGTCGCGCGAGAGTTCCTCGCGCGTGGCGTTCACGCTGATCCGGACCGCCTTCGTCACCGCGTAGGTGAGTTCCCCGCCCGCGTAGTAGCCGGTCTTGTCAACCGCGCCGGGCGGCAGACCGAGCATCTCTGCGGACGTGTCGGTGGGGCCCCACGTGTAGGCGGCGTACTCGCCGAAGGCGCGCACGGAGAGCGGGCCCAGCGCGCGGCCGAACTGGCCGGACAGGACGACGGCGCGGTCGTGGCGCTTGGAGGCGTAGAAGTTCGGGAGGATCTCGACCTTGGAGCCGGTGTAGCCCTGTTTGAAGGCCACGCGCACCTCCACGCCGGGCACCGGCAGGATGCTCGCGGAGGCCAGCGCGGTCACCGCGGAGTTGGTGTCGAGCGAGCTGTCGAGCGAGTAGTAGTAGTTGTAGTCGTGGAAGCGGTTGCCGTCGCCGATGAAGGCCGCGACGTGTGCCGCGACGAACGGCCGGCCGGCGAGGGCGCGGGTTAAGGAGAGCATCGCGCCGAAGTTCGCCTCGGCGTTGATGCGCTGGATGTGCGTCGCGTCCTTCGAGGTGAACGAGCCGGCTTCCTCCGCGCCGAAGCCGATGGGCAGGATGAAGCGGCCGAACCGCACGCCGAACGTGCCGGCGCTGTACTGCAGCCACGCCTGGCGGATGGGGCCCTGCTGGTTGATCGTGTCGAGCGCGAGGAACCGGTAGTCGTCCACCCGGAGGCGGCCGTCGTTGTCGCACTGGACGTTCGGCCCGAACGCCTGCGGCGTGTTCGGGTAGACGTAGCCCGCTTCGCCGCACGAGGGCAGCGGCTGCGTCTCGTTGACCGGGCTGATCTCGAACCGGTAGGAGAATCGCGGGCTCAGCGTGCCGAACAGATCGACAATCGCGTAGCCGACACGGCCCTGGTTCTCGAGGCCGAGACTCTCCTGGCTGGCGTCGTGGCCCCAGCCGGCCATGAAACGGATGCCGATGCGGAGCTTGTCGGTTTCCGACGGCTTCAGCGCGCGCGAGGGGGCGTCCTGGCCGTCGGGGGCGGAGGCACGCTCCGCCCCAGCGGAGCGTGCCTGAGCGATGGCGAGGGCGGGGCAGAGGATGGCGAGCGCGAGGATGAAGACGGCCCGCTTCATGGCTCTCCTGGAAATGGGGTCGGGAGTAATTAGCCCCGGTTACGTTTTCGTCTTACGAATTCGTCATCGTCCCTAATTACTCCCGACCCCGTTTCCAGGCGCCGGCGTCGGTGGCGGCACGAAGTACACGATCCGCTGGCAGCTGTCGCACTGGATGATGGTGTCGTTGCGCCGCACGTCGTTGAAGACCTGCGGGCGCAGCCGGACGTGGCAGATGGTGCACAACCCGTCCCTGGCTTCCGCCACCGCCTTGGTCCGGCGGGCCGCGACGAACCGGTAGGTCGCGAGCGCGGCGGGCGGAATCCGCGCGATCACGCGCTCGTGCTCGCCGGTCGCCTGCTCCATCTCCACCTGCAGCCGCGCCACCTCATCGTCGAGGGCGCGCCGCTCCTCGGCGACCGCCTTCTGCGCGGCCGCCAGCGCCTGCCCGGCCTGCTTCACGGCTTCCGCGAGGTCGTCCGCCTCGAGCATCCGATCCAGGATGCGGTCCTCGATGGCGCGCGTTTCGTGCTGCGCGATCTCGATTTCCTTCTGCACGGCGGTGTACTCGCGGTTGGTCTTGACCTCCATCAGCTGGTTTTTGAACTTGCTGAGGCGGCCCTGCTGCATGGCGAGGTCTTTCTCGAGCGCGCGCCACGACGCCACGCTGTCCGACTCGCGCTGTTTCGCCGCCGCGAGGTGGCCGCGCGCCTGTTCCAGCCGGTCGTCCAGGGCCTTCACCCGCTCCGGGTAGTCCGCGATGGTGCGGCGGGCGTGTTCGACGGCATCCTCGATGCGCTGGAGGGCGATCAGGTGTTCGAGGTCTGGCAGCATCCGGCTACCTGCGACGCGCGATGGGGCCGCGGTCCAAAAACAAGCCCCGCCAGAGGCGGGGCGTGGTGGTCGCGGAAGAAGCCTGTTGTGGCGCTCGCCGTCCCGTGTCGATTGCTGTCGCCATGCGAACGCTCCTCAAGGCCCTTTCCAGGTCCAGAAGACGTTCCTCGGCGCGGTCCTGACGTCGCGTGCCGCCTGCTGGAACGTTTTCTGGTGGGCCCACCAGGATTCGAACCTGGGACGGGCCGGTTATGAGCCGGCGGCTCTACCGCTGAGCTATGGGCCCGATGGACGGATTCTAGAACGTAAAATGCAAAACGTAAAACGTAAAACGCAAGACGGACAACCCCGCATTTCGCGTTCTACGTCTTACGTTCCACATTCTACGTTCCTACGCAAAACGCAGGACGCAACACCCACGTTCCACGTTTTTCGTTCCTACGCGCGTCCCTCCAGGAACGCGCGCAGCTTGCGGCTCCGCGACGGGTGCCGCAGCTTGCGCAGCGCCTTCGCTTCGATCTGCCGGATGCGCTCGCGCGTGACCGCGAAGCTCTGCCCCACTTCCTCGAGCGTGTGCTCGCTGCCGTCGCCTACGCCGAACCGCATCTTGATGACGCGCTCCTCGCGCGGCGTCAGCGTCTTCAGCACCGACTCGGTCTGTTCCTTCAAGTTCAGGTTGATGACCGCATCGGCTGGCGAGGTCACCTGCCGGTCTTCGATGAAGTCACCAAGATGGCTGTCTTCCTCCTCGCCGATGGGCGTTTCGAGCGAGATGGGCTCCTGCGCGATCTTCAGCACCTTGCGGACCTTCGACACCGGGATGTCCATCCGCTTGGCGATCTCCTCGGACGTGGGCTCGCGCCCGAGTTCCTGCACGAGCGACCGCGACGTCCGGATCAGCTTGTTGATCGTCTCGATCATGTGCACCGGGATCCGGATCGTGCGCGCCTGGTCGGCAATGGCGCGCGTGATCGCCTGGCGGATCCACCACGTCGCGTAGGTCGAGAACTTGTACCCGCGCCGGTACTCGAACTTGTCCACGGCCTTCATCAGGCCGATGTTGCCTTCCTGGATGAGGTCGAGGAACTGCAGGCCGCGGTTCGTGTACTTCTTCGCGATCGAGACGACCAGCCGGAGGTTGGCCTCGACCAGTTCCTTTTTGGCCTGCTCGGCCTGCGTCTCGCCGCGCCGGATCGTGTCCAGCGTGTGCCGCAGCTGATCGGGCGTTTCCTTGAGTTCGTCCGCCAGGCGCTTGATCTCGGCCTTGAGCTCCCGCGACTTCGCCAGCGCCGGCTTCCGGTCCTCTTCCTTGAGCCGCGCCTTCTTCGTCTTGGCGTTCAGCAGCCGCTCGATGTGCTCCATCTCGCGCTGCAGCGCCTGCACCCGCTCGACGGCGTCCTTGATCTCGTCGATCATCCGGCGCTTCACCTGCTCGGTGAACTCGATGGCGCGGATGAGCTGGGACAGCCGCACGCGGGCGCGCAACGCCTTGCGCCGCGCCTTGCGGTACTTCTTCTTGTCCTTCTTCGGGATGCCCTCGAGCTTCGTGAGCGTCTTCTGGTACGCGGAATTGGCGCGTTTCACCGCGTCGATCTGCTTCAGCACCTCGGCCGTCCGCTCGTCGAGGCGCTCCTCGGTCAGCTCCTCGTCCGTGAAGATGACCAGCTCGCGGACCGTCCGTTCGCCGGCCTTGAGGTGCTCGCCCATGCCGATGACCCTCAGCGTGATGGTCGGCATGCGCGAGATCGATTTGATGATCGAAAGCTTCCCGCGCTCGATGCGCTTGGCGATCTCCACCTCGCCCTCGCGCGTGAGCAGCGGCACGGTGCCCATCTCCCGCAGGTACATGCGCACCGGGTCGTTCGTCTTGTCCAGCACGCCCGGCGTGAGGTCCAGCTCGAGGTCCTCGCCGGCTTCGAGCAGCTTGTCCTCGCGGTACTTCTGCTCGGAGTCGACGACCTCGATGCCGGCGCTCCCGAACGTGTTGAACAGGTCGTCCAGCTCGTCCGACGAGGTGATGTCCGCGCGTAGCAACTCGTTGACCTCGTCGTACAGCAGGTATCCCTTCTCCTTGCCGATGGAAATCAGCTGCCGGACCTCATCGTATTTGTCTTCGATCGACAAGAGCGTCTCCTTCAGGAGCAATGGCCCGGGCGGGTCCAGCCCCCCGGGCGTCGCGTGCCGCGCGAGGCGGCCACTACCTCAGCAATTCTATCCGGTGCAGCAGCTCGATCTTCTGCTGGATCAGCTGCCAGATGGCATCGTCGGCGCCGCCCTGGTCCCGCAGGCGCTCGATCTCGCGCTGCAACCCGGCCCGGTCCCGCTCGCACCGCATCCGCTTGATCTCGCGGGCGCAATCCTCGGCGTTCAGCACCGGCGCCTCGGGCTCGGACGCAAGCGAGGCGACCACCCGGGCCTCCTCAGTATTTAGACGCGCGAGGAGCGCGGCAGGGACGTCGTCCGTCCCGTGTTTCTGCAGATCCCGCACGATCGTCAGCACCTGCCCGGTGACCAGCGTTTCGAGATCGTCGTCTTCGAGGCTGCCGATGGCTTCGAAGGTCGGCCCCGTGGCGTGGAACAGGTGCCAGATCAGGCCCTTTTCCGCCTGCTTGATCTGGCCGTAGTTCGGCATCTCCCTGGCAGTGACCGTGGTCCGCCGATCGACGGCCGCCTTACGAATCTCGGCGCGGACCACCTCTTCCGTAATCCTCGCCTTGTGCGCCAGCCGATCCGCGAACTGGTCCCGCCCGGCCGCATCCGGAATCCGCGCAGCCACTTGCAGCATTTCCTGGAGGAACGCCCGCCGGCTCTCGTCGTTCCCCAGGTCGTGCGCCTGCGCGGACCGGTCCAGGAGAAACTCCAGGTACGGCCGCGAAGACGTGATGGCGCCGACGTAGGCGCTCACCCCGCTGCGTCGGATGAACACGTCCGGGTCCTGCCCGGCCGGCAGCGCCGCCACGTTCACCTGGAACCCCTCGGCCACGAGCAGTTCCGACGACCGGGCCGCCGCGCCCTGCCCGGCCGAGTCCGGGTCGTAGCTGAGCACGACCTTCGTCGTGAACCGCTTCAGCAGGTGCGCCTGCTGAAGCGTCAGCGCCGTGCCGCACGAGGCGACCACCGGAAGAGCGGCCGCCTGGAACGGCTGCGCGAAATCGAAGTAGCCCTCGACCAGGATCGCGTAGTTTCTCTGCCTGATCGCCGCCTTCGACAGGTTCAACCCGTAGAGCGTCCGGCTCTTCGAGTAGATGGGCGTCTCGGGCGAGTTCAGGTACTTCGGCTGCTGTTCCGCCTCCAGCGAGCGCCCCGCAAGCGCCACCACCGAGCCGCTTTCCCGGCAAATCGGGAAGATCAGCCGGTTGCGGAAGCGATCGATCGTCTCGCTGTTCTCGCGCTCCAGCACGAGCCCGCTGCGGATCAGCACCCGCAGGTCGAACCCCTTGTCCTGCAGCCGTCGCTTGAGCGTCTCGCGCGAGGGCGGCGCGTAGCCGATCATCAACTGCTCGATCGTCTGGCGCGTCAGCCCGCGGTCGTCGAGCACCCGCCGGACGCGCGCGCCCGCGGGCGATGCCAGCTGCTCCTGGAAGTGCGCGGTCGCCACCTCGTGGAGCTTGAGCAGCGTCTCCCGCTCCTGCACCTCCTCGGGCGACGTCCGGTCCGACGCGGTGTCCGGGATGGCCAGGCCGAAGCGCTGCGCCAGTTGCCGCACCGCGTCCTGGAACCCGATGCGCTCGTGCAGTTCCAGGAACTTGAACACGTCGCCGCCGACGCCGCACCCGAAGCAGTGGAAGAAGCCCTTGTCGCCATGGACGATGAACGAGGGCGTCTTCTCGCCGTGGAACGGGCACAGCCCCTTGTAGCTGGCCCCCGCCCGCTTCAGCGGGACGTAGTCCTGGATCACCTGGACGATGTCTGCCTGCAGCCGCAGATCGTCGATGAAGGACTGCGGGAAGAGCATGGCGCGATCACGTCCGAAGGCCGGCCCTGGCGCCCTGCACGCCCCAAGGCCTGCAGGGGCACAGCATGCTGTGCCCCTACTCTTTCAGGTCGACGACCGTCACGCCGCCGCCGCCGTGTTCCGGGGGCGCGTTTTCGAAGTGCGCCACCAGCGGGTGGCCCTGCAGGAAGGCGGCCAGCGCGCGGCGCAGTTGCCCCGTCCCGTAGCCGTGGATCAGCCGCACGGCGCGCTGATCGGTCAGCAGCGTGTTGTCGAGGAACTTCTCGGCTCGGGCCAGCGCTTCGTCCACCGTGCAGCCGACGACGTTGAGGTCGGTCGGCGATCCGTCACGCGAGGCGACGTGCACGTGGACGCGGCCGGCCGCTGCCACCGTTCGGGGCGCCAGCACCTGCAGGTGGCCCAGCGGCACCCTGAGCCGTTTGCCCTGAACGTCCACCTCGGCGTCGCCGCCGGCGACAAGCACCAGGAGCCCTTCGAGGCCGAGCGGCCGGACGGCGACGCGATCGCCGACCTTCGCGGGACGATCCGTGCCACGCGTCGCCGCCTCGCCGGCGTCGGCGTGCGGGGAGGCGCCCGCCGCGGCGCGCTCCTCGTGGCCGCGCAGCTTCGCGGCCACGTGATTGAGCGCCGCCATCGCCTCGGTGCGGACGCTGCCCGTCTCGCCGGTGGAAAGCGCCGCCGCCTCGATCGCCGCCTGCCGCGCGGCGCGAGCGGTCAGTTCCGCCGCTTTCCGCTTCAACTCGGTGACGACCGTCTCCACTTCGCGCCGGGCGTCGCGGAGCCGCTCGTCCACCTGCTGATCGAGCCGGCGTTTGGCCGCGTCCTCGCGCTCGCGCAGCGTCGTCTCTCGCGCGCGCAGCCGCTCCTCGCCGTCGCGTAACGCCTCGCGCTCGCGCGCCACCAGCCGGCGCTCGTGCTCCAGGGCGTGCAGATCGTCGTCCACCTTCTTCAAGTGGGCGGCCAACTGCGCCTCACGGTCGCTGATGTGCTCGCGCGCCGCCGCGAGGATCGCCGGGTTCAGCCCCAGGCGTCCGGAGATCTCGAACGCCAGGCTGCGGCCGGGCGAGCCGTAGAACAACTGGTAGGTGGGCGCGTACGTCCCGGAATCGAAGCCGAACCCCGCGCCCACCACACCTTCCGTCGTGGAGGCGTACGACTTCAACGCCTCGTAGTGCGTGGTGGCGACCACCAGCGCGCCACGGCGCCGGAAGTGATTGATCACCGCCATCCCCAGCGCGCCGCCTTCGACCGGGTCCGTGCCCACGCCGACCTCGTCGAGGAGCACGAGCGCCGGCAGCGAGAGCCGGCGATCCATCGAGGCGATGTTCGTGATGTGCCACGAGAACGTGCTGAGGCTCGCGGCAATCGACTGCTCGTCGCCGATGTCGGCGAACACGGACCGGAAGACCGGCAGCGTCGAGCCGGGCGCCGCCGGCACGTGCAGGCCGGCTTGCGCCATCAGCGCCAGCAGGCCTGCCGTCTTGAGGGCGACGGTCTTGCCGCCCGTGTTCGGTCCCGTGATGACCAGCACGGAGGTCGGCGGCGCCAGCAGGATGTCCACGGGCACCGGTTCGTCGCGCGATGGCGGCTTCGGGCCGCGGCCGTTCTCCTCGCGCGTGCCGTCGAGGTCCGTGCCGTCCTCGCCACCGATGTCGGCCGCCCGGCGAGACGCCGGTCCCACACCAGCAGCAGAAGAGTCGCGAGCGGCCGCTGGCCCGGCGTCCCGAATGGCCCAGGCGTCTCTTGTGGGACCGGCGTCTCGCCGGTCTCTGCGCGCCAGCCTGTTGGCGACCGCTCCGATGAGCAGTGGGTGCCGCGCCGAGCGGAGTTCGAACGTACCGTTGGCGGAGATCGCCGGTTCCGTCCCCCCCACCAGACGCGAGAGCTCGGCCTTCGCCTGGACGACATCCAGTTCGATGGCGGCGTTCACTGTGCGCTGGATGTCGGCCGGCCGGCCGCGGAAGCCCTGCGTGAGCGCCAGCAGGATGCGGCGCACCTCTTCGGCTTCCTGTTCCTCGAGCGCGACGACCTCGTTGTTCAGTTCGACGGTGCTGAGCGGCTCGAGGTAGAGCGTGGCGCCGCTGGACGAGGCGCCGTGGATGATGCCCGGGATGGCCGTCCGGTGCTCCGCCCGCACCAGCAGCACGTAGCGCCCGTTGCGATCGGTGACGATCTGTTCCTGCAGGTAGCGGGCAGTCTCCTTGCCCCGCAGGAACGACTCGAGCAGGCCCTGCAGCCGGCCGCGGAGACGGCGCAGGCGGTCGCGCACCGAGCGCAGTTCCGGGCTGGCGTTGTCCACGACCGCGCCGGACTGGTCGATCTTCTCGCGCACCTCGCCGATCTCGGCCTTGAACGAGGCGGCGGTCTCCACCATCGCGCGCAGCGTGGGGAAGGCCGGCGCGGCATGGCGCACGGCGGCGCGCGTGGTGTCCACGGATTCGAGGAAGTCGGCGAGCCCCAGCAGGCGGAGCGGTTCGAGCGGACGGGCCTCGATGGCCAGCGCGCCCAGGATCCCGTCGAGATCCGCCGGGGCGCGCAGCGGGAACCGCCCGTTCGTCTCCAGGTACTTGGCGCCCTCGGTGGTGGCCGCCAGCAGCGAGGCCACGCGGCGCGGATCGGTCTGCGGGCGCAGCGCCGCCAGGCGCACCGCGCCAAGCGGCGTCGCGGCGAAGCTCGAGAGCGCCTCGACGATCCGGTCGAATTCAAGGGCTTGCAGTACGCCTACGTGCATAGTGGGCGTGGAATCACCGGGGAAGAGGCGGGAAGACGCGTCTCGCCAGCCAGACGCGCCGCGCGTCGGGCAATCAAATACTCTACTCCTCCTCCCGCTGAACCGTCAATCATTTCCCACGATGCGGTCCGGACGCAACCCTGTCAAGCTCAGGTTGCGTCCGGACTAGCTAGTGAAGGACGGCGTCCAGCCGTCCTTCACAAGTGGTTGATGAGACTGGCGATGGCGGCCGCGCCGAAGCCGTTGTCGATGTTCACCACCGATACGCCAGAGGCGCAGCTGTTGAGCATGCCGAGCAGCGCGGAGATGCCGCCGAAGCTCGCCCCGTACCCGGTGCTCGTCGGCACGGCGACGACCGGCACCTGCACCAGGCCGCCGACGACGCTCGGCAGCGCCCCTTCCATGCCGGCCACGACGATGACGACGCGCGCGCGGATCAGCCGGTCGTGGGCGCTCAGCAGGCGATGGATGCCGGCGACGCCCACGTCGTAGAGCCGGTCCACGTCGTTGCCCATCAACCCGGCCGTGACGGCCGCTTCTTCGGCCACCGGCTGGTCGGCCGTGCCGCCGGTCACCAGGGCGATCACGCCCTTGCCCGGCCGGACGTCCTGCTGGCGGAGGGTGATGGCGCGGGCGTCGGCGTGGAACGTCGCCCCGGGCACCAGGGCAAGGACCGCGTCGTAGGCCGCCTGGTCGGTCCTGGTGACCAGCAGGCTCTGGCCGCGGGCCGCGATGCGGCCGGCGATGGCCGCGATCTGGGCGGGCGTCTTGCCCAGGCCCAGGATGACCTCGGGAAATCCCTGCCGAAGGGCACGGTGATGGTCAACCCGGGCAAAGCCGAGGTCTTCGAACGGCAGTTCACGGAGGTACTCGAGGGATCGGCGTTCCGCCTCCTCGATCGTCAAGGCGCCGGATTGGACCTGCTCGAAGAGCGCGCGAAGGTGCGGCAATGTCATCGTCGTCTGCGGCTCGAATGGTTGACTTCACTCGACCCCGTAGTATAATTCCTTGCTTGTCCCCTCGGAAGCTCGATCGACCATGACCCTGTCCGACACACTGCTGCTCGGCTCGTATTTCTTCATCCTGACGATCCTGGCCATCTTCGGCTGGCATCGCTACTTCCTCATCTACATCTACCGGAAGTACGCCGGCTGCGAGCCCAAGCCGGCCGGGGAGCTGAGCCGGCTCCCGCTGGTCACGATCCAGCTGCCCATCTACAACGAGATGTACGTGGTGGACCGGCTGGTCCAGTCGGTCTGCAGGATCGACTACCCGAAGGACCTGCTCGAGATCCAGGTCCTCGACGACTCGACCGACGAGACCACCGCCATCGCCGAGATGGTCGTGCAGCGGTACGCCCAGCAGGGGTTCGACATCAAGTGCCTGCACCGGACCGATCGCACCGGGTTCAAGGCCGGCGCGCTCGAGGCCGGGCTGAAGGTGGCGCGCGGCGAGTTCGTGGCCATTTTCGACGCCGACTTCGCGCCGAACCCGGACTTCCTGCAGCGCTGCCTGCCGCACTTCACCGACCCGAAGGTCGCGGTGGTGCAGGCCCGCTGGGGCCACCTGAACGAGCACTACTCCCTGCTCACCAAGATCCAGGCGATCATGCTCGATGGCCACTTCATCCTCGAGCACGGCGGCCGGTTCCGGTCGGGCCGGTTCTGGAATTTCAACGGCACCGCCGGCATCTGGCGCCGCGAGGCCATCAGCGACGCCGGCGGCTGGCAGCACGACACGCTGACCGAGGACATGGACCTCAGCTACCGCGCGCAGATGCGCGGCTGGCGGTTCGTCTACCTGCGCGACGTCGTCGCGCCGGCCGAAGTCCCGGTGGAGATGAACGCGTTCAAGTCGCAGCAGCACCGGTGGGCGAAGGGGTCGATCCAGGTGTGCCGCAAGGTGCTGCCGCAGATTCTCGCCGCCGACCTGCCGCTCTACATCAAGATCGAGGCGTTCTTCCACCTCACCGGCAACTTCAACTTCGTGCTGATGGTGGCGCTCTCGCTGCTCGTCTTCCCGTCGATGGTCGTCCGCTACAACATGGGCTGGTACGAGATGCTGTTCATCGACGTGCCCCTGTTCTTCGCGGCCACCCTGGGCGTGTGCAACTTCTACGTGGTGTCGCAGCGTGAGATCCACCGCGACTGGGTGGCGCGCATGAAGTACCTGCCGGCGCTGATGGCCATCGGCATCGGGCTGTCGGTGAACAACGCGAAGGCGGTCATTGAGGCGCTCCTCGACAAGAAGAGCGACTTCGAGCGCACCCCGAAGTACGGCATCGAGCGGCGGTCGGACGACTGGATTTCGAAGAAGTACCGGCAGTCGGTGCTGTGGCAGCCGCTGGTCGAGCTCGGCCTGGCGCTGTACTTCACCGCGACCGTTTTCTACGCGCTGGCCAACGGGATCTACGGCACGGTGCCCTTCCTGGTGATGTTCCAGCTCGGGTTTCTCTACACGGGCCTCATGTCGGTCGTGCAGCAGTACGCGGGCACGAGCGTGGCCGTGAACACCGCCGTGGTGAAATGAACTGCGTGGGGGCACAACATGTTGTGCCCCTGCCCCCCTCCCGCCGCCCACGCCCCGTCGCCCTGGATGCGACGGGCCGCCCAACCGCCGGATGCTATAATCCTCGAGAGCCCGACGCCACCCGATGGACCAGTCCCGCATCCGGAATTTCGCGATCATCGCGCACATCGATCACGGCAAGTCGACGCTGGCCGATCGGTTCCTCGAGCTGACCGGCGCCGTCGAGCCGCGCGAGATGGAGGCCCAGCTGCTCGACAGCATGGACCTCGAGCGCGAACGGGGCATCACGATCAAGGCCCACCCCGTGCGCCTCAACTACGCGGCGCCGGACGGGCTGAAGTACGTCCTCAACCTGATCGACACGCCCGGCCACGTCGATTTTGCGTACGAGGTCACCCGCTCGCTGGCCGCGTGCGAGGGGGCGCTCCTGCTGGTGGACGCCTCCCAGGGCGTCGAGGCGCAGACGCTGGCCAACGCGTACCTCGCGGTGGACGACAACCTCGCGATCATCCCGGTCATCAACAAGATCGACCTGCCGGGCGCGCAGCCCGAGGAGACGCGGCGCCAGATCGAGGAGATCATCGGCCTCGACGCCCACGAGGCGATCCTCACCAGCGCCAAGGAAGGCACCGGCACGGCGAAGGTGCTCGAGGCGATCGTCAGCCGCCTGCCCCCGCCGGGCGGGCAGTTCGACGCGCCGCTCAAGGCGCTCATCTTCGACTCCTGGTACGACCCCTACCGCGGCGTCGTCATCGTCGTGCGCGTGATCGACGGCGTCGTCACGCCCGGCATGCGGGTGCGGCTGATGGCCCAGGGCCAGGAGTACCTGATCGAGCAGGTGGGCGTGTTCTCGCCCAAGCCGACGCAGATGGACGAGCTGGGCGCGGGGGAAGTCGGGTTCCTCACCGCCGGCATCAAGCGCGTGGCCGACGCCAAGATCGGCGATACGATCACCGAGGCAGCCAGGCCGACCTCCGAGCCGTTCCCGGGCTTCAAGGAACTGAAGCCGATGGTTTTCGCCGGGTTGTACCCGGTGGAAGGCCACGAGTACCCGGAGCTGCGCGATGCGCTGGAGAAACTGCGGCTGAACGACGCGTCGTTCTTCTACGAGCCGGAAACCTCCGCGGCGCTCGGGTTCGGGTTCCGCTGCGGCTTCCTGGGGCTGCTGCACATGGAGATCGTGCAGGAGCGGCTCGAGCGCGAGTTCAACCAGGAGATCGTCACGACGGCGCCGGGCGTCCTCTACCGGGTGACGACCACCGACGGCGAGGTGCGGGAGATCGACAGCCCCGCGAAGCTGCCCGAGACGGGCCGCATCGCGTCGATCGAGGAGCCGATCATCACCGCGATGATCCTGACGCCGGCCGAGTACGTCGGCGGGATCCTGCCGCTGTGCCAGGAGAAGCGCGGCGTGCAGAAGTCGCTGGAGTACCTGGCCCGGGACCGCGTGCTTATCACCTACGAGCTGCCGTTTAACGAGGTCGTGCTGGATTTCTACGACCGGCTGAAGACCGTCTCGCGCGGCTACGCGTCGCTCGACTACCATGTCACGGGATACCGGGAGTCGCCGCTGGTGAAGCTCGACGTGCTGGTGAACGGCGACCCGGTGGACGCGCTGTCGATCATCGTGCACCGGGACTTCGCGTACCAGCGCGGCAAGGCGCTGGCGTCGAAGATGCGCGAGCTCATCCCGCGCCAGATGTTCGAGGTGGCCATCCAGGCGGCCATCGGCAATCGCATCATCGCGCGCGAGTCGGTGAAGGCGCTGCGCAAGAACGTGCTGGCCAAGTGCTACGGCGGCGACATCACGCGCAAGCGGAAGCTGCTCGAGAAACAAAAGGAAGGCAAGCGCCGGATGAAGCGCGTGGGCAAGGTCGAGATCCCGCAGGAAGCGTTCCTTGCCGTGCTGAAGGTCGGGACGGAATGACTATGGCGACGTTCAAGAAATCCACGGTCCGCGAGTACTTCGAGTCGATCGTCATCGCGGTCATCCTGGCGCTGTTCGTCCGGACGTTCGTCTTCCAGGCGTTCAAGATCCCGACCGGCTCGATGGAGAACAACCTGCTCATCGGCGATCACCTGCTGGTGAACAAGTTCGTCTTGGGCCCCGCGCCCACGGGCCTCGAGCGCGTCCTGCTGCCCGTGCGGCCGGTACGCCGCGGCGACGTCGTCGTCTTCAAGTACCCGGAGGAGCCCGAGCGCGACTTCATCAAGCGCGTAATCGGGTTGCCCGGCGACACGCTCGAGGTGCGGAACAAGAAGGTGTACATCAACGGCAAGGCGCTGGAAGAGCCCTACGTGCACGTCCTGGAGCCGCCGTCCGTGCCGTCCGGCTTCCACGAGGTGACCTCGTTCGACGTGCGCGAGCACTACGGCCCGGTGACCGTGCCAGACACGCAGTACTTCGTGATGGGCGACAACCGGGACAACTCGCAGGACAGCCGGTACTGGGGATTCCTGCCCCGCGACTACGTCAAGGGCCGGGCGATGATGGTGTACTGGTCCTACAAGGCGGACCGGGAGGACTACCAGGACACCGACCTGGCAGGCGGCATCAGGGGGTTCCTCTCGACGTTCGTGCACTTCTTCACGCGCACGCGGTGGGACCGGATGTTCCACCAGATCCACTGACGCGGTGTCTGGTGGAATTGAGAATTCTGAATTCAGAATTTGGGCGGTGGAACTGAGGATTTCCTGATTCCGAATCCGGACGACCTGTGGAATTCGGTATGCGCAAGCTGGTCAAGTTCATCCTCGCCGTCCTGACGCTCTGGGCCGCCTGGCACATCGGCGTCTCGTACTACCACTTCTACGTCTTCGAGGACGCGGTGCGGGAGATGGTCCAACTGGGCGGCAGCGAGGCCGAGGACGCGCTGGCGGCGCAGGCGGCCAAGCTCGCGGCGGACAGCCAGGTGCCGTTGAAGGCCGAGGACATCAGCGTGCGCAAGGAAGCCGGGCAACTGGTGGTGGAGGCCAGCTATGTGGACCGGGTCGAGGTGCTGCCGCGCTACCGCTATCCGTTCACGCACAGGCTCCGCGTGAGCGTCCGCGTGCTGGCCGGGCTCCCCAGCAACCGCAAGTAGACCGGAACGGCACGCGCCGGACCGGGTGCGCGGCCCCCATGTTGCGGTCGCGAAACACGCCGTTTGCGCCAGATAATCCTACCCAACGCCCGCGTCTCCTGCTGCATTGGCCCCCTTCATGACGCGGCGAGCTATCCGTTCGTCGGGTTTCCCTCCGCCCGTGAAGGGGATTGTCATGGTCCCACGTGTACCAGGCATGCTGTGCTCGGCGTGCGTTTCGCTCGCTCTGTTGCTCGTCTCGCCTTCGAGCCCGTCGCCGGGCGACCCGCCGCGCGGGTTTGCCGAGGCCGCCACGAAGCTCGCCGATTCCAAGATCGCCCGCACGATCTACATCCCGTTGATGCGCGCGGGCATCGAGGGCATCTCCTGGGTTCGCCTCGTCTACGGGCCGGCCGAATACCTGCTCCTCGGTGCGCCGTCGCTCGCCATCAGCGTTGCAAACGGTGGACCGCTCGGACCAGCCAAGAAGATCACCTGGGACGCTGCGACGGCCGCGAGATAACGTTGGGCATGAGCGAGGCGGACGTGGTCCGGCAACTTGGGAACCCGCCAAAGAAGGCCATTCTCGGCGAGAAGACCGTGTTTCAATACGCGGACGCGACCATAACGTTTGTCAACGGCAAGGTGACGGACGTGGTGTTCAAATAGAAAGTATCCACTAACCCGGCGAGCGGATTGCGGAGGATGGCAACGAAGACGGCGGACCTGCTGAGCGCCGGCGTCATGCGACTGGTCGGAGGAAAAGGAGATGGACGTGCGCCAACCGTGGATCCCGCAGACCTCCGCCACCGCATGCGTCATGGCCGTGGTCCTGGTGGCCGCCTGCTGCCTGATCGTTTCGGCGCGGCAGGGCACCGAGCGGCGCGGGCCGCTCGCCAAGACCGACGTGCTGCAGTTGCTGGCGGGACAGGTCGCTCAACCGAGATTGCGGACCCTCATCGAGACCTACGGCGTCAGCTTCGACCTGACGGCCGAGGTGGAAGCGGACCTGCGCGCCGTGGGCGCAACCGACGCGGTGATCGACTGGCTCCGCGCGGCTGCACGGAAGCGCGCCGACGAGATCGCCGCCAAGGCTCGGGAGGCCGAGGACGCGGCGAGGGCCGAGAAGCGCGCGGCTGAGCAGGCCGCGTGGGACCTGGTCAGGGATGGCGCATCCGCCGAGTTGTTCGAGCGATTCCTGCAGAAGTATCCCGATGGGCAGTTCGCCGGAGCCGCGAAAGCCAGGCTGACCGCGCTGCGGCCCCAGCCGGGGGCGGTGCAGACCGACGCACACGGCCTTTCCTGGGTGGTCATCCCTGCGGGCACGTTCCAGATGGGTTGCGTGCCGGGCGATGCCGAGTGCGACGCGGATGAGGAGCCCCGGCACGCGGTGACGTTGAGCAAGTCGTTTGCGCTGATGACGACGGAGGTGACCGTCGGGCAGTTCCGGGCTTCGACGGTCGCGTTGCCAGCGCAACCCGCCTGGAACCAGGAAGACCGGCAGCCGGTGGTGAACGTGACGTGGGACGAGGCCCGGGCGTTCTGCGGCTGGGCCGGTGGGCGCCTGCCGACCGAGGCGGAGTGGGAGGGCGCGGCTCGTGGCGGCCGGGAGGGTTGGCGGTACGTGCGGGGCGAGAACCTGCCGCTTGTGGTGAGCGGGCGGGCGGCGGCGAACGTTGCCGACGAGACTGCGAAGCGGAAGTACCGCAAGTGGACGATTATCGCCGGCTGCGACGACGGGTACGCCGAAACCGCGCCGGTGGGGTCGTTCCCACCAAACGCGTACGGCCTGTACGACATGGCGGGGAACGTGTGGGAGTGGGTCGCGGACTGGTACGACGCCGGGTACTATGCCCGATCCGGCGAGCGCGATCCGTTGGGCCCGTCGCCTGGAAGCCGCCGGGTGGTGCGCGGGGGCTCCTGGGGCGGCAGCGCGTGGCTCCTGCGCGTCTCGGATCGCGACTACAGCGGGCCGACTTACCGCTACAACGACGGCGGCTTTCGGTGTGCCCGGGACGTGACTTGATCCTTTTTCCTTTTCCCTTGACGGAATTCCTGAGCGGCGCAGTCACGCGCCCTCCGCCTCTACGATCCGCCCATCGTCTTTGCGGCGTCCCACGAGCAGGCAGGCGCGCAGCGAGAGGTTTCCGGCGTGGAACCCCTCGTGGACGTGCAGGATGCGATCGCCAGGCAGGTGGCTGCCCAGGACGAAGAAGAGCGCATCGAGGTAGCGCGAGGTCGGCGCGGCCACGTACGCCTGCGGCGCGGCGCGGCGGTAGTCGCGCAGCGTCTCGATATCGAGGTCGTCGAGCCTGGCGCGCACCCACGCATCGAAGGCCACGGCCCGCGGATCGGCGGTGCGCTGCGAGCCCATGGACCGCTCCACCCAGGGATCGCACACGCTGCCGCCGCTTCCCATCAGCAGCACGCCGCGCCGCCGCAGCGGCACCAGCGCGCGGCCCACCGCCAGCATGTCGTCCGGCGTGGACGCGTCCGGCTGAGAGATCTGCACGACCGGCACCACCGCCGTCGGGAACATCACGGCCGCCGGCATCCACACGCCGAAGCCCAGGCCGTGCGAGCGGTCGAGCGATGCCGGCAGTCCCTCGGCGGCCAGCAACTCCACGATCTCCGCCGCGATCCCGGGGGACCCCGGGTAGCGGTGCGGGCGCACGACGAGCGAGGAGAGTCCCGCGTCGAAATCCTCGAGGGTGGACGGGTGCTCGCTGGCGGTCACGCGGATGGGCCGCGTGCACTGCCAGTCGGAGGAGAGGGCGATGATGGCTCGCGGCCGGCCGATCTGGTGTCCCAGCCGGCGCAGCGACAGCTCGTACTCCTGGTCGGTGAGCGCCAGCGAGGATCCGAGCGATACGAACACCACCGGCGTGCGGATGTCGCGCGTCGTCCGGCGTTCGGGGACCGTAGCGTCGGCGTCATCCATCGGCGCCCTGGCTCCCTGGCTAGGCCCGCAGCAGCGTGGCGCCCCAGTTCATGCCGGCGCCGAAGGCGACGCACAGCACGAGGTCGCCCGGGTTGATGCGGCCGGTGCGGACGCACTCGTCCCACAGCAGCGGAATAGTGGCGGCCGTCGTGTTGCCGTATTTCTGGATGTTGTGGAGGACCTTGGTATCGGGGAGCCCCAGCCGCTTCTGCACGTACTCGTTGATGCGACGGTTGGCCTGGTGCATGAGCACCATCGCCAGGTGATCGGGCGCGACGCCGTGACGCCTGAGGATCTCCTGCGCCACTTCCGCCATCCGCGTCGTCGCCACCTTGAACACGTACCGGCCGTCCATCACCGGGTACTGATCGCCGCGTGCCAGCATCGCCGCGTCCACGTAGGGCCGGTGCGCCGAGCCCCCGCCGGGTACGCAGAGCCGGTCGTAGTCGGTGCCGTCGGCGGCGATGATGTGGTCGATCACGCCGCGGCCGTCACCCTCGTGCGCTTCCAGCACCACCGCGGCGGCGCCGTCGCCGAAGAGCACGCCGAGGTGGCGGTGCTTGCAGTTGAAGTCCCACTCGTCCTGCGGCATCGGCGTCGCCGGCGCGCCGTCGAGCCGCGCCCAGCTGGCCTCGCGGAACGGCATGAACACCGTGTGCACGTCGGCGCCGACCAGCAGCACCTTCGTCGCCAGGCCGGCACGGATGTGCGCGTCCGCCAGCTGCATCCCGTAGATGAACCCGCAGCACTGCTGCCGGATGTCGAAGCAGGGGATGTTCCGCAGGCCAAGACGCGCTTGCAGCAGGCCGCCGTTGCCGGGGAAGTAGTGATCCGGCGTCATCGTGGCGTAGACGACGAGGTCGATGTCCGCGGGCGTCATCCCGGCCGCCTCGATGGCCTGCGTCGCCGCGGGCACGGACAGGTCGAGCGTGGAGGTGCCCGGCTCGACGAAGTAGCGCGTCTCGACGCCGGTCCGCTCGCGGATCCACTCGTCGCTCGTGTCGAACACGGTGGCCATCATCTGGTTGGTGATGCACCGCGTCGGGATGCTCGAGCCGCTGCCGGCGATGACGGAACGGGTCACGGGCGATCCTCGGTGAAGAGTGGGACTGAAGGCGTGCGTGAGCGTTGAGTTTACCGGGTTCGGCCCACCTCGGCAACTCATCCGGGGATTCCGCGGAAGGGTCGGTCCGGGGATTACACGGATCACACGGAAGGGTTGGTCCGGGGATTACACGGACTACACGGAAAGACCGGTGCGGGCTACCGGCAGTCTGGACGCCTCCCCGAAGGGGGTTACGCAGATTCCCCGGCCAGGACGCGGTGGGCGACTATAATCAGCCCGACACCAATCGCCCGCCACCAGACGCGCCGCTGCGGAGAGTTCTATGCCCGACATCGGCCAGCACGTCTCGCACTACCGGATCCTCGAGAAGCTGGGCAGCGGCGGCCCCGCCTCCGTTCGCGCTCGGATCGAGATGCGCGAACTACGGCGGGGTCACGCCGTAGCCCAGCCAGGAACGCGATCATGATCGGCACCACCGTCGGCCGGTATCGCATCCTCGGAAAGCTGGGCGAAGGCGGAATGGGGGTCGTCTACAAGGCCGACGACACGCGGCTGGGCCGGTCGGTGGCGCTGAAGTTCCTGCCCGAGGGCCTGGCGCAAGACCGCCAGGCGCTGGAGCGGTTCCAGCGCGAGGCGCGCGCGGCGTCCGCGCTCAATCATCCGCACATCTGCACCATCTATGACGTCGGCGAGGCCGACCCTTCGACGGATTCGACAGGCTCACCGCAGGCAGGCTCGGGGCAGGCGGTTCTCTTCATCGCCATGGAGCTGCTCGAGGGCCAGACACTGCGGCAGCGCCTCGCGCGCGGGGCCGTCGCGACCGACGAGTTGCTCGACCTCGCCATTCAGCTGGCCGATGCGCTGGAGGCGGCGCACGCGAAGGGCATCATCCATCGCGACATCAAGCCTGCGAACATCTTCCTGACCGACTGCGGGCCGGCCAAGATCCTGGACTTCGGGTTGGCGAAACTCCCGGCCGCGTGCCGGGAGGCGGCGGAAACCACGGCGGCGACCGACGCGCGGCTCACGAGCCCGGGGAGCGCGGTGGGGACCATCGCCTACATGTCTCCCGAACAGGCGCGCGGCGAGGAACTCGACGCCCGCTCGGACCTGTTCTCGTTCGGTGTCGTGCTCTACGAGATGGCCACGGGCCGGCAGGCATTCACGGGCAGCACCTCTGCGGTCATCTTCGACGCCATTCTCCACACCGCGCCCACCTCGGCACGGCGGGTGAATCCCGAGATTCCAGCCGAGCTGGAACACATCATCAACAAAGCACTCGAAAAGGACCGCAAGCTGCGTTGCGTGAGCGCTGCCGAATTGCGTACTGATTT
>Ga0315273_10002716_pt1 | contig 21035 bp, 6 predicted proteins | sample YL17G02_0_MG_FD_205753 | JGI IMG/M metagenome (GOLD analysis project Ga0315273, IMG submission 205753) | Sediment microbial communities from Yellowstone Lake, YNP, Wyoming, USA - YL17G02_0 | ecosystem: Environmental > Aquatic > Freshwater > Lake > Sediment | place: USA: Wyoming | collected... | reverse complement strand
ATCCCAGGTAATAAAAGATGTAGCTGTCCCGTTATTGGGGCCGGTTATAGTTTGCACATATGCCCATGCCGGGCTAATGACGATTGAGGACGTATCAATCGTAAGAAAGTCAGGCATAAGTTCACGGACTCTGAAATTATCAACTCTCCCCTCGATCATAAACACTGTTATCTGGTAAGGCACAGTGCTTCCTATCGTATGCGTTGCTGCGCCGGTAAGGATTTTATCGAGAGTTGGGCTGATAATCGTGAAGTCTACAGAGGAAGAGCTTATATAATCGTTCACACCGCCGCTGCCGTTACGTTCGTTGGGGTCGGAATCCGCAGCAAGGCTTGTCCATGTTGTCTGTGCCGGATTAGTGATTACCTGTGCAGGCTCTACCGTATTGTTTACAGTTACGTTAAATGTAATTACAGATGTAGTCCCGATCGGGAGGCTGTTATATGTCCAGGTCAGAACTTGTCCGACCTGGGTGAAGGAGTCTGCCGCGGGCGCGGAAGCCTGGCTTGCGGCGACATATGTCATATCTGAAGGAACTGTGTCCTGGATGACAACGTCATATGCGGTCGCTGTACTGCTCCCAAGGTGGTTCGTCTGTAATCTGTATGACACTGTATTTCCGGCATCACCTGTGGCGGCGCTGGTTCTTGTCTTTGCAAGGACAAGTTCAGGTTCGATTATAACAAAATCGACAGTGTCTGATTCGTCATAATTAAAGGTGTTAACCACATAGGTAGCTCTTGCAGTATTCGTCCGTGTATTGCCGTTCTGGTTGGCTGCAACGTTATCCACCCTGGCGGTGAAGACGAAGATGGATTGTTCACCTGTTGCGGAGCTTGTAAAGTTGCCGACATTCCAAGTGCAGACACCAGCAGCGCAGGTTGGAGTGACAGGAGCGTTGGGACCGGTGTAGCTTATCTGTGAAACAAAACTTATATTCGCTGGCAGTGTATCCGTGATGACGACATTCTGATAGTTGCTGCTGCCTCCGTCATAATCCACTGTTATCGTATAAGTAACCTCTTCACCGATGGTAGCGGTTGCAGGTCCGACAGTTTTAACGATCTGGCCGACTGCTGATGAGCTGGTATCCGAGGCGGTGCCGAAGAAACATCCTGATGAACATTCTCCGGTCGCTGTAGCGCTTACCCAGAGTTGGCTGACATCAGGATTGGTGATGGCTGTCCCGCAGACGTTAGCGGTCCAGTTTGAATTTTCGTTGACGGATATATTGGAATAGGTGACGGTGTTTCCGGCAATGACAGGCACAGTTCCGTCAGAGCCATTACCTGCGATTATGGATGCGGCGCCGTAATCAGGACCGAATGTAATTTCCACATCAACGCTGTCAACGATATCACCGCCTACTCCATTGCTTAGAACTACGTTCCAGCAAACAGATGTGCCCGGTGGAACGACTTGTGTATCAGGTTGAACATCAATTGTGAAGTTCGGTTGGTCAAGGTCAACATTGATAGTGCTGTTGACGGGACCGAAGGAATCAAAACAACTGTTATTATAAGTCATGGAAATGCTATTTGTGCCGTTAATCGGCGCGGAGCAATTGCCAGCTGCTACGTTATTACGGGCTTCGAAAGTGATGGTTATAGTTTCACCGGGATATATCAAAGGTATATTCGTCGCATCCCATGTGATGGTGCCGGTGCCGGCTCCTGCAGGTTCAGCGACCAGGTCAACCCTTGCCGGAACATAGTCTGAAGAAATTGTGGCTGTGCCTGCGGTATAAACGAATCCGAGTGGCAGCGTGTCCACAAGGTTAACGCTGACGGCACGTGAGCCGGTATTTTGAACCTCGAACGAAAAGATTGCGCCGCATATGGATTCGGAAGCGAGCTGGTGGTTGATAAGAGCTATAACCGGCGATGTCAACAGGTCCGCAGAACCAGGGATATATGAGAATCTGCAGCCATCATCGCAGCCCCAGCGGACATTAGCCTGATTCTGAGATGTCAAAGCGGAACAGGAATCCACCCGAGCCGTGACATCAAATGTAATAACACCGGAGGGCTGGATATCTATTAAAGTTCTCGGAGCTCCCGCTGTTCCGAGGTTTGTAACAGGAAGGCCGTCGTCGAAGACCAATTGCGGAACGCCGTTCAATGCCTGGTTCGATATCCCATAACCGGGCAATGCAGGGACAGTTACTCCCACTGGGAGCGCATCATAGAATTCGAGGTGATATCCCGCGCCGAGACCGGTATTCCTAATCGTTATAGTCCATGTAATGTTGTCGTTTAGCTCACCGGTTTGAGAAGCGGGCGCCTTTGTAACCTGCAGATTTGCGCGATTGTCATTAATTTCAAGCGTATAAGTTACTGTATTGCTTATATTGCCGACATAGTTATCGCAGGGAGCGATATACCTTCCATATGCCTGGAAACTTACGCTGTTCGACAGATCGCAATCAGTCCTTACATCGAAAATAAGAGTAATCATTTCATCGGGATCGAGATCCCCCAAGCCGGCCGCGTAGCTGTTGAATGCCCATGTCAGCTCATTGCCAACCTGGACAGGCTCGCCTGTTATGCTTCCGTTGATCAAGGTACTGCCAGCCACATAATTGAGGCCGGTTGGAATTATGAAAACAGCCTGGACAGCGTAATCCATTGTTCTTCCGCTGTTCAGGATGTCGAGTTGAAGGGTGTTTTGCTCGCAGAGGTTAACGTCGCCGCTGCCGCGGATGAGAAGGTTGCTGTCCTGAAGATTCACGTTAACCTGCCGGCTGACAGGAAGCACCTGACAATCCGTCGGGGAACCACCGCAGCTCCATGAGCCTTCGGCTCGGTTGAACATTTGCGCTTCATTGCATCCGGTAATCCTCGCAGGTATCGTGATAAGAACTATATCATTCGGCGCGAGATCTCCCAGATTGAAGATAAGCGTTCTGCCCGTGATTGCTGGATTATAGGGGACTCCGTCAACTGTATCAGGATTGATACTCGCAGTTCCCGTATAAGATGGATCGAACAGCATATCGGCGCCGAGGACGTCTGTGATTACGGTATTGTATGAAGTGCCGTCACCCGTGTTTACAAGCGTGACAGTAAAAGAAACTGTATCTGAAGTGGCCGTTACAAGTTCCGGGAATTTCCTGATGAGGATATTGCCCTTGGATAAAACGATGGGGGAGTCGCTGGAAGATGATTTAAGGTTTACGCTTGGAGAACCGTTTCGTCCAAGGCGCTCGCAGTTATCGTCGAAATAAAGCTCAGCGTCGGCAGCCGGAAGATTCGAGCAGGAGGACGATTTAACTGCCTGAAAAGTGATCGTTCCCCCGTTCTGGAATGCATAGTACTGATTTGAACCTGAATCGAGATATGACAGACCCCACTGGGAATTATTCCAGGTCAGCGTGCTGCCGGCAATCGAAGGCTCGATGCTTCCGCCTGGGAATGTTACCCCATCGCCGCTCCACGTCGCCGAACCGGGGACATAAGCATAATCGGAGCTGATGAAACGAACGACAGGATTATAAAGATGATATGTTCCCTTGGAGATATTCAGTGTTACAGTAATCGTTTCACATTGATCGAGGAAAGTAGGGACATTGACAGAGATTGCACCGGTCGAGGCATCCACGGCAACCAATTCCGTAACCAAAACCTGCTGGTTACTTGTTCCGCATATACCACCTCCCAGAGTGGGAACAGTCAGAACGGCGTCATTGTAGTAGCTGCCGGTATTAGGTTGATACAATGAATAAGTTACAACGAGGGTTTGTCCCGCTGGTCCCGGCGCACTTGCTGCGTCCAGGAAGTTAAGCATTCCCCAGTTTCCATCAACCGGGACAGGTCTGGTTACAGAGATTACTCCCACAATAAATGTAGCATTTCCGCTTGGAGTCTGGCCGTTGTTCATCATTTCCTGGAGGGAAATGGTTGACCATGTATCGGTAATACCGCTGCCGAAAGTGAACGTGAGCGTGTAGGGGATTGTCGTGCAGTTTTCCGTACTGTTGAAGCCTGCTTCTTTTGAACCGGTAACTGTTGCCGTACCGCCGGTTTCCCGACAATTGATTCTCGTGGAAGCGCTTGCCGTCGCATTGAGGTCGCAGAGAAGCGTCGGCGTGAGCGGACAGGTCACCTGTGTGCTCGCAGTAATGGTGTTCGTCAATGTATTGAAGCAATAATTGCATATTTCCGGGAAGGTTTCCGTGGTTGGGCCGTCAAATGTAGCATTAAGGATAACACCGTTTATTACGCTTGCGGCTGGAATAGTCCATGTGATGGTTCCCGCGCCGGAGTCGTAAACACCACCGCCGGTAATATTTATAGGGGTTATATTTGACGGCAAGGTATCCACAATGCTTACATTGCCGGAGTATGACGGATTTCCACTGTAAGACGCAGTAACGGCATAATTTATTGTCTGACCGACATCAATTTCATTTGGAGCGGTTTTTGTCACGGATAGAGACGGGAAATCCGAAAGAACATTCATGGAAGCTATCTCTATCTGCGGCGCTGTAAACAGGTTACCGCATTCATTTGTGCAGTCTGCATCAAATAAGATAAGACCATTATTAAGGGCACAATAATCGCTTGTAGTAAGATCGAACGAAAATGTTAAGGTGTCCCCTGCCGCAATTGTAGGCAAGGTCCATAGTGTCCCATCCCAGGTTACGGGCGCTGTCGTATTCGTAATTTGATAGCCGGATGGCATAGTAGGTGTTAAATGGGGCGTTATGGCCGGTCCAGTGCCGTTGTTTCTGATACTAATAGACACTGTGGCTTCCTGGCAAAAATTGAAGATTATAGGCGATGGTGTTATAGAAACGAATTCAAGCGCAGGTTCTCGGACTGTAAGATTGATGCTTGCGCTTGAGGATAGGTCTTCCTGACAGTAAACGCTACCTCCGCACCCCCATCGGACGTTCAGAGTGTTTTCAAGGTTAATACAAGAATCTATCCTTGCGGTAACAGTATAGGAAAGCGAGCTGCCGGTAGCGAGAACTGGGTGATTATAGCTCAAACCGCCGCCGGGAAGAGTGGAACTTATAAATGTGAGACCTGAGCCGAGGACGTCCGATATTTCGATATTTGAAGCGGGACCGAAACCGGTGCTGCGAACAGTGAGAGTCCAGGTAACCGTATCGCCGACGAATGCGTTCGTAACGGAGGGTGTTTTTGTTACGACCAGAGCGCCATGATTTACTGTAAGATAAACAGTATCTGATGTGGTCAATGCGCCCGGATCGTATGTAACTGTAACGCTATGGGTTCCGCTTTGTGCCACGCAATTAGTAATTAGATCGAAGGTTAGGGTGACGGTTTCACCAGGATTGATATCCTGCGTTAATGTCCAACGTAGCCGGCTGCCGTTGTCGCTCGGGTCTGCTGTGTCATTCGGAGGGGCAGGGTAGGTGACAAGCGAAGTGCCGGATACGAATGAAAATCCGCTGAGATAGAAATAATCCACAATGACATTTGTCGCAGGGTTGGCGCCATTATTGACAATCGTAATTGTCATTGTTTGCTGTTGACAATCGTTGAAGTTAGTGGGACCGGTAATATCCGCTGTCTGAGAGAAAACAGAATATGGAGCGAGCATTATGGCGAAGAGAAGAAAAAGAAAAAATCTTGTTTTATTTTGCGCAGATCTGAAGATTCGTGACTTTTTATTAATTTTGGAAATCATCTTTTCTCTCCGCTATTGATTTATTTTAATTTCAAGGAAAGCCAGCGTTTCAAGCTGAATCTCTGTCGTTTGGATTTTCCCGGCTGCAATTTCAATGTTGAGGGATTGAGCAGTTTTCAATCGGTAATGCATTTTTTCAAGAGTCGTTATATCAATTTTAATTTGATATTTTCCAGGGAGGAGTTTATCGAATTTAAAATTGCCCGCCTTGTCTGATAGAATTCTTGCGCTCTCATTCAGGGTAAGGGCGATACCTTCGACAGGTGTCGAGATCGGAGAGCCGGTGAAATTCTTGCCAACCGCAACAACCCTGCCTTCGAGTGATCCGTACGGATTACCGTTTAGAATGAATTCCACCGAAGACGAAATCCTTCTTTGTACATCAACGGATAAAGAGTCGGATGTCGCGACGGTTACACCTTGCGGGAGAAATTCCCTCGGAATGCTGATCCTATGATTGCCGGACGGAATTCCTTCGAAAAGGAACCGCCCGTCTTCTCCGGATAAAATGTAGTATTTGCCGTCCAACAATATTTTCAAGCCAGCGAGAGAGAATGCAGATATATCCGGGTTCACATCCGCGCTCCAAGCCAATTTACCTTCTATGCTCCCTTGATCCTTGATCTTCAAAGGAATATCGAGATATTCTCTTCCTCCCTCAAGGGGATTGGCAATATAGAATTTTTTATCAGACTCAAGATCGGAGGGGAGCGACCTTGTATCTATCGTCAATAAATGCTCTCCGGGAAGAACTGAGTCGAAGATGTATTCGCCGTTTGTGCTTGTTTTTGCTTTTACACCCATTTCAAGAAACACCAAGACGTCCCGAACCGGTTTATCGCCCGCTCCAAAGAAACCGTCATCATCCGCATCCTCGAAGACTGTTCCTTCGATGCTTGAATAGAGCAGGATATTGCCTCGTGATACAGTTGCCAAAACCTGGGCTGGGCCGGCTTGGATCGTTCTTCCCGCGCCATCCTTCGCGGCTACCTCCGCGCTGTTAAGGTGTCTTCCATTTTTGGCAGCAGATGAAATCGAAACCTGATATATGATGTCAAGCTCCTTTCCGCTGTCTAATTTCTCGATTTTCCACAACAACTCAGTGCTGTTCACGATCGGATCTTCCGCTACTGCGCCGTTTACAAGCGTTCTGCCTGTAATATAGAAAAAGCTGTCCGGGAGCTGATCTTTAATATTAAGATCGTAAACGGGAGCAGAACCACGGTTTTTTATGACTAATTCATAAATGACGATTCCGCCCGGTCTGAAGCTGGGGTTGGCGTTCCTGATTTTTTTTACCAAAGTCAAAGATGGTTTTCCGACCTGGATGCTCACAGTGTTCGAGCGTTTGAACTGAATCCTGTCGGATGAAGCAATCGCATAATTCGAAGCGCTGCCTATCAACTCCGCGGCATCTGTCAGCTTTACTTTGATGGAGACTGTTTTCGTCTCTCCGGGAATAATATCGCCGAGTGCGAAAGCTATTTCAGAGCCGTTGATGGCGGGCTCCGGCGATGCAGATAAAAATTCGAAGGCCGATTCCAGCGAATCGCTTATGCTAAGATTTTTTAGAGTTACATCTCCGGTATTCTGACATTTTATCGAGAAGGTAACTTCTTCTCCTGATGTGGCCGTGGACTTGTCCGAATTCTTGCTTATAGTCATTTCGGTGGTATAGTTGAAAACTTCGAGCAATATTCTGCTGTAATGGATTATCTTTCCGCTCGCTGCTTTCACATCGAAAGAATACGTTCCTATTTTTGTATCTGAAGGAATCGAAACGGCGAGCACCGCTTTACCATCTCTTATGATCGAACCAGGTTCGATCGTAGCGCTGAATCCTGCAGGCAAACCCTCTGCGCTTAGAGTCACTCTGTCATCGAAACCGCCGACCGGTTTGACAGTAACAGTGAAAGATGCAAGTTTACCGGGTTCGACACGGGATGATGGAGGGTCAACACTGATCGAAAAATCCGAAGCTTCCACGATCCGGAGTTCCGCGTTTACTTCTCTCGCGAAATCCGTCGTTTCTGCGTAAACCGTAAAATTATGATTCCCAAGCGGCGTAGATTTACCGACGGCGAGTTTCAATTCGCCATTTTTCGTTTCCCCGGCACTGCCTGTCACCGGATTAGGATCGAAAACGGCGGAGGTATCCGCGGGCAGACCTTTCGCAGTCAGCATGATACTGCCTGAAAAGCTGTCTTTGAATTCCAATGCCACGTTATAGATTCCGGTATCGTTTCGCGGAACCTCAACCGACAATGGTGATATCGAGAGAGCGAATTTTTCAATTGGAACAATTTTTATCTCAGCGGTCAAACCGATTGATGTCGTTGTTGAGCTAAATATTCGGATATTTTGCAGACCGGAATTATAATAAGCTCCCTCGAATAACGCCCTATATCCTGACGGTATATTTACGGAGAGCCAAATTTCATGATCATAGTCGGCGTCTTTCTGGAGATGAGTCACGAAAATGGATGGAGTATCCGTATTATTATTTTCGACGAATGTGCGGACTACGATATCGTTGAAATCATAATCACCGGCATCTTCGAAAGAATATGTTTTGTCGGTTTCTGTTCCACCAAAGATAACAAGGTATGTAAGCTGCGAGGTATTCTTGATATAAAGATATGGCGCTGCGTTGCCGGAAGAGCCGTTGCCGGTTTTAAACATTACGGGGTTATCGAGACTATTTTGACCGACAGCTCCGGATAGAAAAGCGATGGTGAGCAACAAATGAACAGAAATAAAAATTAGTTTTTTTGAACTCATAGCAGGATCTCCATTTAAAACGCAGCTACTAATCTTATATACAAATTGCTTGCTTCATAATTTTCGGACAGATATGTGGGATGTTCGAATTTAGCGGATTCGAAACCGAGAATGAATTTATATTCTTCAAACATCTGATAGCCTGCTTCGAAAGTGATCGTTGAAAGAGTGTTATTATCTGCTCCGGTGATCTTCTGAGTTTTATAGCGTCCGAGGAAATCGAATTTGTCGCCGATCCAGAACCTCAGGCCCAAAAGGTTGATGTTATTCTCCGATGTGGTTACAGGCAAGGGAGGAAATTCCTCTTCATTCAAATCAATCTGATACCGCGCGTAAATATCTATGGACTTGTCTCTTTTATAAGAACCCTCAATCAGAAGCCGGTCTTCATAACTTTTATTATTTCCGAGAGATGAAATTTCCCTGTCTTCCATTTCATATCCGAGTCCGAATCTAAGATTGCTCAAAGGATTTATAAAGAACCTAAGGGTTGCAGTTTTTTGTTTTTGGTTATTCGATGTATCGAGAAAATCGAGCAGATTTCGATCTTCATATCTTCCATTGATTTGAAAAGAGCTGGACAATACATAAGCGCCTCCGACCGACCAAATGTCTTCTTCACTTTCTTTCTCGCCGGAAGATATTAGCTTTCGCTCCCTGTCCTCAAATAAAACGTCTATATTCAGATTCGTTATGGGAGAGAATCTTCCTCCGGCGCCTAATATATGATAATCAACCGGATACCCGGAACCTCCCGAAACATCACCAGTCTCCAACTTGTATTCAGCGAAAAGCATAATGTCGTTCAGCGGACGGTTGATTAATTTAGCACCGTATAGATTTACTTCTCCGTCCCCGGCATCGCCCGTTTTGTCGTTTGTATATGTATGTCTATAGATTGCCATCAATCCAGTCTTTCCAAGTATGTCAATGTATTTTTCCGCGTTTACCGTCATCTCATTGCTGTCATAATCTATCGAGCGCTCGTTTGCAGCCAAATCATCGTATCTGTTAAGAATATCATAGCGGATAGTGAAGGCAGGTATGTCAGGATAATTCATCTGCCATTGACCGTATAATGAGCTATTGGTTACAGCGGGATTTCCTTCGGAATGATCAATATTCGATTCCTCCGATCGGTAGCCCATAGAGAAATTAATATATTCATTAAGAGAATATTGTGCCTCGGTATCGATCCGGGATTGATTTGAGTATAACCTCAGCCGGCTGTTAGCGATATTTGTGAAGTCAGAATCGATTTTCTGGTAACTTCCACGATATCGTAATTTATCGCCGATTTTTCCCTGGAGCTGCATATAATATGCAGCGCCGTTATCGGTGTCTTCGCCAACTTTGTTGCTGTAAGATACTTCGGCGAATGCATTAAGCATGTCCCCGCCGTCATATCCGGCGTGCAGTCCGAAGGTCTCGTTTCTGTCATCGAAACCGCCATCCGTGAATTGATTTATGTATGAAGCTCCGATGCTCATGTTGGACGCAGGTTTGAGCTGCATCTGCGCCGCGGTTACATATTCATTTCCTGCTCCGACCTGCTCGAACTGATATCTGATGACAATATAATTCGGGTTCCTGTTGAAGGTTTCTTTGGCGATAGGCGTCACGAACGTGATTTCACCTTCTTCATAATTGATGAAATAATCGATGCCCCGCGTCTGAACTTCGGTATTCAATACTCGAGTGGTTGAGTTTTTATCCCTTTCTTCAAGGGTGACTAATTCGCTTCCGATTACAATCGGTGTTCTCGAAAGTTGATATGGGCCCGTCGTGTTATCCGCCTGGAATTCCTGTATTTCGGATCCACCTTTGGAGATGGCGGCTACAGCGGTTGCTGAACCCCATTCATTTTCCAGATGCGCCTCAGCTCCGATATACGATTGAGTAAAACGATTTATATAAAGGTTTGTAAAGGTCTCCTTGTCGTGATCACCTATGGAAAAGTAATTCAATCCGTTTTCCAGTTTTGCAATGAAATATAGGTTGCTCACGGGTTTATAATCGAAGCCGGAATCATCCAGCGGATCGTAAAACGCCTGGACGGTAAGGTAATAATCTCCGAAAACCCGGCCGTCGCCGAGAAACGACAGTTTTTGCCTGGAAGAAAAACCTCTATCGAACTCGAAAATGCCATTTGAATATGAAAAGGAGTTACCTGTGATTGAGGCATAGTTAAGGGTGACCAGCGCAAAGCCGCGGTAAAAAAAGTCCTGGCTTTCCCGCATTCTGGAATCCCATTTGATGCTCTCAATATCAGTTGCGGATGATACCTGCTGATTCCCGGCAGCTTCTAAAATTTTTATTGGTTGGGTTTCCGGAAGGATTTTTATAAGCAAGCTTTTTTCAGATTTTTCAGCCTCAACGAGATAATTGGATTTCAGATTCACACGCAGGACAACCGTATTCTCATCCGGATGTTCGATAAAAATTCCCGAAACTTTCCGGGAAGGAGGAGTATAGGCGGTTTTACCGCTCGAGTTGATCAACTTCAATCCTTCACGAGCGGAAGTTATCCTGATGTTTATATTGGCAGGATTGGTTTTATCTAATTCAAAAGTAAAATCAGCAGAGGACAAATCCATCCTGATGATTTCGATATCCCTATCATTTTCCTCGTTTAGAACACCAAATGAAACTGATGTAACTTTAATATCATCCGCCAGCAAGAAAAGAGAAAATGAAATTACAATTATAAGAATGCCCAATTTTTTTAACATAACTACAACCCACCTCTAAACCCACTTAATTCTAGGTCATAAATGTAATAAAGTCAAGTCTATTAACGAGATAAAAAGAGAGGAGACGATTCAAAAAAGCGTATAATAGTATTACGTCTCATTTTGGAACCCAGGGGAAAAAAGCGTTCGTTTTCTTGATATATTTTATATATTCGGATTTATCCGATTTCAAGCTTTTCTCCAAAAGACTAACACCGGACACTTTAAGCAGCAGAAAAGACATCAGTACAGGACTATAGACCGTCCACCACCCTCCCGCAGCTAAAGATATCAGGTAGAATCCCCACCATTGCATAGCATCGCCAAAGTAATTGGGGTGACGTGTATATCGCCATAAGCCGAAATCAAGAACCTTCCCCTTATTCCTGGGATTCGCTTTAAATCTTGAAAGCTGGTAATCGCCGATTGATTCAAAAAGAAATCCGACAATCCATACAACTATACCGACGAAATCGACGAAGTTTATTTTTTTACCGCCTGGATAGAATTGAGCACCGAGCAGGGGAGAGGAGATCAACCATAAAAGGATGCCTTGAAGCAGGAAAACTTTAAAGAAACTGATCCATCGCCACTTTGCGCCGGTTTCGTCGCGCCACTTTTTATACCGGAAATCCTCGCCCTTTCCTCTATTTCTTCTAAAGATATGAAATGATAATCTTATGCCCCAGATCGACACAATCGCAGAAATCAATAATTTCCGGCCTGAAAAACCGTTGGAAGAGAGGATAAAATAAATCCAAACGAGGATTACGAATCCCATACCCCACATATAGTCGACGATGCTGGAATTCTTGAGCGGCAGACTCGCCAACCAACCAGCTGTCATAAATGATAGAGCAATTATCGCTGCAAGGTAAAAAATCGTAATTAATTCCATATTTTCAATCCACTTTCCTTATTTACTGCAAATCTAAGAAAAAATTCCCTATTCAATTCGGTCGGTCACGGATATCTTGACACTCAGAAAGATATATACAATAATGTGCGCTCGTGGGGCTGTAGCTCAGCTGGGAGAGCGCATGAATGGCATTCATGAGGCCAGGGGTTCGATCCCCCTCAGCTCCACCAGATTTTTAATATTTTTTGATTGAAATTTCTACAGGCAATGCCTGATAACAAAAAAGTCCGAGCACAGGCCACCCCGCATAGAATATGAAATTATTTAACTAAGAGGTGACATAGGTATGCGCTGCAATATCCAGCTATTTAAAGCTATTGTTCTGATTTTACCTGGATTTTTGCTGTCCACTCAGCTCTTTTCGTTCGATTCGACCGTCTATTTCGATGATTCTTCATCCGATACGATTATTGTAGGCAACAGCGAGTATTGGGAGATGGCTTTCAGGAAGACTAATGGCGCCATTATGTATGTAAAGAACAAACAAACCGGCGGCCTGGTCTCGCAAGGAAACAGGATCGAATCTTTATGGCGGGCGGAACTTGCGAACAATACAGGGTTTATAGATTCGCGTCAGTGGAGCGCAAGCGGTTTCAGTTATGTCTGGTCTGACACAGAGAAGACGCTGACCTTCAAATATCCATCCGGTTCGGGTTCTCAATGGGGATTGTCCGTTGATGTTATTTTTCAAGTTTCTTCCGAAAACTGGTTCGATATGAAATTATCGCTTCAGGTTACCGGCACGGCCGATGCTATCGAATATATCCATTTCCCTTCAGATTTGATGTTTTCAAACACTGAAATTATTGAAGGACTGTATCCATCAATGCCGGGTCTTCTGTTGAAAAAATCATACTTTGCACAGAGACCGGCATATGAGGCTAAGTATCCCGGTTATCCCGGGGTCTTCGCGGATTTTTTCTGGTTATCATCGAGCGGCGGTTCTCTTACATTTTATTCGGTTGATAATAAAAATCCGCTGATCCCCCTGAAACTAGGCTTGTATTATTCAAAAATCAATAATACCGATTATACATACTATTTGCATAAGTTCGGCATCTGGCGCTGGCAGGAGCAAACTTTCACCTCGCCTGTTGTCCGGATGAGGATAGGGCAGACAAAAAACGAAGCTGCCGTTTCGTATAGAACGGATAATTCATTAGACAAATACTCTTCGCTTCGTGATAAATTAAGTGATAATTTCGGAATAATATCGGCGTCCCCGGAAATCAAGATGGACGCAAGCATCATCAAGCTGCCATTCGATCAATATGCCTCCAAGCTATTTCCGAATATCCCGGCGCCTTCAATTTTGCACTTCGCTGGTTTTCAGGAAGGCGGTTTCGATGAAAACACACCGGATATTTTTCCTCCGGATAGCAGGTATGGAACGATGGAAAACTACAAGAACATGGTTCTCAGCGCGAAAGCATTCGGTTTTTTATCAATGCCATACACAAACCCGACATGGTGGGACAATGAATCACCGACTTTCTTAACCCTTCCTTCTCCTCTTACGGTTCAGGATATTGCGGTTATAACAGACAATGGAAAACCGCTTTATGAATCTTATAATTCCCGCGGAGGATATACGATCTGCCCATGGGTTCCCTTCGTAATGGAGAGATTGAAGAATTCCATGCAACAAATGAAGACGGAAGCATACTCAGATATTATTTTCGAAGATCAGATCGGAGCGCGGTCATGGTGGTTCGATTTCAATACCTCTTCGCCTGCCATTACCGGATACATTGATGGTTGGATAGAACATACAAGGAAGTATAAAGACAACATTCTTGCGACCGAACAAGGTTTCGACCGTCTCGCTGAGACTGAAATAGGTTTCTACGGCAGTATCCAATACCTTGAAAAAACCGGCGAGGCGTTGAAATACTGGGGAGCGGATACCTGGGAGCCATATCCACTCGCGCAGATGATGATGCGAGACAAGGTTCTTTTTTATCAACACGACTTATCAGATGAAACAATGACATTCTCCAAAGAAAACCTCATCTGGAATCTCAGCTTCGGTTATCAGTTGAATTATCAGATCACTAACAGTGCGAAAGACGATTACGATTGGCTGAAGATGATCGGTATGTTTCAAAGGGATGTCCTGTCCCGATATGCGGACGAATTGATAACGGGTTTTGAATATCTCGATATCGATTTTTCCAAAACAGATTTTCAGAACCATACGGTATATACGAACTGGAACCTGAAATCGGCAAGAACCGTTGGAAAGCATACGGTTTCGCCTTCAGGGGCTGTCGTCCTTGGGAACGACGGGAGATTGTGCGCCGGAATATTTGCTGGTTATAACGGAACTGCACTTGGAAACGGAGATCATTATTTAATTGAGAAGCGGGAAAATAACTATATCCTGATTAAGCAATCGCTTGGCTCCGACACGCCGATCAACATTGAGATTTTACCGGATTGGAAAACTACTGACAGGATAATGCTGTTTACTTATTCGCAGTCGCGAAAATCTTTTATCACAGTCCCTTCGACGGTTAGCGAACGTTTTGTTAGCTTTAATCTCGTAAATAATATTTCAGGCGAAGCGGCGGATATTTTTCTCATCCTGAACTATCGGTAATATCCATAACATATCCGATTGTTTTCAGACAAAGAAGATTATATAACGGATAATTATCAAATAGGAAAAGAGATGTTTGACAATCGATTTGGAATTTTTATTGCGGTTTTAATCGCTCCTTTAATGCTCCTCACAATATTTTGCATTGAATGCAGATCGGATAGCGCTTATTTTCAGGATACAGGCGGCGAATCGCTTATCCTCGCAAACAGCTTCTGGGAAGCTTCCTTCAGCCGGACGAACGGTTCCTTGAAATATATAAAAGACAAAATTTCAGGAGGGATTGTTTGCTACGGCTCCAAGGACGATTCCCTCTGGGCGGTTGATTTTTTCGATGTCCAGGATGTGATCAAAAGCGCCGAATATCGAAGAGGCTATCAAAAAGGTTTCACATATAAGTGGGAAGCTGGAATCGGAACACTTACATTTTCTTACAACGGTGTGCCTGCTGGAACTGCGGAAATTGATGCCGATGTGAGTATAAAGACATCAGCAGAAAGATGGCTCGAGATGCAGCTTCATTTGCATAACAGGTATGGGAAAACGGTCAGGTTTGCATATTTTCCCAATGACCTGGCGTTTTCAATTCTCGAAATCGAGGAGGCTTTATATCCTGCTCTCCCGGGAGTGACCTTTAAAAAATCGTTTTTTCAGCAAAAGCGCTCATATACCGGACGTTATCCGGGATGGCCCGGTGTCTTCGCGGATTTCGTTTCGATGAAAACCATAAACGGAGTCCTTTCAATTTACTCCCATCAAGGGGCAGATAGATTTATTCCTTCCATCCTTGGGTTTCTATCAAACGATGGAGATTCGGACAAGTTCTATTACCATCACGCGATTGCTTCAGGAACGGAGAACAACAAGGATTATTACAGCCCCTGGATAAAAATCCGCGTAGGGGATGGTTATGTTGCATCCATCGATGCTTACAGATCGGATAACGGATATGATAAATATATGAACCTGAAAGAGAAGCTCGGAGCAGGTTATGAGAAAATCATCAGCTCCCCGATATTAAAACTTGAAGCGACCAAGCTGAAATTGAGATTTGATGAGTACGACGAGCTGATTTTTAAAATAATGCCGTCTCCTCTGATCTACCATTTTTGCGGTTTTCAGAGAGGTGGATTCGACCAGAGCCTGCCGGACCTTCTGCCGCCGGAGCCGGCTTGGGGCACCACAGAAGACCTGACTGGGATGGTAAACAAGCTTCATCAGCGGGGCAATCTTTTTATGCCATATACGAATCCCACATGGTGGGACGACGAATCGGATACACTCCTTAATCTGCCATCATCACTGACGATACAAGATATTGCAGTGTTGTATGAGGGTTACCGTCCGGTTTACGAAACCTATAACGATTATTATGGAGGATATGTAACATCACCTTATTCCACATTCGTCAAGGAAGTGATTGCAGCAAAGATGAATGAGATTACTGATGTCATGCTATCAGATATAGTCTTCGAGGATCAGATAGGCGCGCGGCAATGGTGGTTCGATTTTAATGCGAACAGTCCGACCCTGATTTCGTATATAGACGGATGGATCGAACATACGAGAAGATACAAAGACAAACTACTCGGGACCGAACTTGGATTCGACCGGCTTGCGGAGACTGAAACTGCTTTTTATGGCGGCATTCTTCTGCCCATCAGAGACGAGACTGCCGCAACGACTTGGGGAGCGGGAAATTTGTCAGCCTATCCGATGATTTCAATTCTTTTGAGAGATAAGGTAATGCTCTTTCAGCATGATCTGGCTGATTACACAATGACATTATTCAAGGAAAATTTTAGCTGGAACCTCGCATTCGGATATTTTCCTACGATGCAGATTGTAAGCCGGTCGAGCATGAATATCGAATGGATGAAAATGGTCAGCAGCTTTTCAAAAAATGTTCTCTCAAGGTATGCTGATGAAAGGGCGCGTAATTTTTCATATGTGACCGATAATCTGTCAAAAACCGAGTTCGAGAACTTCGAAGTATTCGCAAACTGGAACGAAAATTACCCGTGCAGCGTTGACGAACATTCGATAGCTCCGATGGGTGCGATGGTCAGAAGCAAAGCAGGCAATCTGACGGCTGGTATTTTTACGGCATATAACAGCATTCCGCTTGCCGGCAAAGAGCATTACATCATCGAAGAACGCGCCTCGGATTCGATAATGATCAGACATCTTATGGGAGAGGCAACGACGTTTGCGGTCATGCCTCTTGCAAACTGGAAGACAACGGACAAGCTCATAATCAGAATGTCTTTGTCAAATGACACGGCATTCACCACGATTCCGTGTAGCATCGACAATGGTATAATAGTATTCAACTTGCGCGGTGAAATAAACGGTTTGAGAGCGGAAACATATCTCATTGTGCAAGATAAGTCGGACCCGGATAAACGACCGCGCCCCAAGCCTGAACATACTACCTGATACTTAGTAAACCCGGAATCGCAACAGTTAGTTACCGTTATTTTGCTATCACGATCAGTGGGTCTTCCGAGCTTGTAATTTTTTTGATAGCCGCGGACACCGCTTCCTTGTTTACGGTTGAAATTCCGTTGTTCAGGCTGTTCAGATAGTTAACGTCTCTGTAGAAGAAGATACCTATCCCCGCATAGTATGCCTGGTTGATCCTGGAGAGTGTTCTCATCCGCAACCTGCCGAGGAACATCCGCGATACTCTCAATATCTCCTCTTCATTCGGCTGATATGTTTTCAAGGTGGCAAGCTCTCGCTGGATACCCTCGATCACTTTCGCGATGTTTTCCGGACTGGTGCCTATAGTAAATGTAAACAGAGCGTTGTTTTTATAGAACTCGATCGAGGATCCGAGAGAGTAGGCAAGGCCCTCTTTTTCGCGAAGCTGAAATCCAAGCTTGTCCGATATCAGACTATTAGCCGCTTGCAGCGCATAGATTTGATCCTTCTCATATGGAATAAGATAACCATAATACAGGTAAGATTGTTTTTTCCCTGAGAAAACTTCGTAAGTTCCCTTTGTTCTCTGTTCAATGGATGTGAAAGCTTTAACTTCAGTGGTGATATAAGATATTTTTTCTTCGCCAAACAAATTGTTGATTTCCGTGATCATTTCATCAGACGGCTGATCGGTTGAAATTGTTATAATCATGTTGTCAGGGGCGAAATAGAGATTTCTGAAACTGATCAGGTCATCTTTCGTGATAGATCCGACCGTCTCCGCGGTTCCTAGAGTTTTTGCGGCGAGCGGGTGATCCTCGCCGAACATCTTTTTTAAAAATTCAGCTTTGGTTTTCTCGGAAGGAGAGCTGGAGCTTTTGGAAATGATGGATAACTGCTCGCTCTTTTTTTGATCGAATTCTTTATCCGGAAAAATGGAATGGTACATAATGTTATAGAGGAAGGATAGGGCAGCTTTCCGGTAAGCGTTTGAGGTTTCCATCCGTATAAATGAAAATGTCGGCTGGGTATATATGTCGTCGAATGGTATCATCGGATTATCGTTGAAGGTCAGAGCCAATCCCATCGCATCCGCAATCCTTCCTATTTGGGCGGAATCCGCCTGCTTCGTGCCGCTCATCAACAGCCTGTTAAGGAGTGATGCAATTCCTTTTTTCCCTTCCGGTTCCAGGAATGACCGGTTCTTAAAAAGAATATGAACTGCAAAAACCGGAGAGTCGGGAGATTGGATGACTCCAATACGCAGTCCGTTCGCCAGGACAATATCAGCGGTTTTCCTCTCGGAAACAGACCGCGCAGCCTGAGGAGGCACTATCGGCGCTTCTCCCGCAGGCATAAATTCTTCTGATGAAACGAATGAGGATGCCTGCTTGATCCTCTCCGCTGTGATGAAGGTTTTTGCATATATTGGCTCTTCAGTCTCACCGGGGCCTGCAAAAATACCGGCAAATTTCAGGGGTTTAAAATATTTGCCCTTTGCGGCTGTCAAATCTTCCAGGGATAGCCATGGGATTGTATCGGAAACGGTTCGCAAAATCTCACCCCCACCTGTCGCGAGAAGAGGGCCGTTGACGAAGGAATAAATATGCGGTTTTTCAGATGCGATCATCTCCCCCACCTTAAAACTTGTAATCATTATGCTTAAGATGGAATTGTCTATAGATTCGAAGGCATAATTTCTTATGTAATGAATCAGGGCGCTGGACACCACCACAGGATCGCCCATCGGGGGCGTCATAAGCGTTATCTTCAAGCAGCCGATATTTTCAAAGGGAACGTATTCGGAGGCTATCCGCATAATCGGAATCGGGAAGTTCGGCTTAAGATATTTGTTGAGGCGGGAATTCAAAATATCGTTCAGGAGGAGGAACGCCGGCAGCTCGCCGGATTTTACGCCGGGAGCGGGCAACGCGAAAATGTAGGAATTTATCTGAGCATTTTTGGTCTTGAGAGAATACAAGCTGTCATCGAAAGAAATGCCTGTTAGTTCCGGGAATGAACCCGGTGATACATTCTTGTCTTTTCCATAGAATTTCTCGATTGCCTTTTTCATTGGCTCTGATTCAAAGTTGCCTGTAACCCGTAAAATCATATTAGAAGGCTTGTAATATGTTTTATAAAGATCGAGTATCCTTTCTCTTTTCATGCCGGTTATGCTGTCTTTGTCTCCAAGAACCGGATGACAGTAGCCGGGGGTTTGAAATATTTTTGCGTCAAAATAGTTTTCGGCAAGGGAGTATATGTCTGTGTCCTGCTTGCCTATTTCCTCGCAAATGATTCCTTTTTCCTTGTCGAATTTCTCTGTCGGAACGATTGAATTCAACAACATATCAGACTGAATCTCGAGGGCTTTTTCGGCAAATTCATATGGGGCAAGCATCAGGTAGGTTGTAGAGGTTCTGTCGGTGGAAGCGTTGTTATATGCACCGATAATATCCACATCATTGTAAAGCTGTTCCTGCGTTCTTACCGCCGTCCCATTGAACACGAGATGCTCGATCATATGTGCGGCTCCCTGCATATCCGAAGGCTCGTTGCGCGCGCCGAATTTAATCACATTGCAGAAAGAGACCATCGGAGAGGATCGGTCAGGTTCAAGAATGACGGTCATATCGTTTGCTATTTTGTAAATTTCATCGCTCGAACTTAAGGTTGTTTTTACATTGATAATAATACTTATAAAAAGTATAATAACCGGTGTCCACTTTTTTATACGCATAAGATGTTCCTTATCTTTTTTATTCAAATCATTTTCACAAATTAAGGACAAAAATACAATTTTGAAGTTTGAATTGGCTTAATTTTGATAATGATTTTTCTAACTGTCCGACATTGAGGACAAATTAATGCTTGTGGATTGTTATTTTCCGATAAATTGGGCTCATAAGACTAAAAAGCGTCAGGAGCGACCGTTTTGTTGTATAATGGAAATGAAAAAAATTGGCACACAGGTTGCAATATCAATCATCGGAGATTTAAACATAGGAGGTTTGAAATGAAAACGATATTGACGAAAGCTATTCAAGTCTCAGCGATGATACTTGCTTTATCCGCATTCCTGTTTGCTTCAGACTACGGAGACGGCAAGTATTATTGCCAATCGAGATACACTGAAGGCGACGTTTATATTCAACGCGCGAACGATTCCGAAGTCTCGGAGCTTACAAGGAATATGCCGATTATGGCAGGTGACAGAATCTGGACTGAGAACGGGCGGACGGAAATTCAGTTCGATGACGGCAGCCTTTTAAACCTGGATAAGGGCACGAAACTCGATTTCGAAGCGATCGGCGAACCTGTGGGAAGATATAACGAAAGCACGCTGATCAAATTATGGGCAGGCTCGTTGTATGTGACCATTTACCATGACCGCAACAGCGGACAGAACCTGCAAATCCAGACGATGGCAGGCTCGATAAGCCTCTTAAACAATGGAACCTACAGATTCGATATGGGCGATGATTACTCACTGCGGCTTACCGTTTTCGAGGGCTTGGCGGAGGTCGGGAGCAACAAAGGAAACACCATGGTGCGTAGCGGCCAAAGGCTTTTCTTAGAGCCAGGCGATGAGGCGATGGACCCCGTCGAATTTGCCGATGCTGAACGCGATGATTTCAGCGAATGGATGGCAGGCAGGGTTAACCAGTACGGAAAGGGACGTTCCGCCCAATACGTGGATGATACTCTTGATTATCTCGTTGACGATATGGACGATTACGGCGAATGGAAATACGCGAACGACTACGGTTCCTATGTCTGGATTCCGAGATCGAACTATATCTATGATGATTGGAGACCGTATTACAATGGAACATGGGTTTGGACTCCGCATGGTTGGACATTCGTCTCTTATGACCCCTGGAGCTGGACGACCTACAGATATGGAAGATGGGAC
>Ga0315273_10002715_pt1 | contig 21037 bp, 39 predicted proteins | sample YL17G02_0_MG_FD_205753 | JGI IMG/M metagenome (GOLD analysis project Ga0315273, IMG submission 205753) | Sediment microbial communities from Yellowstone Lake, YNP, Wyoming, USA - YL17G02_0 | ecosystem: Environmental > Aquatic > Freshwater > Lake > Sediment | place: USA: Wyoming | collected... | reverse complement strand
TTGACAATATCCATTAATGAAAGGGGAAATATGGAAACACTAGATTTCAAGGTTAGCGTCAGTAAAGATGATTTAATAGAATTCTTAAATAACCATGCTCATGGCGGTGTAGACGTTTTCGGGCAACTGCCAGAAGATGAATCAATCCAAATCAACATTACAATGAGAGATAGATATAACGATGTTGAATTTGAATTATCCTATGAAACTGAGTAACTGAAAGGAGATAACAACCTATGCTGAATACAAACTAAGTATCATTGAAAAGTATCCCGACTTGAAAAACCCGAATTTCCCTGACGAGGAAGTGCATATAGTTACCATCGGTTATTTTAAGACCGAAAGAACTTTACAACAGTGGGCAGAAGATAATCTAGGCGAAATTGATAAGGTCTAGCCCATTAGGAAAGGAGAACACACAAAATGGGTGCAGGAAGCAAAATTGAAGGTAGAAGATATACAAACGATTACAAACCGTCAGAGCCGACCTTAAAGACACGGGAGACATCAAGGGGGGCAATGCTCACCTGTTATAAATGTGGCAAGCGAATGAAAGAATCTACAGAAGATGAAAAGCAATATCATCACAAACTTGGCAAAAAGATATCCCACATCGGGAATTGTCCAGCCAAGTCTTAACCCTTAATAAGAATAGGAGTATGAAAGTGAAAAAGGAAACTAGATACTGCAATATCTGCCACAAGGCTTGTGAATACCAAATTCTCATCAATGAGGATGAAGCCGAACTCTGGGGGAACAGCCACGCCCTACTCTGGGGGAACAGCCACGCCCTACTCTGGGGGAACAGCCACGCCCTACTCCGGGATAACAGCCACGCCGAACTCCGGGAGAACAGCCACGCCCTACTCCGGGATAACAGCCACGCCGAACTCCTGGATAACAGCCACGCCGAACTCCGGGAGAACAGCCACGCCGAACTCCGGGAGAACAGCCACGCCGAACTCCGGGGGAACAGCCACGCCCTACTCCGGGATAACAGCCACGCCCTACTCCGGGATAACAGCCACGCCGAACTCCGGGAGAACAGCCACGCCCTACTCCGGGATAACAGCCACGCCCTACTCCGGGATAACAGCCACGCTAAGGGAAATAGCCCCTACTCTACGGGAATAATCAAAAGCCCCGAAGCTAAGATGCAAGGTGGCAATATTCATGGGAATAAGGTTATCCCTGCTAGAGAATGGTTAGAAAAATGCGGAGTAGAAGTTAAAAGAGGTTACGCCATTCTATTCAAGAGCGTCAAGAAAGATTTCACCACACAGAATAATATAACTTTTAAACCTCGCACCAAGCATGAAGCCCCCGACTGGGATATTAACTTTAAAGAGGAATGTGGTAAGGGGATACATTACTGCCCCACCGTAGCACAATGCCGAATTTTTAGAGATGAGGGTGTTTATATGGCTTGCCGAGTTAAAGTCTCTGATATGGCAGACCTACCCGCTTACGCTAACTATCCTGACAAGATACGTGCCAAAAGTGGTTACACTCTATACCGAGTAAATGAAAACGGGGAAAAGGTCTAGCCTATTACTATCAGGAGGGAAAGAATAAATGCCACATATAACAGAGTCTACAGAAGCAGAACTTAAAAAGGAATTAAAAAGAAGGCAGAAAGCCCCTCTATGGCAAAGACAACCTTTATGGTGGAAACTATTTGATTGGATATCAGATTATTGTGCGGTATGGTCGTTAATCTTAATAAGTCCTATCTGGTTTCCTTTCTGGTTTGCCTACAAAATCCATAAAGGTAACGAGAAAATAAGACAGGAATTCAAAGATAAGGTTTAACCCTATAGACACTAAGGAGGAACAAGATGAAAACACTATTCAGGTTCTTATTTAGAAACACAGCACGACAACTAACTGCCGATGCGCTTAACGTAGGTGTTATGCGAGGCTTTGATATGGGACGACAATATGAATATGCCAGACTAATGAAACAAGGCATAATACTGGATACAAGCATGAAGCGGGATATTGAAGCGATACTTGCAAAAGCGAGGTTTTAAGCCGATGGATAACCTTATCCGTGAAATGCGAGAAAAAGAGTTAATCACCATTGAGAAAGTACCGAGTGTTATGCTTCTGGCGAATGTTCTTTATCCATCATTGGAATTTGTAGATTTTGAAAGGAACTAGGATATGACCACAAAATCAATACATACCTCAAGCCACGTTCACGTAAAATTCAATGAAGAAACCACGCAACGTTTGGATAACTACATCTTCAAATTCCACCACAATAAACGGCGGGTAAAATCATCTATCATTGAAAAAGCTACCGTGCAATTTCTGGATAGAGAGGGGTTTTAATATGCACCGCTTAATACTCTGGTTACTCAAAGACGAGAACTGGGTATGGGTATTATCTATCGCCATAATAATCACGGTTGTTATAATGACTATTGTTTTTGAAGGACGTTACAAAACATTAATAAATTCTTTATGAAATCTTTACGAAATATAACTTGACATTTCAGACACAAAACTTTACAATTAGAGTATGAATAGTAACGAAATAAAGCAATTCAGGAAATTGAATAAATGGACACAGCAACAACTAGCAGAGAAAATTGGGGTGTCTCGCCAGACGATAAATTACTGGGAAAACGGGCAGTTCCAACCACGCAAGATACACGATAAAATGCTGGAATATTTAAGGGAGAATAAACGATGATAAATGGTGCAAAATTAATGGTAACGGTCTTTGTTGACGATGACCAAGTAGAAGAATTGAAAGCTACTGGAATGTCTGACGAAAAGATAGCAAAGGCTATTTGCAAGGCTATCACGCTCACGGAAAGTAATATGCGACAACCCGTACACAGCATTGAGTCGGTAGAATTGATTAAATACTATTAGGGGTGTGCTATGCCAAACCGTACCTTAATCGGTGGACTCAAAAGCCACGCAGAGCGTAGCGTAAACGACTTACGAGATTATGAAACGCCACCACCTGTAAATGTCTACCGTGCGACTCCCGATGGTAAACTTGGTGAATATTTAAGAACGGAATCAGCATTACCTTACACAACAGATTTTAACCCCGATAGGAAAAGGAAATAAACGATGCCACAACCTAAAGTAAGTGAAAAAGTAAAAGTACATACGCAATACTACATCAACACAGGTGATAGTGTACCTGGCGTTACAACCGTGTTAGGCATACTCGCAAAACCCGCCTTAATCGTGTGGGCAAATAAACTAGGACTAAAGGGAATAGACTCAACCCGTTACAAAGACAAAATGGCTGATATTGGAACTATCACACACTTATTAATCATGCACCACCTGAAAAAGACAACACCTGATTTATCGGAATACAGCCAACACGATATAGACATAGCGGGTAACTGCATGAAGTCATTTTATGAATGGGAGAAGATACATAAACTTGAACCACTTATGATAGAAACTCCTTTATCATCGGATATTTACGGATACGGTGGAACACCTGATTATATCGGATTAGTTGACGGAAAGCTTGAACTAATGGATTTCAAAACTGGGAATGGCATCTATCCTGAATATTTATACCAACTGAGTGCCTACCGCCAACTTGCTAAAGAGAGTGGTCACGAAATAAACCGTGCCAGAATATTAAGAATCGGGCGTGATGATAATGAGGGATTTGAGGAAAGGTTAACCGTCAAGTTTGATTTGGAATTTCAACTGTTTTTACATTGTCTATCAATTTATAATCTTCAAAAGGTTATGAAACGAGAATAACGAAAGGAGTCCTAAATAATGCTGGTGTCCTCAACGCCTCATTTGTTCTTGACAAAAAGCGTAGTAAATCGTTCTGGCAAGGGAAAGCCTTAACGAGCCAGCAGAGACATCGGGGGTGGATAGGATACTGAGTGACAAATAGGCGCAGACGCATAAATCTGTGTTCTCAGCCAACAAAAGCCCCCTTTGTCTCACTAAATTAGGAGGAAAGAATGAAAAGTGAAATAGTCAAAGATTTAATTTGCCCAAGATGTAAGGGTGAAAAGTGGCAGTTAGGCGCAAGAGGTGGTGCTGGTAGGAATATCCGTTGTGTTTGCGGGTATGAATTGAATGTGGTTGCTTTATCAGATGGAAGATTCTGGGTTGAAGATATATCAAAATATGCCCCAGTCTCCCCGAAGTAAATAATAGTCTATAAAGGAGGGTAACAATGCCAGAAGAATTGACACCAGAGGAAATAGACAAAATTGCCCACGAAATTACAGGAGAATTATACCCCAGTTCAACAGATAAAATGCTAGTAAAAGCAGGCTATGATTATGCCCTATTCAAGTTCCCTGCCAATGAGAGCGAGACGGTGGAGAATTATAAAAAGGAATTGACACTGATAGATGACAATGAAAAGCTCGCCTGCTCTCTGATAAGTAAATATCCCTACAATGATGTTTCTGACGTTATCCTTGAAGCCTGTAAACATCAGCGTGACCATGACAGGGAGTCCTACAAACCTTTTGACCGTGAGACCGCCAGAGAGATTATAGATATCCTACAGGAGTTAATTGAACTTAGTGAAAAGGTAAATGAGCCTGCTATTAAAGTGAAAATGATGAATGTTTTGCAGTCTCTCAAGTCCCGTTATCTCCCGCCCACTGAGGAGAAGAGGTGATGACTTTCAACTACTTAAAATATAATGTATGGCATGAAGATTACCCACAACATAAATTATCATCCGTAGAAGCTATGTGTAAACGTGGGGCAGAAATGCGGGGTTTTAAGATATTAAAAAGCCAGTTGCTAATTCCAATTACCGCCGATAAACATAAAATGAAAGCTCAAGAGGCTTAATGTGAAACTCCGTAGTAAATGGAACGGCTTGAACCGTAATAAACGCCCTCGCCATGTAAGACCAGAAACTCACGCACGTAATCTTGAATGGCGCAGACTTTGTATGGAAAGGGCGCAATATCTAATAGAAAAATACGGGTTTTTAATCTGTGAATATTCAGGTGAAAGAATAGAATGTTTATCCCTATGTTATTCCTCACCCGATGATGGTTGGGGACACCACCTAGATGGTAACCGTAATAACTGCACCGCTGGAAACGTTTACATCGTGAAATATAAATATCACCAGAGAATAACCGAGCAACATATTCAAGTACAACAAGAGGACTTTCAGGGTGCAACAAAAGAAATAAGTAGGATATTAAAGGAGAAAAATGAAAAGCACAATAGCGACTAAGGAACTCAAAGAGGCAATCCAGAAAGTAAACTGTATCAGATTAGCGAGGTTGCAATTACCCGTATTAGGCTATGCTCATGCCGATTTTTCTAATGGCAAACTAACCCTTACCGCAACTGATTTACAACACGCTATAAAAGTAGAAATTGATAGCACCAATTCCGAACAATACAACCTACTTTTACCCCGTAAATCACTAGCTAATTTCCTTTATACAGGCAAAAACAGCCAAGATAAAAACGATAAGGTGGAAATATCGCAAGGTAGTCTACCAAGTCGTATCGGTATTAAGCGTGGTAAAATCGGCGATGCCAATTTTTATACTATACCCGAAAAAGAATTTCCGCCAATAACGTTTACCGATAAACTTGAGTGGAATGCGATAGACGGAAAATGGTTTTGCCGTATGTTAAAAATAGTTTCTATGGCTTGTGCAACAGAAGATTCACGCCCGATATTGACAGGAATAGCCATGAAAGACGGCGAACTCGCATCAGCCGATTGTTTCAGATTAGCACTATTAAGAGATGTAAGATTAAATTTTGGGCTTGGTGATAAACAGGCTATTGTACATCGGGACGCTATCAATATAATAATTCGGCTATTCTCTAAAGAAGATATGCTGAATATAGCGTTTGAGTTAGTTGATGGTTTTCAGCCTCCCGATTCTAATATTCCCCCCAAGAAATTCGCCAAGCGTATTTACTTAAAATCTGGTAACACTTTATTTATGGCAGAAACAATGCAGGGAACATTCCCGAATTACGAGCAACTAATACCTAAATCTTATCTTTGCAAGGCATCATTCTCAGTACCGCTTATGATTCAATGCTTGAATATGATGGATATAAAATCTATATCTAGTGGAATTACAAGATACTATTTCCGCAATTTGCCAACTAATGAGTCTGTATGCCAAGTACAAGCACGTTCAGAAGAAGAATGTGAATATTCGTTTGAAGTGCCTATCAAGATATTAGACGGAAACAAAGCAAAAATAGCTATTCAACACAAATACATAGTAGACGCTCTTAAACCCTTTTCTGTTTGTGAGTGGGAAACATCATCACCATCTTCACCGATAAAACTCACGGGCGATATTGAGGGGCTAACCATAGTGGTAATGCCAATGTTTGTTCAATGATAAATAAAATATTGGAGGAATAAAACAGTGGAAGAAAAATTGCACTACCGATGTTTGAATGACTTATTCGCCTACTGCGAGGGAACACCGAAAGAAGGTATGGAGAAAACAGAATCACCTATAGGATTAGCCAATGGTTGTACCAAAACTCCCGAAACTTGTGGGCATTACCTGAAAGAGATTAACCAACACCCGACAAAAGTTGAAATCAAAAAGGGTGGATAAAATGATAGGTGAGTTTATCCTATCAATTCTAGCAAAGACCGCCCACTTTATTCAGTTTATTAGCGAGTGTCTAAAGGATATGCACTATGGATAAAGTAAAGAAATGTTGGGTTTGTGGCAGAACTGACTTTGAAAGTTGGGATGACCTTGCCAACCACAAATTAACAGAAAAAGATAAAGCACATAAACACGATAGGTCTGGAACATTATGGGCAAAAAAATATATCCATAGAAACGCTATCAATAAACTCCAGAAAATAGGGCGAGAATTACCATATCGTGTACCATTAACTGACGAACAACGTGAGGCTAAAATAGATACGAGGCGGGAATTATCGGGAGAAACGAAACTGGTAGTAACTATTTGCCCGAAGTGTAATAAAGGTGAACGTAAAATGATTGAGGTTGAACACGCTGACGAATCTGAATCGTGGCGAATAAAGAACTGCCCTGTAGTTTTATGCGGAGGTTGTAAATAAAATGGCAAATAAGGCTTATGCCGGGCAACTATCCCCTCATCACACGGACAGGCACGAAAAGGGGGTGTCTAAAATGACCCCCAAATATGTTAGTAACTCAGTACATTTGCAACAATATATCTATCTACATTATACTCTTAATACTTTTTATGATGTGGGTAGGAGAATAAAAAGATGGATGCAATACAAATCAGACTATTCCTTCTTGGTATTGGATGCTACATTGTGCTTCGTTTACTATCTCCCCTCATACGTAAATTACCTTTGGCAAAAACAAAAATTAGTAGAGAATACGCTTTCTTTATCCTTAACCTTATCATCGTATTTGGGGGTATTACAATATCTCTATATGCCCTTAAATTCACGGCAGCGGGTGATAAGATGAACGATACACAATTAAATCAAATATCCCAATGGGTAAATAATTATTTTACATTAATTTGGGTATTCTCTGGAATCGCAGCAGCCGCTGTATTGGGTTGGATACTAGAGATGATTATAATCTTAATTAGAAACAAGAAACATCCACCAGTGGTAAAAGAGAATATTAATGTTAACATATCTAGTACTGACATGGATATTATAAGAGATAAGGTTGAATCCTACGAAAAAGTAGCTACTCTACTACAAAGTTTTTTAAGTAAAATAAAAGGTGATAACAATGACAAAAAAGAAAGTTAGAACAGATATGAAAGTCGGAGAAATCAAACATAGACGGCTAAAAAGCGTTCCTACAATCAAACATGGGATTCCCCAACCTGGCATTACCATTTAAATTATTATTTAGCGAAACTATCTCATGAAATATATAAATCTAGGGGCGTTAGAGGGCATAGAAGTCGCCAAACTATAAGAAACAGACTTAAAGATTTTGCCTTAAACTATCTAACTAAGAATAGAGGAATAGTTAAGGAGGAATAATAGTATGGTAATGCCAACCTTATTCGGTGAACAGCATATCAAGATAGAGGGTAACCCTAAACTTGAGGGAATCGCTAATAACATTTTAGACATGGTGCAACATAACCCCGAATTACTAAAAGGTGATACCGTAGGCGATATAGATAAAAAACTTACTCTCGCTATTTGGTGGTCGGAAGGATTACACCAGTTTGTTTCCGAAGATAACCAACAATTATTTACAAGGTGGTTTCTTAAAGCAATAGATGAAGAAGCTGTGAGTAGGGCTAGACGGTTTTTGGCAGAACGAGATTTTATCAGATTGCCACAGTCAGCAATCCAAACCGCAGAGAGACATCGCCAGAGAATAAGTAGGAGTGTGAAATAATATGTTAGGAACAGAGATAATAGATATTCTAACGCCTCGCCAGACTGAAATATTAAACCTTATTTCACGGGGTTATGTTTACAAAGAAATCGCCGATAAGTTGGGAATTGGAATACAAACAATAAAAAACCACACGACAAGTATATACTTTAGACTCCATGCTTCCAATGCACCCCATGCCGTAGCCATCGCTAAAGAAAGAGGAATAATTTAATATGGCAACCGATAAACAAAAACTTGCTATGGTAGAAGATTACCAGAAGTCAGTAAACCACCTTAAAAAACTTGGACTAATACAACTGGCAGACGGCGGATTAATTATACGGGCAACATCTAAAGGTATCGCCGTTGGTAAGGCTCTAATGGAATTTGAAAAGGATAACCCTAAGGATAATGCTTAATATGATTGATACATATTCTGAATTTCTAAAAACTAAAGAACATAAAATCACTGATTGCGGGATTAAGATAACACAAACCAACTCCAATATTATTAACGACTTGACAAGCAGTGGTTTAGTGTTTATAATAGGTTAGAATAGTAATAGTGGGGGTATGGTATGGAATACTCATTAAAAGATTTAGAAAAGGAGGCGGAGGAACAAAGAGAAACTATGAACTCCTACCTACGTGAAGGTTATCAGTTCGCCCGTAAACTAGGTTTCTCATCTTCTGAAGCCACAATACTAAAAGGCAAGGGACGAGATGTAACAATCAGACTTGCCATAGAAAGAGGGTACATTAAGGATATTAATGACCCTCTTATTATTGCCGAGCAGCAAAAGAGTTAATAGTTTTCCTACAACCTTTCCTTAATAGAAATAATATAACTGAAATGAATAGAAAGGAAAGGAAGAAAGTTACAATGTTTGTTACAATAAAATTAATAACTATTAAATGTAACCAAGTTACAATAAGGAATGTAACCAAGTTACAATAAGGAATGTAACTATGGCGAGAGATAGAAAACCTAGAACTTGGGTAAGAATTGACTGTGATGGTATTTTAAGAGGTAGTATCAATTACCTCTTAACACTTGAAGGTCAAGCGATATGGGTTAAAATGATAGCATTAAGTGAGGTTACTGGTGGTAGGGCTGGATACATAGAGGATAATAACCAAAAAGGTTTACCACACGAATATATAGCGCAAGAACTTCATTGTACTTTAGAGCAATTCCACATCGTGTTAGATAAAATGAAGGGTGATGGAGCTATTGAAGTTAATGGTACGGGGTCAATTCATTTAGTAAACTTTCACCATTATCAATTCAGTGAGTATGACAGACAAAAAGTTTATCGCCAAAAAGAGGGTGAAGAAAAACAAACATTTGAAGAATATGTTGAGGCTATTAAAAAAGAATACATTGATTTAGATATAGATAAAGAATTAATTAAATTTAAAACTTGGTGGGGAGAAGGTAAAAAAGAGCTAAAACGTCCTAAATCAGCATTTAGGAATTGGTTGGATAAGGCGAGGGAAATAAAAAAAGAACATCAACCTAAGCCACCGATGCCCTCAAAACATGGAGATGGTTGGCGATAATGAACGAAATTAAATTACCCCCAAATGATAATGATGCCGAAGAATCAGTAATCGGTTCATTATTGCTAAATGGTGACGCAATTAACTTAGTTGAAAATATTGTCAAACCTAACGATTTTTATTTTGAAACTAATCAGTGTTTATTCCAAGCATGTGTGAATTTAAGAACACGCCGAGAATCAATTAGTCATATAACGTTGGGACAAGAATTAGCAAGATTAGGGAAATTGGAATTATGCGGTGGAACAGCAAGGCTAAATTATTTTGTGTCAGTATGTCCAACTTGGATGGATATCGAACACTACGCCAATATTGTTTATAGGTTATCTGTTTCAAGGCAGTTAATTGGATTGGGTGATAAGGTAGCTAGAATAGGCTATCAAACTGAGCCAGATGTAAATAAGACAATTAATAATTTGTCAGATACATTCACAGAGTTTAGAAAGTCTATTATCACATTCAGTGAACTTGTAAGTCCTAAAGATGCAGGCAATGTTATATTTGATATGCAATTTGAAATGCAGAATCAGAAACAAGTTATGAATTGGGGATTCAAGGATTTAGATAAACTAACAAGCGGAGTATATCCAGAATTGGTAATTGTTGGGGCGAGACCATCAGTCGGGAAAACGCAGTTGATGTTAGATATTCTTGAGAATGTTGCATGGCAAGGGAAAAAGGCTTTATTTTGTTCAGCAGAAATGAGTATTAAATCTCTTATGGAACGTAAAATAGCTAGGGAACTCAAAACTGATATTAGGCGGTTGCGTACTGGTGATATTCCGCCCGAAATATCTGCTAAACTCAATGAAATTGCTGGAGAAGTATCCGAGCAACAAGTATGGTATTTGCCTCAAGGGATAGCCTCACAAGATATTTATAACGAGGCATTAAAATTAAAGGATAACATAGGACTTGATATAGTGTTTGTGGATTATCTCCAAATATTAAAAGATTGCTGGCAATATGGTAAGGAAAGTAAAACCGTATTAGTTGGCAGAGCTTCTAAAGTCTTAAAATCGCTTGTGAATGATTTACAAATACCAGTTATTTGTGCTAGTCAACTTAATCGTGATATTGAAAGACGTACAGAAGAAAGTCGTAAACCAGTATTGGCAGACCTACGGGAAAGCGGAGATATAGAACAAGATGCTGACGTAGTATTTTTACTCTGGCGAGATATGGATAACATAGAAGTTTCAGTGCGGAATGTACTAGAAATTAAAATGGCGAAAAACAGGCAACTTGGCGATGCCCCAGCAATTCCGCTTGTATGGTTGCCAGAAGAACATCATTATGTTGATGGTATTAAAAGGGAAATATATGCAGGATAGACTAGATAAGATTCAAATACTCAATAAGTTAGACAATAAATTCAGGGAAGAGATAAAATCAAACCCTAAATCAGAAATAGCCCATGCTTATAGGTTAGGATTAAAAGATGCTAGTTTAGCGGTTTCTAAAGTGATTGAAAAATTGGTTATAGAGAATAGCAAAGATGGACAAACCTAAAGAATATGGGGATATACATTGGTTGCCAGATGAGAATTATCAGAAGGCTATCGGTCAACTTCGTCTGCAAATAAACGGGGCGTTAAGACCACTACGAAGCTATGGGCAAGCGGTTTACTGCGACCAAACAGCCGATGCGATAGTTAAATTATGTGAGGACTTTGGATTAAGGGTTAGGGGCGTTGAACACGCTATACATAGTTCAGAAGCACAGAAACTAGCAGAAATAGATGGTATGTAGTGAGGTAAAATGATATGGGACAACATGATGATAATGGCATAATAATCGGGGATAAATACAAAATAGATGCGGATTCCTTAAATGTTACGCTCTTTGTAAAAATGGTGAGGGAAGATAAAACGCATTATTGGTATCCGAAAGCATACTTTTGTACGGCGAAAAATGCGCTGGATTATATGGTGGACAAAGAAATAAACGGCACGGGGTTTGCTGACTTACAAACAATTTGTCAGAAGATAGAGGAATTGTATAAGCTCATTCAGGGATTACCTGATAGTATATTGCCAAAACTAAAAGTAGAATAAAATGGTAAAGATAGTAGAAACAAAAGGCGAATGTAGAAATTGCGGTAAAGAAGATTTACTCGCCGATGGTTTATGTTGTGCTTGTTGGGATAAAGGTAAAGAACCAAGGTAAGTATCCCATGACGTACAGTAGGAGACTGAAATGAAAGCAATTAGTTTATCTCAACCAATGGCGTGGGCTATCTTTCACGGTAAGGATGTCGAGAATCGGTCACGAAAGACTAAGTATCGTGGACGTGTCCAAATTCACGCCTCAAAGACATTCAATTGGGAGCATTATGATTGGATAGCTCAAAATGAGAACCGTTTGGGTTGCCAACTCCCACAGCCGGAGGATTTTGTTCACGGTGCTTTACTCGGTCAAGTGACCATCATTGATTGTGTGCGTGGTCATGGCTCACGTTGGGCTATGGATGGTCAAAATCAATATGTCCTGAAAGACGCCAAGGAATATGACAAGCCGATTCCATGCAAGGGAACTATAATCCCCTTATTCTTCGAACCTGTACTGTAGATGAAGGGATAGTTACGAGATATTATTAACGATGGAGGTGATGTGAAGTAGCAAATAAACTAATAAAGGCAATCGGTAAAACGTTAAAATAAAAAAGGAGAAAAAGTGAAAAAAATAAAATGGCTTTCAATTCTATTAGCACTCGTTATGCTATTGACTATCAGTGGGGCTACTCTTGCGGATACTACCAGTGTTGATATCTCAGACATTGAAATAACTGGCGCAGGTTGGGTAGGAACGCAAGTTACTGCCTCAGGCACAGTAACTGTAGTAGCAGAAGCTGATTCTGAGAGGGCAAAACATCTGAACACAGCTTCCGCTTTTTCGTTCTGGGGATTTGATATTACTAGCACGGATGTAAGTCTATCTGGAGGCGGGCATGATGCAGACTTAGATTTGCTTGGGTGGAATGAAGCTAGTGCTAATGCGTCTTTTATCTTTACTTGGTCAAAAGAATTTTGGCTTACAGACACTTGCGAGTATGACATTAGTCTATTCGGAAGAGCTATCACAGCCTCTTTTGCCTGGGGTCATATCCGTGACGGGGAGTATGAAGATACTGGCATAGTATCCAAATCTACTAAAGTCAGAGGTCGTGCTATACCTACCTGGTTCAACAATGGACAGTTTGAGGTTCTTATTGGAACTGACATGGTTACTGGATACCATTTTGGACTAGAAATGCACGAAGGCGTAATTACTGATGGTAGAGACATGTATGGTAAATACTATGATAAAACCCTCGAAGTAGTAGTCTCTGCTGGCACTAAAGTAACAGGGTCTAATAGACTACAGATTGGGTGTGATAACAATAACGTAGTTCAAATATTAACTCCTACGGCTGGGACTACAGAGTTCTCCCAACCTGTTAAAGTCTACTGGTCTACTGGTAGCGGAAATATATTGATTTCTTCTATCTCCAAAATAGTAGATGGTGTAATTCAGTAAATATATAATATAGATAATCCTTTTAAACTGCTCTCAAATAGTCAATGCAAGTTTGAGGGCAGAATTAAGGAGAGTATTATGGATGTAATTATAGTCTGCCATACCGAGATAGATAATCCTAATGGGGAAATACTATCTACATGGTGGGTATTAAACGATAGTAGAAAATAATAGGGAGTATATAAACAATGAATGCAGTAGTAATCACAACCATTAATGAACCACTTAATGTATTAGATATTGTTAAAAAAGCACATGGAGAATGGCTGGTAATTATCGTGGGTGATTTAAAAACACCCCATGATAAGTGTGAGAAAATATGTAAGGCTGTGCGTGGTGTTTATTTAAGCCCTGAAAAACAAATGACATTAGGATTTACTCATGCTAGTTCTATCCCCTGGAATTGCTATGACCGTAAAAATTTAGGATATCTTTTTGCACTCAGAGAAGGAGCAGATATTATCTATAGCACAGATGATGATAACTACCCGATAGACGATGGGTGGGATGAACAAGTGAAACTCGGCAAGCAAACAGTAGAGGTTGTTACATCACCGTCTGGCTGGTGGAATTGTCTTTCATTAAGTGATGTTAAAGCCACACCGAGGGGATATCCCTATTGGTTGATACGGGATACACCTAAATATTCGTTCAAAAAAGAGGTTGTAGATGTAGCAGTACAATCAGGATTATGGATTGGCGACCCTGATGTAGATGCTATGACACGGATAGTCTTAGACCCGAAAGTTTCAAGTTATCAGGATAGGGAAGCCGCTCTTGGTAAAGGAACGATGTGTCCTTATGATTCGCAGAACACGTTTATTAGCAGGGAAATGTTACCCGCACATATGGTTTGGTCTGGCGAGGGTACATCACATCCAAGATTTGATGATATATATGCTGGTTACGTGGGGCAAATAATTGCACAGCATCATGGTAAGACTATAAAGTTCGGCAAGCCATTGGTAATACAAAATCGTAATTACCACGACTTACTCAAAGATTTGACATTAGAAATGGGTGGCATGGGAGTTATGCGGGTATTCTTTGATGTTATGAATAAATTGGAATTAAAAAGCCAATCGGTATCTGAAAACTTACGGGAGATAGTCTACAAGGTGTGTAATACAATACCGCAAATACCAAAGGGGTTAATAACACAGGTTGATACTTGGTGTTATGATTTGGAGAAAATAAACAAGTGAAGATAAAGCAATACAATCTCGGTAAATGGATTGGCATATACTATTCTCAATTAATGAATAGTTTGAGTATAGTCGGTATGGGGAACTCGCTTATAAACTTAACAACCTTATGGGCGGTTGCTAATACAACTATAGTCGGTTGGTTTCCCTGGTTAACCTATCCGTTGCTTATGGGCATTGTGTTTGTGATTGTGCTGGTTATTTTACCTGTGGCAGACTACATGTTGCTTTATGATACAAGGCAAAGATATTTGAATGAGCAAGCCTGTAAACATGATAACCCGATTATGCGAGAACTAGCTACAGTAAAAGATGAATTGGCATTAATAAAAGAACACTTGGGGATTAAAAATGATTAGTTTTGTAGTAGTAGCACGGAATGATAATTACGGTGGTGACTTTAACCAACGGATGCAAATATTTACCGATGTTCTAAGTGCCTTGTGTATCAAGCACCAGTTACAAGCAGAGTTAGTTGTTGTTGAATGGAATCCGCCCGAAGATAGAGAGCGATTGCAAACGGCGATTAAATGGGATACGCATTCATTTTACCAAGTGCGGATTATAGAGGTATCTCATAAATTACATCAGGCATATGCCTTTTCAGATAGAATCCCATTATATGAGTTTATTGGTAAAAACGTGGGCATAAAAAGGGCAAGGGGTGAATACATAGTAGCAACCAATCCTGACATTATATTTAGTGACGAAATTATATGGTGGATGGCGAACTATAAATTGAAACAGTCAACATACTACCGTGCTACTAGGTATGATGTTGAATCACCGATACTGGAAGATAATGTATTAGAATATTGCAAGAATCATATAATCAGAATAAATAGTTATACTAAACCAAGTATACTTTCCTTATTGAGACACCCATCATATAAACGCCCTTTTACAAATGCCTCTGGTGACTTCACATTAATGAGCAAAGAAGATTGGTGCAAATTATCAGGTTATCGAGAAATGATTGGGGCTAGTAGTTCTGGCTGGCTGGTTATTGATGGTATATTATTATATTCAGCGTTGAACGATGGTATGAAAGAAATAAGACTTGGCGAACCATTGCGAATCTACCACCAGGAGCATGATAGAAAAGGTCACGGTAATATACCCTATTCAGTATATGTAGATGATTATTACAAAGCATTAAAACAAAACAAAAAACAATTAGGCTATAATAATGCCAACTGGGGATTGGGGAATATGGAGTTATCTGAAATAACTATAGGAGATAAATGTCTTTCATAAACACCGTAATAGATAGCGTGATTGTTCGTATCTTCCCAGATTGGTCTTTGATACTTAAAAAAGATTTAGAGGGTTGTCAATCTGTGTTAGACTTGGGTTGTGGTTTCAACTCCGCACTAAGAGTGTGCAAAATCTCTTATTCAGTAGGGGTAGATAACTACGAGCCGTATCTCATAGAAAGTAAAAAACGTGGTATCCATAAGGAATATATCAAGGCAGATATAAATACTTTTGTAGTCGCCCCGAAATCATTTGACGCCGTAATACTACTTAATGTATTTGAACATTTAGATAAAGAGAACGCATATAGTTTGATGTATAAAATGGAAATGTGGGCAAAGAAAAAGGTTATCATAATGACGACTAATGGGTTTCTAGACCAAGATGCCTATGACGGTAATCCTTTACAGATACATCATTCAGGTTGGACAGTAAAAGAATTTGAAACGCAGGGGTACAAGGTAAATGGTGTATATGGTTGGAAACCGCTACGTGGTTATCGGGGTGAAGTAAAAATTAATCCAGCGTTTTTAGGATATGTATTATCGGAGACTACACAGAAAATAACCTATCATATTCCTAATCTTAGTTTTCTGTTGTATGCGGTAAAGGATATAAAATGAGTAAAGTAATGTTAATAATGCCACCAAGCCCAAGACAGGGTGAATATGATGGCTATAAAGTAGCCCCTGAAGCGGTGTTGAGAATCCCACCCGTAGGCTTATTCCATATAGCCACTTATCTTAAATCACATGGGCATGAGGTAGTGGTAGTAGAATGCCGTGCTTTAATAGTCCAGCACCAAACAAGCGATTATATCCCACACCTATGCGAATTGGTAAAAGGATATAAGCCTGATATTATTGGGGTTAGTGCATTAACATTAACTTTCAATGAGTCGGTAAAAGTTTGTCAGGGGATAAAAGAAAAGTTTGATATCCCGATTATACTCGGTGGTGTTCATGCTTCGGTAGAGCCAGAACTTACGCTTATACAAAACCCTTATGCTGATGCCTTGTGTATTGGAGAAGGTGAAGATGCCATGCTGGAATTAATAGAAAATAAAAGACGCCCTGATGGTATCATGTGGCGTGGTAAAGAAAAGGAATACATACCAAGACAACGAGAAAATGATTTAGATAAATACCCATGCCCCGATTATACGTTAGGGGATACTAAATTCTATATAGAACGAACTACGAGGTCATTTTATGCGGGGTACAATAGTGAACTCGGTATGATTACTTCACGTTCATGTTGCTTTAATTGTTTCTTCTGCGCAACCCAATGGTCAAAACCTTATCGGGCGCACTCCGTAGCGTATGTCGTAGATGCGGTGAAACAACTTACCAAGTACAATATTGATTCATTAGTATTTTATGATGATTCATTTGTTCAGGATTCTAAACGCTTGGAAGAAATATGCCACAGGTTTATCAAGGAACAATTATTCCGCCCGTATAAAAATATTGTGTGGTATTGCGGGACACGGGCAAGTCAGGTAAACCTAGACTTAATGAAACTGATGAAGGAAGCTGGTTGTGATGGTGTTAGCATCGGGATAGAATCTGGTTGTGATAAAACCCTTAAAGTAATCAACAAGCAAACAACCGTAGAAATGAATCGCCGAGCTTGTGAAATAGTTATGAAATCAGGGTTAAAACTTAAAATACAATTCATGCTAGGTTTACCCCATGAGACAAAAGAGGACATGGAACAGACGGCTTCGTTTATACGTTCCGTAAAATGTTTTAGTAAAAATATCGGTATCTTTCGTCCATTGCCAGGGTGTACATTTTACAATCAGTTTATAGAGCAAGGGATACTAAATAAGGCAACTATCGATTGGGATGAGATAGGAAACACGAATACTATATCCAAGCAAATCTACTGTGATACCTCTAGGGAAATGCTTGAAGTCATGTATGATAAAGCTAGTATAGCATGTGATGATAGTTGGTTTGGCATGGTACGCCGATTGTTACCGTTGGGTGTCAGGAAGCAGTGGCGAAAACTTATTAGATAGGGGGTCAATAAGTGATAAAAGCATTAGTTTGTGGCGCAGGTGGGTTTATCGGAAGTCATCTTGTAAAAAGATTGAAAGCCGAAGGTTATTGGGTAAGAGGCGTGGATTTGAAATATCCTGAATATAGTAAAACCGTTGCGGATGAATTTACTATTGGTGATTTAAGAGATTATAGTATTTGTCAGAAAGTAGTTGGCCAGTCATTAGATGAAGTATATCAACTCGCTGCCGATATGGGTGGTGCTGGCTATGTATTCTCTGGTGAGAATGATGCTAATATTATGCACAATTCGGCTTTGATAAATTTACATATGATTGGTGCTTGCTATATAGAAGGTGTTAAAAAAATATTCTATTCGTCATCTGCATGTATATATTCAAAATATAATCAAATGAACCCGCAGAATCCATTATGTGATGAAGGTTCGGCTTACCCTGCATATCCCGATAGTGAATATGGTTGGGAGAAATTATTTAGTGAGCGTTTATATTTGGCGTTTATGAGAAACTATGGCATGAACATAAGAATTGCTAGATTCCATAATATATTCGGGGAAGAAGGTTCTTGGAATGATGGTAAAGAAAAAGCACCCGCAGCATTTTGTCGGAAGGTAGCGGAAACCCCCGATGGTGGTGAAATTGAAATGTGGGGCGATGGCTTACAGACACGCTCATTCCTTTACATTGACGAATGTTTGGAGGGTGTAAGGCAACTGATGAAATCAGACTTTACCGAACCGATAAATATAGGTTCTGAGGAAATGGTATCAATTAACCAACTAGCGTCTATGATAATGGGTATTGCAAATAAGAAGCAAACTGTCAAACATATAGACGGTTTTCTCGGTGTGCGAGGACGCAATTCAGACAACCGATTGATTGCGGAGAAACTAGGTTGGAAACCATCCAGACCGTTAATAGAGGGATTAGAAAAAACTTATTGTTGGGTTGAAAGTATGGTTGAAAAGGAGACAAGGAAATGAAAATAATGCAAGAGTTCCCTATCAAAGTTAATACTAATAAATGCGGTTATGAGCATAGTGGATGGGATGGGAGTATAACCCAAGAATTAAAAATCTATGCCAGAAAAGTATCTGAATACCAAAATTATATTCAAAAATAAAATGTTGGGGACTCTGATGGAGAATAAAAAGAATATATGATAACGTTATTTACTATCCCCAAGTCATTCAATGGTAGCATGGCAATTATTCAGACCAACGCCATAAAAAGTTGGCTATGTCTCCATCCTGATATTGAAGTTATCCTATTTGGTGATGATTGTGGCACAGCAGAATTAGCATCACAGCTAGGGCTTAGATATTATGGTGAAACAAAGCGTAATAAGCAAGGCACACCATTATTAGACTCTTTGTTTGCCGATGCACAGAAATATGCGAGATACGATACCATTGGGTATGTGAATGGCGATATAATCTTGATGAATGATTTTATAAAAACAGTCCAACAGATAAAATTGCCACAATATTTAGCCATAGGGCAGCGGTGGGATGCTAATATTAAAGGGCGTTGTTCCCGAATGTGTGATACCAATATGGGCAAGTAATAAAGAAAGATATATCAGTCATTTATGCCAAGAATATCCGATTAATATTAGGGGGTAAATTATGGATTGGCAAGCAGAGTTAATAATCGGCATGGTGTTGGGGTTCTATGTCAGTAGCCACAGGATACGCCATGTTATCAATCTTGTCCTGTTACTCGGTTTCAAGTTAGCGGCATGGTCATTAGAGAAAATGCGGATTATTGAGGTGGTTGTAGACAAGGTGAAAATTACACCAATGAAACAAACGTCTACCAGTAAATCTGTCTGGAAAGATATCTGGCGCAGACCCGCTGTGAAAGAAACAGAGCAAGTAACTAAAGAAGAATTTACCAAGTGGACAGCAGAGAATAGGAAACAAAATGAGAGGGTAAGATAATGAATTGGATAATAGCGGGGTTCATTCTAGGCATAGCGATTGTGATATTCGGCAGGTTATTGCTTAATGGGCAACGGGAGGAGTAATGTATGAAACGAGTTATCTATCTTTTGCCATTTGCTCTAGTGTTGTTAATGTCCAGTTGTATCAGTAACGGGCAAACAAGTAGCGGTGGTGGTTTTGACTTTAACAAGATTATCCGCAACCCGATAGTCATGGTGATTGTCGCAGGTATAGCAGTATGGGTAGCATTTAAGATTAAGAAGTAAATGATAGGAGGATAATATGGATAAAGAGAATAAGTACATATACAATCGGATAGAAGGTGATAAGGGGTATAACGCTGAAGATAGATGGAAGAATAAAAGTCTATTCAAAAAGATAGTTAAGTTCTTTACTCCCGAACCGCCTATATTTAGTATGCCAAAAAGTCAATCTTGTAAAATATGCAATGCTTTTTCTCCAAGAGTACGAATGACAGAAGGCGGGGCTTATTATCGTTGTCATAGTCATGGCGATTTTTTCCTGAAGTCTTATTTTGTTAAGTAACAATATGGAGAAGATAAAATGGTAGACAGACTAAAAAGAGCAAAGCAAAAACGCAAAGAACATCGAATTATAGTTAATGCTAATAGGTTACGTTCAGCACCGAAGAAAATGAGTGGTAGTGGTAGAATAAATAAACATGAAGCTCGTGTTGAGGAACGTAGCCGTAGAGAAGGTATAATTAAGAAGTAATAATTATGGACTGTTCAGATTGCGGAAAGAAAAATGTAAAAAGGTGGCACTTTCTTGTTTGCCCGATATGGCAAGTACCTGGATATATGTTTATATTTGCTATCCAGTGTTTAGTTATAGCCGTAGTTAAATGGAAAAGGAATAAAAATGCCTGAATTTGTGCCGATAGACCAGCAAGAAAAAACTCCCGATAATAAAGGCTCGTCTGTATCTGAAATAGACAAGATAACCGATGAGATAAAACTTGAGCAAAAGAAACAGGAATTGGCAACACTAAAAGCTGGATTTAAAAGTGTTGACGAATATAAAAAGGCTATTGAGTACCAAGCAAGAGAAGCCTCAAAACTTCAAACTAAAGAAGCTGAATTAAAACAAAGAGAAATGACGATTATAGAACGGGAAATAAAAAACAAACAGGAAGCGCAACATATTGTTGAGGTTGGCAAAGAATA
>Ga0315273_10002714_pt1 | contig 21040 bp, 22 predicted proteins | sample YL17G02_0_MG_FD_205753 | JGI IMG/M metagenome (GOLD analysis project Ga0315273, IMG submission 205753) | Sediment microbial communities from Yellowstone Lake, YNP, Wyoming, USA - YL17G02_0 | ecosystem: Environmental > Aquatic > Freshwater > Lake > Sediment | place: USA: Wyoming | collected... | reverse complement strand
CGTCGGCGTCGGTGCCCTTCGACAGCTTCGAGCACGCCGTCGTCAAGACGAAGGACATCACGGACCTCGAACCCAGCCTCGTGGAACAGAAGTACTACGCGCCAGGCGTCGGTGTCGTGCTCGAGGTCGACGTCAAGGGTGGCTCCGAGCGCGTCGAGCTGGTCGAGCACAGCACCCCATAGCCCGAGACCCCGGGGTCCCCTCCCCCCTTCTTGCGTCAGTAATAGGCGCATTCCGCCACTTGCTGACGCAAGAACGGTGTTCACCGGGCCCTCCGGCGCTTGTCGTACTTCCGGCTCGCGAAGATCCGGGTGCGGAGCCAGTACCGGCCGCCACTGAACGGGAGCTGGGTCACGACCTTGCCGTCATCGGTCTGGAAGTAGTTCGTGCACCCCGCGACCCAGACCGTCCCCGCCATCGCGCCCTGGATCTTTCGGTTGTATCGATCCATCACCTCGCGTCGAACCTCGACCGACGCCACTCGGCGCCGCTTCATCGTCTTGAGCGCGCGGACGATGTAGTGCGCCTGCGCCTCGTGGATGAAGAGGATGGAGTTCACACCGTTGGTGTTCGGCCCATAGAGCAGGAACAGGTTGGGGAATCCCGCGACCGTCGTCCCGAGGTACGCCTCCGCGCCGTCGGCCCAGTCGTCGTGGAGCCGGCGTCCGCCGGGCCCGAAGATCTCGATCGACGAGAGGTACTCGTTCGCACGGAAGCCCGTCCCGAAGATGATCGTGTCGACCGGATGCTCCTCACCGTCGGCCGTGCGGAGCCCCGTCTCGGTGACCTCGGTGATCGGCGCGCTGACCAGCCGCACGTTGTCGCGCACGAGCGCCGGGTACCACTCGCGCGAGATCAACGGCCGTTTGCACCCGACGGGGAAGTCGGGGGTCAACACGGCTCGCAGCTCGGGATCGTTGACCTTGCGCGCGATGTAGCTCTCGGCCATCGCGGTCTGCTGCTTCGTCGTGTCCGCATCGGCGCGGAAGTCGGCCCGCTCGTAGATCCACCAGGTCTTCCATCGCTGCACGCGCGTACGGAACCGTTGCCGGGCGAATCGATCCTGCTCGTCGGCCGTGTGCTCGTGGTCGAGCTTGGGGAGGACCCAACACGGCGAGCGCTGAAAGACCGTCAGCCGGGCGACGCTCGGCGCGATCGCGGGGACGAACTGCACCGCGCTCGCGCCGGTACCCACGACCGCGACCTGCTTGCCGGCGAGGTTGTCGGAGTGGTCCCAGCGCGCCGAGTGGTAGCTGCGCCCGCGGAAGCGATCGAGCCCCGGGAACTCGGGGATGGAGGGGACGTTGAGCATGCCGAGGCCGCTGACGACGACATCGGCCTCGTGCTCGTCACCATCGACGGAACGCAGGCGCCACCGGCAGCCGTCGTCGTCCCACCGAGCCTCGCTGATCTCGGTACCGCACCGGAGGTGGGGGCGGAGCCCGTACTTGTCGGCGCAGGCCTCGAGGTAGGCGAGGATCTCGGGCTGGGTCGCGTACGTGCGACTCCAACTCGGATTGGGCTCGAAGGAGTACGAGTAGAGGTGCGACGGCACGTCGCAGGCGGCGTTCGGATACGTGTTGTCGCGCCAGGTTCCCCCGACGCCGTCCGACTTCTCGAAGATCACAAAGTCGTCGAAGCCGCTGCGCAGCAAGGCGATGCCCATCGCGAGCCCGCCCGCGCCGGCACCCAGGATGGCGACACTCGGCGACATGTCGGCACCGTACATTTCCCGAGGCCGACTCGGTACGACCTTGACCGCAGGAGTCAGGGACGATGGGCGATCGAGACATCGACACCGGTGGCATCCGAGTCGAACGCGCGCACGGCACTGACAACTCTGACGGCGATCATGTCGTCCAGGGCGGGATCTGAGTCGTTCAGCTCGATCAGCACGTGCAAGCCCCCGTTCCGGCGTCGCACCGTTGCCCGTGTGCCCACGGCGGCAACGCCTGCCTTCTCGAGCGCAGCGCACGCCGCTTCCGTTGCGACCGTGCCGTGTGCCGCCGACGGCGATGCCGCCGCAGCCTCGCATCCGGCGACGATGTCTTCGTCGGACCCCAACGCGGCGACCGCCCAGGGGGCGAACGGGTGTGCCGCACCGGACGTGACGAGCGGTATCCGGCGCTTGAGTGCACAGGATGCACCGGCCTCGAACGGCGAGTGGGGAGCCTCGGTGCGCTCACGAGCGTCGAGCACGACGTCGACCGGCGCGACCTCGAGTGGGCAGCCGCGCTCATCGGTGAGCGCCGCGCACGGGAAGGCCGACTGACCTGACTCGGTGCACCGAACCACCTCGTGGCCGGCATCGCGCAAGCGCTGTTCGGCGTTGTCGATCGAGCGTGGAAGTGTTCCGACCACGAGCACGCGCATGATTCCCCCTCTAGATCTCTTGCACGATGAAGGCGGTGAACATCATGGTGGCGAACCCGAAACCACGCGGGTCATCTCGTCGCGGCGTCACCGTCTCCCGTCCCCATTCCTGTCGGCGGCTTGTCAAGCCACAATCGCCGACACCGAGCCCGGAGGACAGGGCCGAAAGTCCTGCTCCCGAGGGCCGTCCGGCCGGACGTGCCGGCCAGACCTGTCGATGAGACGTACCGATGGGACCTTTCGATCGGGCCGCGGGGCGGGAAGTCGCCGTACACTTCGGCCGTGGCCCCCCCGGTGCGAGTGTTCCTGCTGGACGACCATGAAGTGGTGCGCCGGGGCCTTCGCGAGCTGCTGGAGTCCGAAGACGACCTCGAGGTTGTCGGTGAGGCGGGCACCGCAGCCGAGGCACTGGCCCGAATCCCACCGACCCGGCCCGATGTGGCCGTGCTCGACGTCCGCCTGCCCGACGGCAACGGCGTCGAGGTCTGTCGCGAGGTGCGCGCCCGCCACCCCGAGATCCACTGCCTGATCCTCACCTCGTACTCAGAGGACGAAGCACTGTTCCAGGCGATCATGGCCGGCGCTTCGGGCTACCTGCTCAAGCAGGTGAAGGGCACGGACCTGGTCGACGGGGTACGTCGGGTCGCCTCCGGTCAGTCGCTGCTCGACCCGTCGGTCACCGCAGCCGTCCTGGAACGGCTCCGCAAGGGACCCGAGACCGACGACCGCGTCGCCAGCCTGACCGATCAGGAACGGCGCATCCTCGACCTGGTCGCCGACGGCCTGACGAATCGTCAGATCGCCGAGCAGGTGCACCTCGCCGAGAAGACCGTGAAGAACTACGTGTCGAACATCCTCAGCAAGCTCGGTATGCAACGACGAACGCAAGCCGCCGTCTATGCCGCCGGCCTGCGCGGGTCCGGCACCACGGCAACGTAGGCCCGGGACATGGCCGACCCGCCCCTCTCCTCAGGAGGAGGGGCACAGCAATCGGTGCTCGACGCGATGCTCGCCGTCACGACAGGCCTGAGCCTCCCTGCGGTCCTCCAGCGCGTGATCGTCGCGGCATGCTCGCTCGTCGACGCGCAGTACGGAGCACTGGGTGTCATGGACGAAGGGAACGCGCTGTCGGAGTTCCTCACTTTCGGCGCGCCCGACGGCATGGCCGAAGCGATCGGGCACCGCCCCGAGGGCCTCGGCATCCTCGGACTCCTGATCGCCGAGCCCGAGCCGATTCGACTCCGCGACCTGACCAAGCACGCTCGATCGTCCGGGTTCCCAACGCACCATGTGGAGATGCGCTCGTTCCTCGGAGTGCCGATCAAGATCCGCGACGCCGTGTTCGGCAACCTCTACCTCTGCGAGAAGCGCGGTGCCGACGAGTTCACGGAGGAGGACGAGGCACTGGCGGTATCTCTCGCTGCCGTCGCCGCAGTTGCCATCGACAATGCGCGCCTGCACGCGCGGCTCCAGGACTTGGCAGTGATCGAAGACCGCGAGCGCATTGCTCGCGACCTCCACGACAAGGTCATCCAACAGCTCTTTGCTACGGGTATGGGCCTCCAGGGGCTCACCCGCGCGCTCGACGAGACTGCCGCGGCGAAGGTCGCTCAGGCCGTCGACGAGCTCGACGCGGTCATCGCCGAGATTCGTACCTCGATCTTCGACCTCGAAGCCCGACCGGCGAGCCGCCCCAACCTCAGCGCGGCCGTCCTGAACCTGGTGGACAGGATCGTGCGCGATTCGGACGTCGAGCCGACCGTTGCCATCGAAGGGCCCCTGCACGCCCGTGTCGCCCCCGAGCTCGGAGAGGACCTCCTGGCCACGAGTCGCGAGCTCCTGACAAACGTCGTCCGCCATGCGAACGCAAGGCGCGTGGAGGTCCACATCGACGTGACCGACGACCTCGTGCTCGAGGTCCGCGACGACGGATGCGGGATCCCCCCGGAGGGCGAAGCTCGTCCGGGACACGGAATCGCCAACGCCCGCGCCCGCGCGAGCGCTCGGGGAGGCCACGCAACCGTTGCCGCGCACCCCGAAGGCGGCACGATCGCCAGGTGGCGCGTCCCGCTCCCCTGAACGGCATCTCCCGGAGAGAGGGGGTCCCGGAGAGAGGGGGTCCCGGAGAGAGGGGGTCCCGGAGAGGCGGTCCCGGCTCCCGGGGGCCAAATCCGTCGGTCTTGGGACGTTCGGCCCTGGGATCCTCGCGGCCGGGCCGTCACGCTGCAGAGATGTTCGCCCGGGACTTCGTCCACGTGAATCGGCCGTTCGAGCAGGTCGCGCCCCGGTTCAGCGGGAGCGTGAGCTGGCTCGAGCCGATCGTCGATGCGGCATTGGGTGGCACCCGGCGTGCCCACTGCTCACGAGGCTCACTCCGGCTTCGCGAAAGTTCGCTGCTCGTCCCGCTGACCTTGTTCTTCGACCCCAACCCATCGGTGTTGACGCCGCTGACGGCCGACCTGACCGTCACACCGCTCGACGCCATGCAATGCGTTCTCACGCTCGAGGCACGGCTGCAACCGCCTGCCGGGGTCGAGGCGACCGCAGTCCAGCACACCGTGGATTCGGTGCTGCGCGGCATCCTGCACGGGCTCGTCGAGGTCATCGGTGCCGACCACAACACAAGAGCCCCCGGCACAGGAGCCCCCGCATGACGAACGCCCGGATGACGAACGACGGCTTCCTCGAGGAGATTCCGTACGATGACTGCCTCCAGCTGTTGCGGGTCTTGCCGGTCGGTCGGATCTCGGTCGTCGTCGACACGCATCCGGTCGTGCTCCCGATCAACTACCGGCTCGTCGAGACCAGCGGCCGGGCATGGATCGCGATCCGAACCCGAGCCGGCAGCGTGATCGATCGGGCACGCATCAACGCCGCGTTCGAGATCGACGGCATCGGGTCGGCCGACCGACAGGGCTGGTCGGTCCTCGTGCAGGGCACCCTGCATCACGTCGACCCCGAGGCCGCCGAGTTCCGCGAGCACTTCGACCCCCACCCGTGGCTCGGCGAAGAGCTCGGCTCCTGGATGTTGATCGAACCGTTCTCCATCACCGGACGGCGGCTGTACGGAGCCGAGCCGGACTGGGCCTACGTACCCCACGCGCACCTCTGACCGCCTCCCTCTGAACGCCTCCCTTCAGCGCCGCAGCTGAGCGGCGCCGGAGATGGCGGGGAGATCGAGCGGACCGAGCGGGCCGGGCCGGGCGGCGCACACGGCCGGGATCGCGTTCACGATGCGGTTGGCTGCCGTGGCGTTGCCGCCACCGGCAGCCCCCGGCTCGCCCGGCTCGGTGCCGTGCACCGACACCGCCAGGTTCGGATGCCCGGTGACACACACTCGGTGCTCGCCACCGGCGCTCGACTGCGGCCACTCGGGAGCACAGTCGTCGTCGATGCGAGTGATGTGCTCCACCACGAGGAGCGGACGACCGCCGATCAGGCCGGTCACCTCGAAGCGGAAGGCGCCCTGGGTGCCCTGCTCGAACGTGCCCATCCCGTGAACGTCGATGGTGCGCTCCAGCGGGCGACGCTCGACCTGGGTGGTGACGGCATCGAGCTCGACCTCGAGCAGATCGGCGAGGACGCGCAGCATCGGTGCCCACACCATGTCGAGGGAGAAGTCGAGGAGCATCAGGGGCATCTCGTCCATCGACCCGCCGAATCCGATCACCTCGCGCACCACGGCGGGCTGGTCGTAGAGGGCGTAGTTGAAGAGCTCCTGGATGCGGATCTCCTCGATGCCGGCGCAGACGCCACTCAGCAACGCGGGGAGGATGTCGAGTGCCCAACCGGGGTCGATGCCCGAGACGAACACCGACGACCCCCCTTCGGCGCACGCAGGCTCGACCACGTCGAGCACCTCCCGTGGCGCGCTCCGAGGGTGCAGCAGCGGGTAGAACGCGGTCGAGACGACGTTGCTGCCGGCCCGCAGGCAGGCGACGAGATCTGCGAGGGCCTCGACGGGTCGGGTGTCGGCCGTCGCCGCGTACACCACCGCGTCGACGTCGTCGGCGAACGCCGCCGCCGGGTCGTCGGTCGCCGCCACGCCCAGGGGCTCGAGGCCCGCGAGCTCACCCGCGTCGCGACCCACCTTCGCCGGGTTCGACACCACCACGCCCGCGAGGTCCAGGTCGCGGTGCGCCGCGACCGCCCGCAAGGCCGGTCTTCCGACGTTGCCCGTTCCCCACACCACCACTCGAGAGGCCATCGCGCCGACGCTATCCACTCGCGCTCGACCCGCGCGCCGTCAGGAGCCGAGCCCGACGAGGACTACCGTGCCGACGACAAGGGGGCAGGCATGGGGACGCGCAGGCGATCGGGACCGTCGGCAAGCGCCGTGGGGCGCACACTCGGCCTGGTCGTCGCCGCGACGCTGCTCGTCGGAGTTGTGGTCGCCCCGGCGGCGGGGTCCCCCAGCCGCGCCGCGGCTGCTCCCGTCGGGAAGACCTACGCCGTCGGGTTCCACACCGAGACGTTCGTCGACCCGGATCGCCCGACGAAGGCGAACGGCACGGCACCGAAGCAGCCTGACCGTTCCCTGACGACGACGATCCTCTACCCCGCCGTTGGCACCCCAGGTGCCGCGCCGGTCACCGACCCACCGGTCGAGGACGCCGCGCCCGCGCGTGATGATGGCCCGTTCCCGCTGGTCGTGTTCGGCCACGGGTTCGGTGCCTCACCCGACGTCTACACCGGCCTGCTCCGCAGCTGGGCGGCGGCCGGCTACGTCGTTGCCGCACCGCGCTTCCCGCTCACCAACAGCGCCACCGTCGGCGGCGTCGACGCGGGAGACTTCCAGAACCAACCCGGCGACGTGAGCTTCGTCATCACCTCGATGCTCCAGGCCTCCGAAGACGACACCGGACCACTCGCCGGCCTGGTGGATCCTCACGGCATCGGGGTGGCCGGTCACTCGCTCGGCGGCATCACCACGCTCGGCATCGCCGCGCACACATGCTGCCGGGACGCCCGGGTCAAGGCCGCCGTCGTGCTCTCGGGTGACCCGCTCTCCTTCCCGACCGGGAAGTTCGACTTCGCCAAGGCACCTCCGATCCTGCTCGTGCACGGCACGGCCGACGATCTCATCGCGTACGACGCCAGCGTCGAGGTGTTCAACCGCGCCGAGTCGCCCAAGGGTCTGGTCACGATCACCGACGGCGACCACGGAGCCCCGGTCGCGGTCGGGGGCCCCGCCTTTGCCAGCGTCGTACGCACGACGACCGACTTCTTCGACGCGTACCTCGAGGGGAACCGCCCATCGCTCGAGCGCATCGCCTCCGACGGGGAGCAGGGCGTGACGAGCGTGCGGTTCGTCTCGAAGCCCGGCGCCAAGGTAACGATCACGACGCAGCCCAAGCAGATCCGCGACCTCAAGGCCACAGTGGCCCCTCGCACCGGCCTCACCAACGGCCAGGTCGTCACGGTGAAGTGGAGCGGCTACACGCCGGGGGCGATGATCAACATCGTGCAGTGCTCCAGCCACGTGCCCAATGATGCAGCGGCCTGCGACATCAAGGCGGGCAAGATCCTCCAGCCCAACCCGACCGGGTCCGGGTCGCTCCCGCTCGACATCGTCGTCGGGCCCGTCGGGACCGGCATCTGCGACGCAACCCACCCCGTGTGCGACGTCGTCGTCAACGACGGCGGCTCGCTCGCTCCTGCGGCGAGCCTGCGAATCCGGATCAAGTTCGCGCCGTGAGCCCGATGAGCGCCGTGGCCGACTCGCGCCGCTCTCGCTCAGCGTCCCTTCCGGGCGCGCTGCACCGCACCGAACGAGTCGATCGCGCTGTGGAGCCGTAGCCCGCCGTCGGCCGCGATCGACTCGCCCGTCACCCAGTCGAGCCGGTGCACGGCGAGCGCGACCTGCGCGACCTCCTCGGCCTCACCGGGACGGCCCAGCGCGGACCGATCGGAGATCTCGTCGAGCCAGCCGGGGATCTGCTCGGCGCCCCCCAGCATCGGGGTGCGCGTAACTCCGGGCGCCACGGCGTTGACGCGGATCGCGTGCTCGCCGAGCTCGCAGGCGGCGACCTTGACCAGCATGTCGAGCCCGGCCTTCGACGTGCAGTACGGGCCCATCCCCCGGTCCGACAGCCGCGCGCTGATGCTCGAGAACGCGACGATCGACCCGCCCGTCTCCGCTTCGATCATCGCTCGCGCGGTGGCGCGGATCGTGAGCCACGGGCCGCGCAGGTTCACGCCCATCACCCGGTCCCACGTCTCCGGGGAGACGTCGAGCAACACACCCGAAGCGCCGATGCCTGCGCAGGCCGTGACCACGGTCGGCACCCCGGCGCGGCGCACCGTCTCCTCGATCGCGGCGTCGATCGCGTCGGGATCCGACACGTCGCACTCGACGTCGGCGCCCGCAGCCAGGTCCCATACGACCGTGCGCGCGCCGGCCGAGCGGAGCAGCCCGACGAGCGCCTCACCCATCCCCGACGCGCCGCCGGTGACGACCGCAACTCGACCTTCGAGATCCATGCTGCGCTCCTGGTTCGGTTCCGCCTGAACCTAGCAACGCGCGTCTGGTTCACCGGCAGCTGCTCGGGACGAAAGAGCGGCTCGGTCAGTGGCCGCCGGCGTCTTCGACGTCGGGCTCGACAACGATCACGTGGAGGTCGCCGTCCAGGCGGACGTCGACGGTCGAGCCATCGGCCTTGGTGACCTCGACCTCCCATACAGCACCGTTCTCGCTGTCACGTTCGACGGCATTCGCCTCTCCTCCGCCAGTCTCGGCGAGTGCGGCCGCGACCGCGCGATCTGCATCCGGCCCGGGCGCCGATCCTTCCTGGTCGCCGCCGGCTACGGCCACCGCTCCACCGGCGAGGCCGGTCACGAGCAGGGCACCGGCGAGCGTCGCTCCGATCGTCCGCTTGTTCATGGTTGTGCTCCTCCTGGGTTCGGGGTATCGGCGACGAGCATGCGCCCCGACACCTGCGACGGCGATGAGACGAAGATGTGGGTTCTCACATCTCGCGCGGCACCTCCCCCGACACCCTGCGTCGGATCGTCACCGTCACGACCGCTCCCCCCTCGGGACGATTCCCGGCCGTTGCCGTGCCTCCATGGGCTTCGGCAACGGCGAGGACGATCGCGAGACCCAGACCCGAGCCACCGTCGGTCCGGGCACGCGCGTCGTCGGCCCGGCGGAAGCGCTCGAACGCGTGCGGGAGGAACTCGGGCGGGAAGCCGGGACCTTCGTCGAGCACCTCGATGACCGCATCCGGGCCCGCGGTGCGCACCCGGACCGTGATGGTGGAACCTGCGGGCGAGTAGCGCAGTGCGTTCTCGAGAAGGTTGCCGACAGCCCGCTGGAGCAGGCTCCCGATGCCGACCGTGTCGAGCTGCTCCGGACCCTCGACGATGATCGAGACGTCGGCCCTCGCGGCGGCGTCGCGCATCGTCGCCACGGATGCTCCGACCAGCTCCGGCATTCGCACTGGCTCGAGCCGGGGCTCGACCACCTCATCCGTGCGAGCGAGCAGCAGCAGGTCCTCGGTGAGGCGCGCCAGGCGGTCGACACTCCCAGCTGCATGGTGCAGGGCGTCACGAAGCTCCGCTTCCGTGCGCTGCGGGCGCTCGCCCAGCTCGAGCTCCGTCCGGAGCACGGCCAGCGGTGTGCGCAACTCATGTCCGGCGTCCGCCACGAAGGCACGCTGCCGGCTCAGCGCATCGTGGAGCCGCGCGAGCAGGTCGTTCATGGTCGTCGCGAGTGCGGCAATCTCGTCGCGGGTGCCCGGGACCTGGAGGCGGGACGCGGCGTCGTGCTCGGAGATGTCGGCGGCTTGGCGTCGCATCCGCTCGACCGGACGCAGCGCCGCCGAGGACAGGAACCATCCGCCGATGGCGGCGAGGAGCACCGCGCTCGCGCCACCGATGACCAATGCGTCGCGAACACGCGCCACGGCCTCGTCGGTCGCCTCCAGCGAAGTCGCGACGACGACGACCTGCCGGCCCGACTCGCTTTCGACCGGCGCGGCGAGCACCCGATACGGCTCCCGCTCTCCACCCACTCTCGTGTTGGCGAACACCCGGACGCTGAGGCCATCGCGAACGGTCGCGGCCTGGATCACGGGCCGGTCGCCGGCTTCGAGCGTCGTGGCGAGCACCTGTCCTGAGCCATCCAGCACCTGCGCCACCACGTCACGTCCCCGCGCGGGACCACCCTGGGCGTCGTCCAGGGCCGCGGCAGCACCGCTCGCGCGCACCTCTGCCGCAACGGTGTCGGCCTGCGCTCGCAGCCCGGGTTCGAGCGAGTCCTCGAGTCCGGAGCGGAACGATCGCGAGAAGAGCAGGCCCCCGGCCCCGACGAGCACCAGGGTGATTGCCGCGAACGACAGCGCCAGACGCAGCCGGATCGGCATGTCTAGCCCGGCACCGGATCGCGCAAGCGGTAGCCGACCCCACGGACGGTCTCGATGTCGTCGCGACCGAACGGACGAGCCACCTTCTTGCGCAGGTATCCGATGTACTGATCCACGACGTTCGAGGTTCCGCCGTACGCGAAGTCCCACACGTGGTCGAGAATCTGCGACCGAGTGACGACCTCACCGTGATGACGCATGAGCAGCTCGAGGAGTGCCATCTCCTTGGGGGACAGGCCGATCTCCACATCGCCACGCCACGCCCGGTGCAGTGCAGGGTCGAGGCGCAGGTCGCCGACCATCAGCACCGCAGGTCGCGCGCCACTCCGCCGCCGAACGAGGGCACGCACTCGAGCGGCGAGCTCGGCGAAGCTGAACGGCTTCGTGAGGTAGTCATCCGCACCCGCGTCCAGGCCTCGCACACGATCCTCGACACCATCGAGAGCGGTGAGGAGGATGACCGGCGCCCAGCGCTCGGCGCCGCGCAGTCGCCGACACACCTCGAAGCCGTCGAGTCCGGGCAGCATCGCATCGAGCACCACGGCGTCGTAGGCGTTCTCTGTGGCGAGCCACAGTCCTCCGGGGCCATCGGCGGCCACGTCGACGGCATAGCCCTCTTCACGAAAACCCCGCTCGAGGAGCGTGGACATCCGCGGCTCGTCCTCCACCACCAGGACCCGCACACCGCGAGCGTAGGGGTCCCGACGTGTGAGTTCGATGTGAAGCTCTCCGCTACAGCCCCGCAGCCACCAGGGCGAGCTCCGTCCCGGCGCCGAGGACGAGGCCGGCGAAGAGACCCCACATCAGCATCTCGCGGTGTCCGAGCTTGAGCGCGACGTTCAGGAGCTGCACGATGACGTACAGGATCGATCCGGCCGCGAGGCCGAGGAAGAGGATCTCGAGGTTCGCGTCTACGACCGACTGACCGATCACGGTGCCGACGAAGGTCGGCAGCCCCGCGATCAGGCCCATGGCACCGAGGAACGCCCAGCTCGGACGGTCGGCCCCACCGGCGAGCGGCCCGACGATCCCGAAGCCCTCGGTGGCGTTGTGCACCCCGAAGCCGATGACGAGCAGCAACGCGAAGCTGATGTCGCCGCTCGCCGCCGACTGCCCGATCGCGAGACCCTCCGCAAGGTTGTGGACGCCGATGCCGATCGCGATGAACAGCGCCAGACGCTTCGGCTCCGAGAGCGCGTGGATCCCTCGCGGCGGAGCCAGCTCCTCCACCGCGGCGGCACCCGGCCCGACACTCGCCGTGGCGCCTGGCGCGCGCCGGCTCAACCAGCGGTCGTAGTAGACGAGGCTGAGCATCCCCACGGCGATCGCGCCGGCGAAGAGCGAGGCCCGACCGACGAACGTTCCCCACGACCCACCACTCTCGACGGTGACCCGCTCCAACGCGTGCTCGACCGGGGCGAACCCGTGCTCGAACGTCTCGATGAGGAGGAACAGCAGCACGCCCGCTGATCCCGCGTTGAGCCACGCCCGTGCCTTCGAGCTGAGCCCGCGGATGCGTCCGACCGGCAGGCCCAGGAAGATCGTGAGCCCGGCGATCGCTCCCAGAGCCAGGACCTCACCCTCGGACACGACCGGCTCCTCTCGTCAGGTCCTCCTGGGGACCAGGAAGTTAGGGTAGCCTTCCCTACATCCCAGGGGCCGTCAAGCCGGGGACGGCCCTACGGTGGGCGCATGGCAACCCCGAAGAACATCGAGATCCCCGACCAGGCCGGGCGATTCGCGGTCGTCACGGGCGCGAACAGCGGGATCGGCTTGGAGACCTCTCGCCGCCTCGCCGCGGCCGGCGCGCAGGTCGTCCTCGCGGTGCGCAACGCCGACAAGGGCCGCCGAGCGGTGCAGGACATCGTCACCTCGCACCCCGGCGCGAAGGTGTCAGCCGAACCGCTGGACGTGTCGAGCCTGGGCTCGGTTGCGACCTTCGCGGCGGAACGCACGAAGCACGGTCGGCCCATCGACCTCCTGATCAACAACGCGGGGATCATGGCCGTGCCGACGCGCCACATGACCGCCGACGGCTTCGAGCTCCAGCTCGGGACGAACCACCTCGGCCACTTCGCGCTCACCGCTCGCCTGCTCCCCCTCCTGCGCGAGGCCGGCTCACCCCGCGTGGTCACGGTCAGCAGCACGGCCCACCGTATCGGTCGGATCGACTTCGACGATCTCCAGGCTGAACACAAGTACCGGCGCTGGCGCGCGTACGGTCAGTCGAAGCTGGCGAACCTGCTGTTCGCCCTGGAGCTGCAGCGCGTGAGCGTGCGCGACGGTTGGGGAGTCCTCAGCAACGCCGCGCACCCGGGCTCGACGCGAACGAACCTCCAGAGCACCGGACCGAACCTCGGCACCGACTCCCACGGCACCGGTCTCATGAGCCGGGTCATGGAGATCCCGGGAGTGTCGCAAGCGTCCGAGCAAGGTGCGCTGCCCACGCTCTTCGCCGCGACGAGCCCCGACGCACACGGGGGCGCGTACTACGGACCGGACGGCATCAGCGAGCTGACCGGTCTTCCCGCACCCGCGCACATCTCCCGCCGTGCGCGCAACGTACAGACGGCCGAAGCGCTGTGGCGCGTCTCCGAAGCGCTCACCGACGTGCGATTCCCAGCTTGATCCAGTCGGCCTGATCCAGTCGGCCTGATCCAGTCGGCCTGATCCAGTCGGCCTGATCCAGTCGGCCTGATCCAGTCGGGCTGATCACCTCGCCTGCTCAGACGCGGTACTCCGGGTTCGGGAAGTCGAAGCGGCAGCCTGCATCCCAGGCGGTGCGCTGGTTGCCGTGGGCGGGGATCCCTCCCGCGTCCTTGAGCATGCGGGCGAGGTGCATGAGGTTCCACGCCATGAACGTGGTGTTGCGGTTCGTGAAGTCGTTGTCGGGGCCGCCCGAGCCGGGATCCAGGTACGACGGCCCGGGACCGGCCTCGCCGAGCCAGCCGGTGTCGGCCTGGGGTGGGATCACATAGCCGAGGTGCTGCAACGAGTAGAGGACGTTCATCGCACAGTGCTTCGCGCCGTCCTCGTTCCCGGTGACAACGCAGCCGCCCACGCGCCCGTAGTACGCGTACTGCCCGGCGTCGTTGACCAGGTGCGAGTTGCCGTACAGGCGCTCGATGACCTTGGTGCAGACCGAGGATTTCTCGCCGAGCCAGATCGGCATGGCGAGGATCAGGATGTCGGCCGCCATCACCTGCTCGAAGATCGCCGGCCACTCGTCGCGCTCCCAGCCGTGCTCGGTCATGTCGGGATAGATGCCCGTCGCGATCTCATGGTCGATCGCCCGCACGACGTCGACGCTCACGCCGTTCGCCTCGAAGATCGCCAGGGCGAGGTCGGCCAGACCCTGCGGGTGTGACTGCTCCGGTGAGCGCTTGAGCGTGCAGTTGATGACGAGGGCCTTGAGGTCAGTGAAGTCCCACTGGCTCTCGTCGGTCCACCGCTGCTGGATCTCGTTGAGGTTCATGTGAGGACTCTCCTGACGTGTGCTCCGGGTCTACCGCTGCTGCAACGCTACGGCCTGGGCGTCGTCCGGATCTTCGGGCGCACCGAGCCAGCGCTCGGCCGAGACATCCCCCGCCAACCACCGGAGCAGAAACGAGATCGCGTACCGGTTCGTGACCCGGAGCGCCGTACGGATGTCGAGCAGGCCCGGGCCGCAGCCGTCGACCGCGTATTCGTGCACGGCGTCGCGCAATGCCTGCGGGAGGTCGGGCACCGTGTCGAGGGGGTCGCGATACGCGCAGACGTCGGTGAACGACTGGTGCCCGGCACGCGCCAGATCGACGCGGAGCAACGGTCGCCCCGGAACCAGTGCCCACGGTCGTTCGGTGTCGAGCTTGATCGGCGTCGTCGCGTCAGACGTACCGCTCACGAGCAACGTCGGAACGTCGACGGCCGACAGCGTCTCGTCCCCGAGGGGGCGCGTGTACGCGGCCATGCCGACGACCGCACGAACTCTCGAGTCCGCAGGCATCGACGGAGTCCCACCCGCGAGCGCGAGTGCCGTCGTGCCGCCGAAAGAGTGCCCGGCGATCCCGATACGCGCCGCGTCGACGTGACCACCGAGCCAGGCGCGATCGCCGTCGCCTGCGAGGACGGCGTCGAGGACCACACTCACGTCACGGGGGCGAAGCTCGAGGTTTTCGCGCTCGTCGACCGCCGCTCCCAGGAACGCGTCGAACGCGGTGTCACCCGAGTGGTCGGCGGCGACGACCACGAAGCCGTGGCTGGCGAGCACCTCGGTGAAGTACGACGCGATGAAGCGTGTCCCACCACGGCCGTGGCTGTACACGACCAGCGGAAAGGCGCCCGGTGCGGCAGGAAGATCGCCGCCGACAGCGACCCGGGCCGGCGGGCGGACGGTGGGGAGAAAGTCGTACGACGCGATCGGAGCGTCCGCCGGCACGTCGGCAGGAGCAACGGGATACCAGACATCGGTCACGAGGTTGCGTCCGGGGCGCTGCGGGTCGTCAACCGTGGTCGTTCGGACCCCGACCGCGAACGAGCCCGGGTTCTCCGGTTCGGAAACGAGCATCGACCACGATCCTCCCACGTCGCCCCGGGTCCCGGGGGCTGCTCCGTCGATCGCGCCACGGACGGGCGGTGTGCCACGATCGGGGATCCCCCGTTCGATCTGGAGATCGTGATGTCAGATCCGCCGCCGAGCAGCCCGGCGACGAGTGCCGTGACCGCAAGCAGCCGTTCCGCGATCCCGTTCGGGCGCGTGGTGGCCGGTGGGCTCGTGCTGCTGTTCCTGGCCGGCCTGGTGGGGTGGTTCATCGCCCGACCCGTCGACGAGTCCTTCAGCGCCGTCGACGCGGGTTTCCTTGCCGACATGACCGACCACCATCAGGGTGCGATCAACCTGAGCTTCGCGTACCTCCACAACGAGCACGATCTGGTGATCGGCAACATGGCCCGCAACATCGTGACCGACCAATCTCAGGAGATCGGGATCATGAACTCGCTGCTCACCGACGCGGGTAGCCCGGAAACGATCGGCGACGGTCTCGCGATGGACTGGATGGGCGCGCCCGTCGCGTCGAGCGAGATGCCCGGGCTCGCGACGCAGGCCCAGTTCGACGAGCTGCGCGCCGCTACCGGCCTCACGGCCGACGATCTGTTCACGCGGCTGATGATCCGCCACCACGCAGCCGGCGCGGCGATGGCCGAGTTCGCCGCGGCGCAGGGCCAGAACGAGCGCGCGCGGCGTTTCGCGCGCGGGGTCGCTCACGTGCAGCGTGGCGAGATCACCGACATGAACCTCCGTCGCACTGCCCTCGGGCTCGCGCCGATCGAGCCAGACTTCTCCGTCGCCCACACCCACGGGTGAGCATCACGCCCCTTCGCTGTGACTCCAGAGAGCATGACGAGCCGCCGTCTCGGGGAGTACCGTCGGGCTGATGGTCGAGACCTACCGCGACGCGACGTTCATCTCGACCGACGCGCACGTCACCGAGCCGGTCGAGCTGTACGCAGAGCGCGTCGACACCGAGTTCCGCGATCGGGCCCCGCGCATCGAGACCCGCGACGGGTGGCGCACCCTCTTCGCCGAGGGACTCGACCCGCGCAAGCTGATGACCGCCAACGAGCTCGCCGATGCCGTGATCGGCGACTTCGACACCGCGGATCGGATTCGCGACCAGGGGCGCGACGGGGTCTCGGCCGAGGTGATCTTCCCGACCTTCGCCCTTCAGGCCTGCTTTGCCGCCGACGACGCAGCGCTACAGCTCGCGCTCTGTCGCGCCTACAACGACTGGGCTGTCGAGATGTTCGGGGACGAGCACCGCATGCTGGCCGTCGGCCTCGTCCCGATGCTCGATCTCGACGACGCGATCGCAGAGGCCACCCGCCTCGCCGACACCGGCGTGCGCGCACTGTTCCTTCCCGCGCGGGTGCCCTCGCGTCCCTACAACGACGGCGAGTACGACCGCTTCTGGGCCTTCGCCCAGGAGCTCGGGCTCCCGCTCACCTTCCACTCCGGCACCGGGTACGAGCCGCGCATCGTGCGGGGTCCGGGTGGTGCGGTGATCAACTACATCCTCGGCGCGCAGCTCGACGGACCGATGGTGTTGCTGGCGATGTCGGCCGGCGGCGCGCTCGACCGGTTCCCCGGGCTGCGCCTCGTCACCGTCGAGACCGGGGCATCGTGGCTCGGTTGGATCATGACGCAGGCCGACGAGGTGTACGAGAAGCACAGCATGTGGGCGCGCCCGCAACTGTCGTTGAAGCCGAGCGAGCTGATCCGCCGACAGTGCCACGCGACGTTCATGTACGACCCGGTCGCGATCAACAACCGCCACATCACCGGCGTCGAGACGCTCATGTGGGGGAACGACTACCCGCACCCCGAGGGAACGTGGCCCATCTCGCAGGAGATCGCAGCAAAGCAGTTCGACGGCGTGAGCGACGAGGAGCTCCGCGCGATCGTGGGTGGCACCGCCGCCGAGGTGTTCGGCTTCAAGCTCGACTGAGCTTCGTCATTCAGCTCGGGTTGCCCACCTTGGAGAGCCCAGCCGCCGCCGCGAGGTTCTTCGCTTCGAAGGGCAGGAGGAACCCGGCGTTCACAGCTCGGTCCGTCGCGGCAAGAAACTTTGCGACGTAGTCGTCGTGGTTCTCGTAGAGCGACGCCATGGTGGCCGAGTCGAACGGGATGGTGCGGCCGAAGAGCTGGCAGAGCGCGCCGCCGGCGTTGCCGTCACCGCGCAGTGTCGCGTTCGGCGCGTCGACGAGTGGTGTGCGGATGCCCCCGAGCGCGTTGCCGTGCTGGTCGCGCTTGATCGTTGCCGGCAGGCCGGGCTCGAGCTCGAGGCGCGGCGCAGGCGGCGGCTGCGTCCCGTCACGCACCCACCGGTTGAGGTGGAACAGCGCAGCGTTCAGCACGGCGTACTGCGGACCGGCGTTGATCGGTTCGGAGCAGCGCAACGGGCCGCCATCTGCGTTCGCCACGTCGAGCAGGCGGACCTCGGCCCGCCCGTCACCGGTGTCGCGGAATCCCAGACCCGCGGTGTACGAGTCGGCGTGCGCGGTGCCGGCCACCTCCCAGAGGCGGAACTGATCGGTATCGGCCTGGCGCGGCGGGAAGTGTCCGAGCCGCACGTCGGTCTCGGTCTGGAAGCTCAGGACCGGCACGCCCACGTCGCTCCGGATGATCGTCGCGTCCGGCACGGTGATGCCGGGAAACGGCGACGACAGCAACGGCGCCGCGTCCGTCGCGCGGCTGTGCACCAGGAACCCGTCGAACACGCCCGCGACCGGTTGGATCGCGTTGATGTACGTGACCATCCGGAACGCGGACTGGGACTCGCCGAGTGCGATGACGCGCTCCACCGCGAGACCGCCGAGAGGATCCGACGGTTCCGGTCCGCGCACGGCCAGACCGGCGTGGGAGAAGATGTCGTACGAGTAGCTGTCGCCGGGGTGATGCAACGAGCCGTACCGCTCCGGGTCGGCCGCCTTGAGCCCACCCTGCCGAACCCCACCGACTGCCGGCGTGTCGCCCGAGACCCCTGCCGCCTGCGCGGACACGCCGACCCACGCCGCACCGCTCCGGAGCGTCTCGTTGTGCGCCAGGATCCAACCGGGGCTCGAGTCGAATCCGGCGGTGACGTTGTGCCACTCGACGAACACCGTGCCGTTGAACTTGGCGGGCTCGCTCGGACGAACGACGAGGATGCGCGTCTCGTACCGGTCCGTGTGCTCAGGCTCGACGGTCCACGTCCCGTCGGGCGTCAGCGGCCTCGCCGAAGAGAACGCGGTCGCGGTGCCGCTGATGAAGTACTCCGCGCGCTCATACCCCACCGACGCGAGGTCGAAGGTCGTCGTCAAGAGGTTGGGCCGACCCTTCCCGCCGGTGATCGGGCCGGTCACGGTCGGTCGACTCACGGGAACGCCCTTCGCCACTGACCGCTGAATCAAGCCGGGCGGGTGAGCAGGGCGACGACCTCGTCGACCGCGGCGTCGGCCCAGGCGATGATCGTGTCGTCGTCGGTGCCCCCCAGCGGGTGGGGGAACACCGCCACGCGCGCCTCGGGGACGCCGAAGCCCGCGGCAACCCGCCGGGTGAGCTCGACGAAGCGGGTCGTGGTGGCCACGACCGTCGGGGTGCCCGAGCGCTCGAGCTGGATCGTGTCGTGCACGCTCCACGACGTGCAGCTGCCGCAGTCGGCCGAGCCGGTGAGGACGACGTCGCACTCGGAGCGGAGGCGCTCGAACACGGCTTCCGTGCACGGCGTGGCTGCGTTGGCTCCCGGACCCTTCTCGATCACGAGCGCGAGGGTCGCGCCGGTGCGCGCCGCAAGCTGTTCGCCCACGCGGGCGAGCAGCAGACCGGCGTTGGGTTTGCCGTTGTCGAGCACCCCGATACGCAGACCGGTGAGCACGTTCGGACCAGGGGCGAGCGCGGCGGGCTCGGGACCGACCTCACCGTCGGGCGCGTACACGGTGATGCTCACGTCAGGGCTCCACCGGTAGCGTCACCGAGGTCGTCATCCCCCAGCTCGGGACGATCATGCTGTGCTTGCCCGCGCCGCCGACGACCATCACGCGGATGTTGTCGGGATGGCCCGTCATCGGGAGCAGCTGGTCGTCGGCCACACCCTCCATCCACGGCATCCACGCCCGGCTGGTGAAGGCCGCGCGGAACTGCCCGGCCGGGAATCGCGCCCGCTCGTAGAGGTAGAGCGACACGTCGCGGCGCCCCCAGCCTGCGGCGGCGATGGTCGCGGCGTGCTCCGGGCCCAGGAGGACGAAGTACTCCCCTTGGGCGATCGGCGCGTTGTTCTGGCCGAAGGATGCCATCGCGGTCGCGACCTTGTCGAGGATCGGTGCTGGTTCGCTGCTCTCCATGTCGTGCACGTTGTGCGGGTTCTCGCCACAGTGCAGCGTGACGGCCGACGGCGCTTCGACACCACGTGCTCGCGCGTACGCCTCCCACGGGCTCGCCGCGAGGTTCTCGGCGACGCAGTACGAGTACTTCGATGGCTGCCCGTCCTGCGACGCGTCGCCGTCGCCCGGGCGGGCGCCGGCGATGTGCAACAAGATCAAGCGGACCGCCCGTCCGACGGTCGCATTCGCGCGGTTCCCCGGCCCGAACGCACCGATCCCACCGTTGAACCCGCATTCCTCGGCGATCGCACCGTGCACCACGAGCAACGGGGCCACCGGGTGCGTCGTCGCGTTCACGCCTCGCAGGTTCAGCTCGGGCCGTGCCAGCCCTCGCACCGCGCTCACGAGGACCGGCATCACGTCGGGTGGGCACCCGGCAAGAACCGCGTTGACCGCGACCAGCCGACGCGTTGCCTTCCCGAAGCGCGGGGGCAGCACGCCCAGGATCTCGTCGGGGTCACCGTCGGTGTGGGCGAGCATCGCCTCGACCCGCTCGGGTGTGGGTGCGACGAGCGGCAGGCCGTCGCCCCAGCCCTGCGACGCGTACGCCTCGAAGAGCGCCTCCGGTGAGGCGTCGGCGATCTCGAAGAGGTCGGGCGCCGCGGCACGCCCTTCCGCGATCTGGAGCTCCGGAGTCGACATGTCGAGCGACCGAAACCTAGATGCGCCGGGGATCGTCGAGCACGAGGTCGAACGCACCGCTGACCCTGCGCTGGAGCTCGGCCGTCACCATCTGCTCGAGCAGATCGGGGGGCACGACGCAGTCGAGGCACTCCACGTCGGTCAGGTCGAGGCGCAGCTCGATACGGCCGGCGTTGGCGTCGGCTCGAACGAGGACGAGATCGGCACCGTCGCCCCGGAACAGCTCGGCCGTCTCGTCGACCGCGGTCGCGACCGCCTGCTCATCCATCACCCTGCTCACCTGGCACCCTGCTCATCTGGGGCCCTCCTGGGTGCCGACCATCCTCTGAGTGTACGGAGTTCGCCGGCCGACCGTCTACGATCGGGAGCCGTGAACGACCTCGTCCTCGGAGCCTGCGTCGCGGTCGCGATCGTCGCGGCGGTGCGCTCCACCTGGTCTCCCTGCGGGCAGTCGATGCTCTCGAGCATCACGCCGATGTCCGAGCGCGCCCGGAACCAACACTGGGGCGTGACCGCAACGTGGTTCGTGATCGGGGCGGTGGCCGGCGGCGCGACGCTGGGTGCGCTGACCGCGCTCCTCGCGGCCGGCGTCGCCGCGCTCGGCCCGACGACGCTCACCCTGGCGGCCATCGGTGCCGGATGCGCGCTGGTCGCGGCGAGCCTCGACCTGGGGGCATTCGGCCTCGCGCCGCCGTACCTGCGCCGACAGGTCAACGAGATCTGGCTGGGCACGTACCGCGGCTGGCTCTACGGCGTGGGCT
>Ga0315273_10002713_pt1 | contig 21044 bp, 12 predicted proteins | sample YL17G02_0_MG_FD_205753 | JGI IMG/M metagenome (GOLD analysis project Ga0315273, IMG submission 205753) | Sediment microbial communities from Yellowstone Lake, YNP, Wyoming, USA - YL17G02_0 | ecosystem: Environmental > Aquatic > Freshwater > Lake > Sediment | place: USA: Wyoming | collected... | reverse complement strand
CCCCCCCCCCCCCCCCCCCCCCCCACCCGCCCGGGGCGGGCGGCCCGCCCCCCCCCCACGCAAGAAAAGAGTGTGCGCGCGTGCGCGCACACTCTGACGCTCTGACCTCCTTCAGACAACACTCGCATCTTTTTTTCTTTTCACGCACGCCGCAGGGGGGAAAGTCATTTTCGTTTACAGTCACTCGCCGGCCGCGCTCACGCACGCACGCACACACACCGACTTTCCCCCCCCCACCCACCCACCCACCCCCACACACACACACCCACACCCACCCTCACTTTTACAAAACCTTGTCTCTCATTTCTTCAGGCTCATCAGGCTCACCATTCCCGCCGCATCCAGCGCAAACACGTCCTTCCGCCCCGACAGCACCTTCATCAGCTTGGGCGCGGCGGGCGGGCGCTTCACGGCGGCGCCCAGGTTGGCGACCCGGGTGGGGCCGGAGGCTTTGAGGTGGGACGCCAGGGCGGCAGTGTAGAGGGCGGCCGCCGACCCGCCGCTGCCTCCTCCCACAGCGGCCGCCGAGGCGGGCGTGGGGGGCGTCGCGGGGCCGGCGGTGGCGGCTTTGGGGGGCCCACCGCCCGCCCTGGCTTTCTTGGGGCCGGGCGGGGTGGCCGGCGGCGGCGCGGCCCGCTTCCCCCCGACGCCCGCGCCCTCCTCCTCCTCGCTGCTCGACCCGCCCGCAAGGGCCGCCGCCGCTGCGGCCTCCTCTGCGGCGAGGCCTGCCTCGTCCTCGCTCTCCTCCTCCTCCTCCTCCTCGTCGGACCAGGCGTCCTCGCCGTCGCCCGCCTCGTCAGCACCATCATCGTCAGACGACAGGTCGAGCTCCTTGCCCGCCGGCTCGCCCGCCGCCAGCGGGGCGGCCGCTCTCTTGCCCTTCTTCGGCGGCGCAGCCTTTTTTGGGATAAGAGGCACGGCCGGGGGGGCCCCCTCCTCCGCCTCGCTGTCCAGCTCGCCATCTGACCCGCCGCCTTCCTCGTCATCATCCTCAGACAGGGCGGAGGAGTCGTCGTCGTCGTCGCCGTCGCCGTCGCCGTCGTCGTCGTCGTCATCGTCGTCCTCGTCGCTCTCCTCGCCCGGCGCGCCCAGCCGTACCAGCCCTCCCCGCGCGCGCGGGCGGTGGCAGCCCGGCCCGTGCTCGCGCAGGACAACGCCCTCCTCCTCGCTCTCCTCCTCGCTCTCCTCGCTTTCCTGCTCCTCCTCCTCCTCCTCGGAGCCGGCCCCATAGTCCAGTAGGCAGGAAACCGTCTTGTAGCCCGTCAGATGGACGGGCGAGGCACCCGTGTGGCGGAAAGAGACGGCGCCGTAGCCGCCGTCGGCCGCGCTCCCGCCCGCATCGCACCCACCCCCCAGAGCCGACCACATGAAGTCCGCGCTGAACTGGTCCACCCGGCCAGCCTCCAATGTGCCGACCGCGTACTCTGATCCGTCGGACCGGACGGCCAGGATGGTGTGGCGGCCGGGGGAGGGGGAGGGGCCCAACGCAAACTGGGTGACATGCACGAGCGAGGTCTCCTCGTCCGCGTCCTCATCTGTCGCCGTGCAGGTGACCGTCTTGCCGGGCGGGACGGTGACGCCGAAGAACTCGACGTCGGGATCCATTGGTGCAAGGTGTGGGGGTATGCTTTTGTGTTGGAGGCGAGACCGAAAAAGAGAGAGTGAGGGACATGCCAAGATGCTAGCCCACTCTCATTTTTTTCTCTCGCACGCGTTGCATCCACGCACACACACACACACACACACACACACACACACACACACACACACACGCACAAACACACACACACACCACGCGCCCGCACCATGACTGAAGCAGGTGGAGCCAAGCGCAAGGGTGGCTGGCGCGGCGGGCGCAGCGGCGGCGGGCGCGGCAGCAGCGGCGACCGCCCCGGCAGCGGCGGCCGGGCCGACCACAAGCGCAGGCGCTACCAGCACTCGGCGGGCATCACGCCGGGGGGCCCGGACGCGGGCTTCCGCGTTGGGGCGCGCGGCTTTTTGGTCTCCTGCGTGACGGGCAAGGAGGCGCCGGCGGGGCGGGAGGCGGTCGGCCTGGTGGAGGAGGTGTGGGAGGGCCTCATGACGGCCCGGGCGGCCGCGGCTGCCGGCGACGACCCCCCCGGCGCGGCGGCGGCGGCGCCCGCCGCCCCCCCGCCCGCCGACCTGGGCGGGGCCTTGGAAGCCGACCTGGCCAGCCTGCGGGAGGGCCGTGGCCAGGGCGGCGGCGGCGGCGGCGGCGGCGGCGCCCCCTTCTCCCCGACCTTCAAGTGGCACGGCCTGGGCGTCGGCTGCTTGGTCTTCGTGTCCATGGCCCGGCCGCCCAAGCCGGGCCCGCCGCTGCCGCCCCTCCCCGCGGCGGCGGGTGGAGGCCCGGGCCCTGGGCCGGAGGGGGCGGGTGGTGACAAGGAAGGGGAGGGCGCGGCGCCGGCGCCTGGGGAGCCGCCGCCCCCGCCGCCCGCCCCGGCGACGCCCGCCCTCCCTGGCCCGGTCGACATCGCCCTCGCCCTCGCCACCTCCATTCTCGCGTCCGGCCAGGGCCGGGCCCGCCACGTCCTGCGCCTGCTGCCCGTGGAGGCCGTCGTGCCGGCCACCCTGGCCAGCCTGACGTCCGCGGTGTCCGGGCTGGCCCGCCGCCACCTGCCCGGAGCGGCAGAGGGGGGGGCGGCAGGCGGCGGCGGCGGCGGCGGCGACGGCGACACAAAACATGAAGAAAAAAAAGCGGCCGCGGCCGCCGCCACGTACGCGGTCCAGTATGAGCACCGGTCCTCCTCCTCCCTGGACCGCATGGCGGTCATCAACGCCCTGGTCGACGGCATCCCGCCCGGGCACGCCGTGAACTTGGGCAGCCCGGACGTCACCGTCCTGGCGTCCGCGGTGCGGGGGCAGGTGTCCCTCGGGGTCGTCCCGGGGTATGCCGCCCTCCACAAGCTCAACCTGCGGGAGTTGGCGTGCCCCTCGCCCGGGGCGGCCAAAGCCCGGGAGGAGCGGGAGGCTCGGAGGTTGAAGGGAGGGGGGGAGGGGGAGGCGGGGGGGGGCGCCAAGGAGTAGGGTGGGGGAGTGGAGAAGGTGGAGGAGGGGGTGGGGGGCGCGGCGGCGGAGGCGGGGGGGGGCGCGGCGGAGGAGCAGGCGGGCGCGGCGGCGGAGGAGGAGGAAAAGGCGGACGGCTAGGTGTGTTGACACTCCTTTTTTTCTTTTTTTTCCTTTCCGCCAAATCGGCGCTCACCCTCTCTTCTCACGCGCCTCCACAGGCGCCCGCGCCTCCACACGCGCCCACGGCCACCATGGGCGCAGGCGCCTCTATCCCGGCCAACCCCTCCCAGACGCTGGAGGTGCTGACGACGGTGCCCGAGCCTTCAGCCGCGGTGGTCGAGGAAGCGCCAACGAGCGCGGCGGCCGGCGAGGACACAGCGGCCGCCTCGACCTCGACCCCTTCGACCCCCTCCACGCCACCCAAGCGCCTTCCGCCCGGCCGCCGCCCCTACGCCACCGTCGCCCTCCCCTCCCCCGAACAGATGGCCCAGGACGACCTCATGAACAATTGCGGCGTGCGGACAGGCCTGTCCTGCGTGATGGGGGCCGGGCTGGGCGTCGTCTTCGGCGTGTTTATGGGCACGATGGACGCGGCGGGCGGCGGGCTGGACGGAGGCGCGGCAGCCGCCACCCCGGTGGCCGCCCCCGCAGGCGCGGCCCCGCCCCCGCCCGCGACCGCCCGCCAGACGGCGCTGGCCATGGCCCGGTCCGTGGGGGCCCGGTCGGCGTCGTACGCGAAGGGTTTTGCGGCGATGGGGGCACTGTTTGCGGGCGCCGAGTGCGTGGTCGAAAAGGCGCGCGCCCGGCATGACGCGTGGAATGCTGTGTATGCGGGCTGCGCGGCGGGCGGGGCCCTCGCCTCGCCCGCGGGGGCGAAGGCGGCCGCGGTCGGGTGCGCCACCTTTGCCGCCTTTTCCGCCTTTATTGACCGGATGATGGACCATTAGAAGGAAATGTGTGTGTGTGTAGAAAAAGATGGAATGAAGGTTGGAGAGAGCATTGCTCATTTTGTTGGGGCACGTCTCTTTCCTCACGCACCACCGGCACTCGCTCGCTGCGCCATGCAACCGTCCAGCTCCCTGACGACACATTGAAGCAACAAGGAGGCGCTCGCGGGAGCAGCAGCAGCAGCAGCAGCAGCAAAAGCTTGCTCAAAAAAAAAAAAAAAAGGGAGAGAGAGGGAATGCGGACCCCAACAACCGGCCGCAGCAGGCTCGCCGCGGCCCTGGCGTCCCGCTTTGCGTCCGCGCTCTCCTCGGCCGGCCTTGGAGGCGGCCCCGGCCAGGCCCGCCTGGCCATCGCCTTTTCCGGCGGACCGGACAGTGCGGCCACCGGCCTGCTGGCGGCCTGGTGGGCGGGGTCAGGTGAGCGCCGGGGGGGCGTGGTGATGTGTTCCATCCATCAACAACATGGCCCTCTCCCCCCAGGCGCGCGCGCGTGCTCACACGCTCACCCCTCACGGCCACACAGCACGCCCCCCCGCCAGTGTCGCGGCCGCCCTGGCGGCCCACCGCCGTCGTATTCATGCGGCTGGGTGTCACCCTCCCCCTGGAGGGAGGCGAACCCCCCCCCCCACCCTGCTGGAGGCGGCCCGGGCGGCCCTAGGGCTGCCCCCACCGCCGCCGCCAGCCGGGCCGCCCCCGCCCCACCCCTCGCCCGCCGTCCGCCCGCTCGCCGTCATCGTCGACCACGGCCTGCGCGGGGCGCAATCGTGTAGAGAGGCAGCCGCGGCGGCGGTCCTGGCACGGAGGCTGGGCCTGGAGCCGCTGGTGGTGGGCGCGGCGTGGAGGGGAGGGGGCGGCGGGTGCGCCTCGACCCCCTCCCTCCCGGCCCGCCCGCCCCCCGGCGCGCCCGCCTCCGCGCCCGCCCGGGCGGCTCGCTACGCCGCCCTGGCCGCTGCCACGCGGGCAGCAGGCGCGGCCGCCCTCCTCACCGGTCACACGGCGGACGACCAGGCGGAGACGGTCCTGCTGCGGCTGGGGCGGGCGAGCGGCGTGGACGGCCTGGCCGGCATGGCGCCCGCGACCCGCTGGGGCGGCCGCGCGCCGCTGCCCGGCTGTGGGGGGGGGGGGGGCGCCGCCCGGGCGGCCGCCGCCCCGCTCCTCGTCATCCGCCCCCTGCTGACCACGCCCAAGGCCGCCCTGCTGCGCTTGCTGGGGAGGGCCGGCGTCGCCTGGGTGGCCGACCCGACCAACGCGGTGGCGGGCGCGGGCGGGCGGAACGCGGTGCGAGCGGCGCTAGGGGGGGCGCCCGCGGCCGCAGCACGCGCGTGTGGCGGGGGGGGGGGGGGGCGGGGGCAGGAGGGGCGCGCCCGGCCCACCCGCGCGCCGCCCCCGCCCGCCGCCGCCCGCGACGCCCGCCGCCTGGCATCCCTGTGCTCGGCCGCCCGAGCCGTGGGCGAGGCCGGGGCGGTGGCGGTGTTGCTGGAGGCGGCGGCGGGCGACGGCACGCTGGCCGTGGCGCCCCTGGCGACCGCTCCGGCCCCCCTTGCCCGCCGGGCGGTGGCTGCCCTGCTCGCCGCGGCCGCCGGCTCGCCCTACCCGCCCTCCACGGCAGTGGTACAGCGCGTGGTGGGCGCTCTGGCGTCAGGCCGGATGAAGGGGGCGGTCAGTGGGGGGCGGTGCGTAGTGAGGGCGGTGCCGGGCAGCAAGGGCGGGCGCCTGGTGGTCGAAAAAGAAAGAGTGCAGAAGAAAAGGTTGTAGGGGTGGGGATGATACACACACACACAAACGCCCCCGCGCTCGCCGGACTCCAGGCACGCTCTCTCCTCTCTCGTTCCTCTCATCCCCATCCGCACACTCTCCCCTCGCTCTGGCTGTCTTTCCATATTCCATTTTTGTTTTGCCTCTTCCATTCTCGTTTTGCTTCACGCCCCAATCATCCAGGGCGCCACCGCCGCGGGGGGCTCCTCATCCGCCCCGTACGCCGCCATGGCGGCGGGCCCCGCAGCCAGCAGGGCGGCCGGCACCTTGCGCGGCTGGCCGTTGGGGGCGACCATGCGGGCGGTGCCGCCACCGCCAGGCGACGCGACGACAGGTGGCGAGGAGCAGGCCGCCGCCGCCTCCGCCGCGGGCGACCCCTTCCCCGCCAGCCTCCCCAGGAAGCTGGTCAGGCGGGAGGTGGTGGAGGAGGAGGGCGGGGTGGAGCTGGACGGCGAGGCGCCCGGCCCGACCGCGGGCGGCGGGGTGGCGGGGGGGGCTGCGGCCGCGGCGGGCGCCCGGGGCGCGCCCGCCCGCCCCGCCCGCCCGTCGGCACACAGGTCCACCACCACCGCGCCCGCCTTGCGCGCCGCCGCCCGGGCCGCCACACCCTCCGCCGCCAGGGCCGCCTCGTGCGAGGCCAGCCAGTTCTGTTGCAGGCCCAGGACGGAGCCCGGGCGCATGACCCGGATGTAACCGATCGCCTCGGCCGCGCTGAAGCCCGCGTGCTTGATCAGCCAGGCGCAGATCAGGACGCCCGTCCGGCCCAGGCCGGCCTTGCAGTGGATGGCCAGGGCGCCGGGGGCCGTCTCAGCGATGGTCAGGAATCGGCGCAGCAGGTGGGGCGGGGGCGTGGAGCCGTCCGGGAAGTAGAGCTCGTGCATGTCCAGGCCCGCGCTCTGGAAGCGGGCGCCCTCGTACAGGGGCCGGCTGAGGCGGACGACGCCGCACACGCCCCGGGCCTTGAAGTAGGCATGGTAGTCTTCGGGCACGTGCGCCCGGTACCCGTACGTCATGCGCGGGGCGGGGGAGGGGCCGGAGAAGGCCAGGAAGCGGCCGGGCACGATCCAGTTGAGGTCACCATTCTCGACGGCCTCGTAGTGGTCGTACTCGACCACGTCGAATGCTGACGTGGCGGACGTCCAGTCATCGATCAAGCCGACGGCCCGGGCCCGGGCAAAGCCGGCCAGGACGTCAAGGACGCGGAGGTGGTAGGTGGAGGGCCCCGTGGAGGCGTCGCGGAAGGGGGTGTAAGGCTCCAGCTGGGAGAGCGGCGCAAAGGCGGCCGGGCCGGACAGGCCGCGCGCGATGACGCCGAACAGGCCGACCAGGACAGCCGAATTGGCGAGGGCGTGGGGGTGGGGGCCGGCGACCAGGATGAGGCGGCGGCGGGTGGTTTGGCAGTCCTGGGAGAGGGGACGAGAGAGAGCAGGGTGGGTGAGGTGGTGGGTGTCAGCTCGCTTCGCTCTCTATAGCCCGGCGGGCGAGCAGGGGCGAGCCCCGCATTCGGCCGGTGTGACAGGGCCCACGCCGCCTCCGTCCACCATTGCCCGCACATTACTAGTCAGCGTTGCCAGCCTTGGCTCCGGGGCCTGCCGTGGCAAGCGTTGAACGCACACGGGCAGTACCCCGCGCAAATTCGGACTGGCCAAGGTTTTTTTGCGGCGGGCCCCGTTTACGCGGCCCGCCGAACCCCCTCTCCAAATCACTCTCTCACCTGCAGCAGCTGGTGCGTCCGCATCACAAACTTGTGAGTCTTGCCCAGGTTCAGAGGCCCAAAATCCTCGTAGAAGGGCTCGTACAGCTATGGTGAATCGGGGGTGGCGGTGTGTGAGGTGGCGGGGCCTTGTCCTCTCGCCAAACCAATCGCTAGCCCGCCGGGTCCCCCCTCCCCCCTCCCCCTGCTTAGGTCCCTGCTCGCTCGCTCGCCTTCGCCTTTTTTTTTTTTTTGCAAAAACTCACCAGCTCCCGGTCCACCGAGTAGCAGACGGACGCCCGGGCCAGCGCGGTCTGTGCGAATGCAGCCTCATCGCGGACGGCGGCAAGGGCAAAGGCGCCGTCGATTACGTCGACGACCTGTGGGGGAGGGAGAGGATGAAAATGGTGAGCCATCTGTCAGTATGCTTTTTTTTAACACGGCGGGCTAGCGCCGAGTCTTTTTGATGGCACGCCCCTTGCGGTCCCTTCCCGCGCGTTTGCCACCCGGCGCAACACACCTGAGCACAGCCGATGTCAATCATGATTGGAATGAAGGGAGAGCGGGGGAAGGTAACAGAGAGGAGGGCGGGGCTGGGGAGGGGGGCGCGAATTCCGCGGGTCTCTCGGCAGGCGGCGCTTGAGGGCAGTGTGATGTGTGAGGTGGGCGGCCTCTTTTTTCCCTCTTTCAAAACCCTTTTCCCACACGCACTCTCGCCCGTTGTTCTTCTTTTCTTCTACACGGCCGCCAGCTGGGGCCCACCCTCACGAGCAGCCCACACCCGGGCCAGTACCGCCGCAGCCGCCGCCACCACTGTGACCGCCGCCGCCACCGCCAACAGCACGGCCGGCGGCCTCCCTGATCCTGGTGGCGACGCCGCTTGGGCGGACCTCCCAACCTGCTGCTGCTGCCCAGTCGCCGCCGCCGCCGCCGCCGCCTCCTTCACAGGCGCCGCCCGCCGCTTTCCCACGGGGGACGGTGTGGCTGGAGCTGCGGCAGCACCAGCAGCTCCAGGCAGCGGCGAGAAAACGACCTTCACCACCCGCCCCTTGACACTCCACCGCCCTGCGCTCTCCACGGCCACCTCCACCACGTCGCCCGGCCGCGCCTGCGCCGCGTCCAGCAGGACCTGGCAGTAATCCCGGGTGTGTGCGACCGTGGAGGTGCCGTCAGCGGCGACCGAGACGCACCAGGCGCGCTGGGTGGTGCCGACATGGTGCTCCCAGGCGGACGGCCCCCACGATGCGACCAGGTCGGTGACCTCCTTGGACCGCCGGGCGACGAGCGGCCGGGGCAGCTGGGGCATGGCGGCCGCGGGCGTGCCCGGGCGGGGGTGGAAGCGCGATATGTGGACGGCGGGCGGCCGCCAGCGGGCCAGCAGGGTGAGCGTGGCCGCGTGGTCGGACGCCGTCTCGCCTGGGAAGCCGCAAATGATGTCGGTGGCCAGGGTCACGCCCGCCTCTCTGGCCGCCGCCGCCACCCGCTCAAACTCCGCGGCCGTGTACTCCCGCCGCATGGCTCCCAGCACGGCGTCCGAGCCGGACTGGACGGGCACGTGCAAGAAGGAGAAGGCGCGGGCGTCGCACGCCAGGGTCTGCATGAGAGAGGCCAAGTGGCCACGCTGGTCGAGGACGTACGGCGGGTTGGTCATGCCCACCCTCAGGAGCGTGTGGCCGCTCTCCGGCAGGACGCCTAGGCACGCAGTTAGCAGCTCGGGCAGGCTGGTCCCGATGTCCCGGCCGTACGCGCCCGTGTCCTCCGAGGAAAACCAGATCTCGCGGACCAAGGGGTCGGCCGCGGCTGCCGCGACCCGCGCCACGATCGCGCCCGGCGCGTGCGAGCCCAGGGCGCCCCGGGCGTGGACGGTCTTGCAGTAGGTGCACCGCCCCAGGCAGCCGGTGGAGAGCGGGACGATCTCGATGTGGGCGTTGCGCCGGATGCGGGGCAGCTCCAGGGACGGCAGGTCGCCCCGGCCAAGGAGGTGAACGGTGTTCCCCGCCAGGGCGTGCGCGACCACCTCCGCCACCCGGCCCGTGTGGTTGGTGCCCAGGAGCGAGGCGCCCTCCAGTTCGGGAGCGGCCTTGTCAGCGGACGGGACGCACCCCGCCACGACCAGCGGGATCCCGGCCGCCCTCGCCCGGGCGGCCAGGCGGCCGACCGAGGTCTGGGACGGCGTCTTCACGGTGCACGAGTTGACGACCCACACGTCCGCCGTGCCGGGGTCCGCGCTGGCAGCATCACCGTTCCCGCCCCCACCGCACTCCGCGTCCGCCATGAGAATGCGGTAGCCCTGAGCCGCCAGGACGCCCGCCATCGTCTCGCCATCCGCGTGGTTGTGCGCGCAGCCAAAAGTTTTCAGCCACACGGTGGCGGTGCCCGGAATGGGAGGTGGGGCGTCGAGGGTGGTGAGGAGGGAAGATGCAGCAGTGGGCGCGTCATCTGGTGCTGCCCGGCGGATGATGCGGACGGGGCGGACGGTGCCGGCGGAGGGCGGAGGAGGAGCGGGGGCGGGTTGAAGTTGAAGTTGAGGTGCGCCGGCGGCGGCGGCTAGCGGGCGGGCGAGTGCGCCGCCCGGCGCGATGCCAGCGCCCGGCGGGTCGCGCGGGGGGCGGCCAATGTCTTCAAGGTCGTCGGACATGTTATGTTGTGGGCGTGCACAGGGCAGAAGAGGGGTGAAGGCGTGGGGCTGGGCCCCCCTCACGAAAAGAACGAATGAGAAGAAAAACCGCCCGTCTTCCCAGTCTTAATTTAGCAGCGACGGGGGCCGTGTGTGTGCCCCGCCCCTTCTCCTCCACCGCACAAACACGAATGCCCCTCCTCCCTTCCTCCGTCGTAGCCGCCTTACCCCGGGCCAAACGGGCGGCCGCCGCGGCGGCGGCCGCCGCCGCAGCGGCGGCCAAGGCGGCAGCTGGTGGCAGCGAGGCGGCGGCGACCTCCAGCACCACCTCCCCCGCGCCCGCCCGGGGCTCCGCCGCCACCTCCACGCCGCCCGCCGCCTCCACCGCCCTGGCCGCCTCCAGCCGAGCGGAGGAGGCCATGGTATACGAGAGGAAGAGAAAGAGAGAGAAAGGGCGGGTGCGTGTGCTCGTCCAGGCGCGCTCTCCCCGGCCCAGCCCGCGCGCGCGCGCGCGCGCGCGCGGCGGGGGGGGCGGGGGGCGCCCCCCCCCGGTCAGAGAGGGCGACCCTCTCCCGCCTCCCTCTCTTCCCCCCCCCCCTTCCCTCTCTTCCCCCGCTGCCCCCTGTGTCCGTGCCCTCTCCTTTTTAATGCAAACACCGCACGAGGCTGCCGCCGTGCGCTTCACACGGCCCTCCCCTCCCCCTACACCTTGCCTGTATGCCGGAATCGGCTCTCCCAATCCCGCCTCAGCTCGGCGAGCGCGGCCCGCGCGCCTGCGGCCGCGCCCGCCCCGCCCGCCCCGCACAGGCCGTGCACCGCCTGCGCCTGGCCGTCGGTCAGGGACCCAAACAGGGCGGCCGCGCCGGGGCGGGTGGCCGCCGCGGCCGCGGGGCCGGCGAGGCCGCCGCCGCCGCCCCTCTCAGCCGACGCCGCGGCCGCGCCGAGGTATGCGGCCAGCACGCCCGGCCGGTAGGGCGCGAGCGCCCGCCCTGCGTGCGCGAGCCCCGCCAAAAGCCGCCCAAAGTCCCCCGCGGCGACGGCCTCCTGCTCCTCCTGCCCGCCGCCACCGCTGCCATTGAGCCCGCGCGCCAGGCCGACCGTCAGCCCCACCACATGCCCGGCCGCCCGGGCGGCGGCGGCGCTCCGGTGGCGCAAGGCCGCGACCCCCACCCGCGCTGCGGCTGAGGCAATGGCGGGGTGGTTGTTGGGGGCATTGCAGCACCCGGCCGCCGCCGCCAGCGCGCCCGCCACCAGGCAGGGCGGCACCCCGGGAAAAGCGTTCTCCCGGGCCAGCACGGATTCCAGGATGCGCAAGCCCGTCGCGGTGGCAGTGAGCGCCGCGGCGGCGGCTGCCCAGCCGCCGCCACCGCCGCGGCCCATCCTCATCAGCCCAGGCAGGACGCCCACGACCGACGCCGCCAGGGCCGCCCCGTCCGGCAGGCCCGGCCGGCCAGGGGTGGGGGGGCCGTCGCCCTCGTCAGCGCCGCCACCACTGGCCCAGGCCGCCGACGGGGCTTCCAGGGCGACCAGCGCCACCTCTGCGACCGCGAGCGCGTGGTGGGGGCAGGCAGCGCCGCCCGCCCCGCCACTCACGGCGACAGCCACCAGCTCCGCCGCCAGGGCTGCGCCCACGGCCCGGGCGGCCTCCCGTGGCAGGCTCTGCAGGCATGCGGCAGCAGACGCGACAGCAGCCGCTCGCTGAGCTGCCGGCTCGGAGAGGGAGGGCAAGCCCAGCGAAGCCACGCCCCCGCACGCCCCGCCCCCGCCCGCGACCGGGGCGGGCCGGGCGGGCGGCGGCCGGTCCGGCGCAGGCACGGCGGGCGACCGCGCCAGGATCGCCACGTGCAGGCCCGCCAAAGCCAGGGACGCGCCAGGGTCGGCCGCCACCAACGCGCCCCCCGCCAGGCGGAGGGCCTCCAACGCGCGCGCGGCCGCGAGGGGCGGGGGCGAGGGAGGTGGCGGCCCCACGCCCACCACGGGCAGCAAGAACGCGGCTGCAGCGCCGACCAGTGCCTGGCAAGCGTCCGCATTCGGTGGTGAGCTCGCAATAGCAGCCGCAGCCGCAGCAGCAGCCAGGGCGTCCGCGGCAGCCAGCGCAGCCACCGGGTCGGGCGGTGGCGGGGCCCTGGGGGTGCGTGGCGGAGGCACGGCGCCGCCGCCTGCCCCCGCCCGTGCCGCGGCCAGCCATGCCTCCGCGCCGACCAGACCGCCCTTGCGCGTGCAGGAGGGCGGCGACCCGGCCGCAGCAGCAGCGCACAGTAGGCTGCCCGCCGCTACGAGCCCCGCCTGGGCGGCCGCGCTGTCGTCCACCAGCAAGAGGCCCTCCCCCAGCGCCGGCAGGGCGGTCGCCGTCAGCCAGTCGCCCATGCCGGCCGGCAGGGCACCCGCCCCGCCCAGCCGGACAGCCACGGCGACCAGGTCCAGGCAGGCGGCCAGGGTGGACGGGTGGTGTGCGGGCGAAGAGGCGGCAGCAGCAGCAGCAGCCGCGATGGCGGCCTTGAACCCGGCCTCCGCCACCACGGCCGCGGGCGCGCGCGCCAGGGGTGGCCCCGCGCCCAGAGCCCGCACCGACCACACGGCCACCGCCTCAACTGCTGGTGGTGACCACGGCGAGCAGCCTGTCGCCTTGCCGCCCAGCCCTCGCGTCAGCGCGGCCGCGACCGCCCCCGGCCAGGCAGCCGCAAGCGGGGGCGACTCCAGCAGGGCCGGCATGGCCAACGCCGCGGCGGCGGCGGCGCTGCCGCACGCAGCAGACAGCGCCAGAGCTCCCAGAGCGGTCCGTGCGGGTGTGGGCTCCAGCCACGGGCCCAAGACGGCCAGGGCTGAGCACCCGGCGCCAGTCGCGAGCAGGATCATTGTCTCTTGGCCTCCTCCACCCCCTCCAACCTCAACCTCCACCCCCGCCACGCCCGCCAGCCAGGCCGCCAGGGACGTGAGCTCCGTCCGTGCCGCCGCCGCCTCAGCCTCAGCCGCCGCCAGCTGAGCAGCCGCGTCGGGAGGAGGGGCGGCAGGGGGAGCGTCGCCGTCCTCACCCTCACTTTCACCCTCATCCCCTCCATCCCCTTCCACGCCGCACCACCTCGCCTCCGCGTGGGCCAGGCGTTCCCGCAGGGTGCGACCCCAGGAGGCGGCCGCCGTGGTGGCGGCAAGGATGAGGGCGGGCGTGGAGGAGGGCGGGGCGGACCGGGATAGGCAGGCGGCGAGGGACAACGGCGGCGCTGGCACTTCCATCCCATCAACCCCTAGAGCCGCCTCAAAAAAGCCGCCCGTCCCACGCACGTCGTCCTGGCCCGGCAGGGGGTCGAGCGCGGGGTCCGCCCCCGCGCAGGCCGCGTGCAGGGCCAGGGTCGCTGTGTAGAGTGCCAGCGCCGGGGCGGCGGCGTTGGAGGGGGGCGAACAAGGAAGGGCAGCGGCCACCAACCCTCCCAACCCGCCCCCCGTCGCCCGGGCCAGCCGCACCGCCGCCGCCGCCGCCCCGGCCACAGACCCACCCCCACCCCCACCACTCTCTACCGGTCGCACATTCAGCACGATTGGCGTCAGGAGGGCGGCGAGAGCGGGCGCGGCGGGGCCGGAGAGGCCGGCCACGGCGGCGGCTGCAGCAGCTGCCAGCGTCGGTGGAAGGGCGAGCGGGGGGAGGCCGACCGCGGCGGCGATCAGGGCGCGGCGGACGGGAGGGGCGGCCAACACAAGCTCAGCGGCCGCATGCGGCGTCTCAGCCGCGCACACGGCCGCCGCCGCGGTCGCCAGGCCGCCAGCGAACGCGCGTGTCTCTGCAGCCGCAGACAGGGCGGCGGCTGCAGCGTCCACAGCAGCCCCTAGCCCGCCGGCCTCGCCCGCCGCCCGCCACACGGTCGGCCACAGGGCGGCGCCAGCCGCCCCACTCACTGACCGGTGCTCACAGGCCAGCAGGTGGGCGGCCCCACGCGACGCAGCCGCGGCCGCGCCAGGCAGGCCGCCCGCCGTCAACAACAGCGCGTCCGCAGCCCGCCCCATCACAGCCCGCTGGGCCCCGCCCGCTCGGGCGTCGTCGGTGGGGCGGTAGACGCCAGATGGCCCCGGTAGTGCAGCCAGCACAGCGGCGAGGGCAGACGCCGCCGCGGCCGCGGCAGCAGCTGCCGTCGTCGTTGTCTCAGTGGCAGCGCACCGGGCGCGCTTTGTAGCGGGCGCCCTCGCCATCCCTTCCCCACGCACCTCCTTCGCCACCCGGTCCACAAAGGGCTCCGCCAGCACGGCCCACAACCAAAACTCGGAGGGGGGTGGTGGTGGGGGCGGGCCCAGGGAGGTCGCGGCTGCGGTCGCGGCAGCCACCGCCGACGCGCGCGCGGCCGCCGCGGCCGTGCGGGCCGCCCACGCCACGCCAGCCGCCAAAGCAGCGAGGTCGGCCGGCGCCGCGTCCGCAACCGCCGCCACGACACTCCGGACCACGCCCCACTGGAATGCGACCGGAACGACCGCACCAGCGGCCTTGCCCGCCCTGTCCGCCGCGACCCCCACCAGCACGCCTGCGTGCTCCCTCGTCAGCAGGACCGCCTCCACCGCCCGGGCCACGGCCGCCCGGGCGGTGGGCGGGGCGTGGTCAGAGCCGATGAGCACCAGCGCAGGCACTAGGGCCTTGCCAGCCAGGGCGACGAACGCCCGGCGGGCGGCAGGCACGGAGGGAGGCGCGTAAGCGGTGGTGGTCGGCAGCGCGCTCGCCACGCCCGCCAACCCGCACGCCCGCCGGGCCAGGTCCGCCGCCACGGTCGTCAGCGTGCCCGCGCCGGGCGCTCCTGCCGCCAGAGCGCCCAGGGACGCCGCCAGGAGGGAGGCGCAGTGGTCGGGCGAGGGAGCCCACCGTGCGGCGCCGCCACCCCGCCCGGCCGCAGCCGTCAGGGCCGCCGCGGCTGCGGTCGCCGCATGGGTGGCGTGGTCGGGCGACTCGCGTCCTTCTCCAGCCGCCGCCGCCGCCGCCGCCACCGCCGCCCCAGCACCGGCCGCCCTCGCCGCCGCAGACACGAGCGCTGGGTTGGGGGGCGCACCGCCCGCGTCGCCACCCCTCACCAGGGCGCCGGCCAGCCACCACAGGCGGGCGTCGCCCACGGTGCCGGGGCCCGACGTGCTGCCCTGCCTCAGCAGGCAGCTTAAGGCCCAGTCCAGGAGCGCGCGGACCGCAGCGGCCCGGGCAGGCGGCGGGAGCAAGGAGGCGGAGGATGGGGTTGATGAGGAGGAGGTTGGAGCAGCAGGCACGGTCGTTGTTGGTGTTGGTGTTGTTGTTGCCCGGAGGTCGGCCGCCGCGGAGGCGGCAGCAGCGTCGTCACGTCTGGCATCCAGGAGGTCCAGGGCCAGGGCGAGGGCCTGGGCGATGCGGCTGTGAGAAGAGTACGGTACGAAGGTAGGATGATGAGTTTTTTTTTTCCAAGGCAAGGTTTTTGGGCGTCCATCAATTCTTTCGCCTCGTCATCTCTCTATCTCAAAAAATGTACGCACTCATCAATCGCCACATCGCTAGCGTGCAGCCCTCTCAGTGCTGTTGCCGTCGCCGCGGCGGGGTGGGCAGAAGAGAAAGCTGCCTGAGCGGGGCGGGGCGGCGCCTTTGGCTCGCCAACGGCAGCGGCGGCCGTCCGCGCCGGCAATTCGGGCGCCGCTGCCACGCTCGCCGTCAAGCGCGTGGACCGCCGCATGCCTGCGTTTAGGTGGAATGTCCTGGACGTGATCTCAGGCGTCCGCGTTGCGCCGCATGCGCTTGTGTGTGTTAAAGACAGAGAAGAACGCGCGTGAAAAAATGGATTTTACTACTGGAGAACTCCCTGGCCGCTCTCGACCTCAACCACCCGCCCCCTGACCGCGTCCATCCGCTCCCTCGCCACCACCAGCAACGCACTCTCCGCAACCGCCGGTGGCGGGCCCACCACCTCAGCCGTCGCTGCCGCCGCGGCCGCCCCCACCGCCAGGGCGTGGCCCACACCCACCCGCCCCACCACCCGCGCTGCGGTCCAGGCGCCCAAGAAGGCGTTGCCGCACCCGGTCGTGTCCCGCACGGCGCTGCCCGCCAGGGCGGCCGGGACGGCCAGGACGGGCTCACCAGGCGCACGAGGCACCCACACCGCCCCGGCCGCGCCACACCGCACGAGAATGCCTTCCAGCGGGCCGCCCGCGAGGGCCCTGCCCATTAACCGGCGAGCGCCCGCGACGACGCCGCCCTCGCTCCCCACCAGGCTTGCCAGTTCCCCTTCATTCGGTGAGAAGACTGTCGCGCAGCCTAGGAGGCGCGCCAGGCATGCCGCGGGCGGGCGGCTCGCCGCCTCCTGGAACGTCTCCAGCGACAGCCAGGCACCCGGCGTTGCCGCCCGCCGCACCGCGCCCGCCCACGCCAGGTCTCGGGGCCGGCTCGGGTCAACGCCCGCGTGCAGGGCCCGGGCGGCGGCCAGCACGCCGGCCGGCAAGGCACGGGGCCCGGGCAGGAGCATGGACGTGCGGGCGTGGGAGGGAGGTGTCCGCCAGACCTGGGTGCGGCGGCCGTCGGCCTCCAACACCTGCCACGCGCGCGGGGTGGTTGCTGCTTGCCACGGCACCAGGCAAGCATCGCCGCTCGGCCCCAACGCGGCGGTCAGCCAGGCCCGGGCAGAAGCGGGCAGGTCGGGGCCGACGCCGGCAACGACGGCCGCGGGCACTGTCGCGCCGACGAGAGAGCACCCAAGCACAAAACCCCACGCCGCCTGCGGTCCGCTCCCGCCGACGGCGCCCATCTCCGTGCGCCCGTCCGCGAAGACCAGGTCGTCAGTGATGAACGTGTAGGCCAAAAAGTGGGGGTCACGGGCGGGCAGGGCGGCGGGCGGGGCTGGTGTTTGGGGTGAGAGAAAAAGGGGGAAGAGCGCGCGTGAGTGCAACATTTCTTTCTTTCTTTCACACGAGACCGCCCTCCCCCTCCGACGCACCAGGACCACGAGCAGGGGCAGGAGGGGTCGCTTTTGTGGATGCAGCCCGCCGGGTGGAACCCCCCGCACGGGGTACAGCCCCAGCAGCTGCAACAGCCGTCCGCCGGCCCGACCCGGCGGTGCCCGCGCGGCTCGCGACAGCAGCTGTCGCGCTCGCACCGCTGCCCGCCTTCGTTCTCCGCCCGGCCGGCCCGGCCGTCGCGGTCTCCACCGGCCCCGTCGCCACGCCCTCGCACTCTAACCGCCCGCCCACGCCCGCCCGGCCAATGGCGGCGCCCCAGAGGGCGATGAGAGCGGCCTCGGCGCGGCCGTGGTCGCGCTTGCGCCCAAGGAGGCCGCCCTTGGCTGTGAGGGAGGGCGGCGCGCCCTCCTCCCCTGTCGACGACGGTTCAGCAGCAGCAGCAGCAGTAGCAGCAGCAGCAGCAGCAGCAGCAGTAGTGCCGCCCTCCTCTCCACCCAGCCACGCGCCGGCCAGCTCCCGGGACGCGTCCTTCCCCTGCTTCAGGAGGCCCAAATCCTTTTTCCAGGCGGCCGCGGGGACGGAGAGCACGGGCACGCCTGCTGCCGCCAGGGCCGCCCGCCACACGCCGTAGGCATACCCGGTGGCCAGCCAGGAGAGGCGGCCATTGTTGAAGCCGGGGGCGGGGCGTTCGATGACGGCCAGGAGCGGGGAGGGGGAGGGAACGGAGGAGGGCAGGGGGGGCGCCCCCCTGGCATCGTCACGCACCCTCGCGCGCGCGGCCGTGGCCGCCGCCGCGACCAGCGCCACCACCGCCGCCGGGTCGGGCCGGGAGCGCAGGGCCTTGCCGACCGCGACCTTTTCGATGGGCGTGTCGTGGACTGAGACCAGGGCGAAGGAGGACCGGGCGGCGGCGGCGGTGGCGGACGCCGCGGCGGACGCGGCGCCCGCCGCGCCCGGGCCACCGCCTGCTTCCTCCCAGGCGGCCAGGGCGGCCCTGAGAGCGTCACCGCCGCCGCCGCCCGCACTCCCTTGCACCACAGCCACCACCGCCAGCGCTCCGGTCACGTCCGGGTCAATGCCAAAGACGACGAGCGGGGCGGAGGAGGGGGGCGACGGCGATGGCGGGCCCTCCACAGCAGCAGCAGCAGCAGGCCGCGCCTCGAGCGTCAGGGTGCGAGTGAAAGCCAGCGTGGGCAGGATGGGGGCTTGGGGCGCGTCAGCCTTGCTGCCCTCATCATCCTCGCTGTTGTTCGCTGCGATGGCGGAGGTGAAACGGGTAGGGGCAAAGGCGGCCGGGTCGGCGGCGACCGTGCGGCGGGCGGCCGCCGCGAGGAAGGCAGCTGGCGAGGGAGAAGGTTGCGAGGTCGCTTTTTTGAATGAGAGCCAAGATGGATGGAGAGAGAGTGCAGTGACTGGGACAAACCGTCTAATTCGCGCGTCACGGCACAATAGCATGAGCTCCATCATCCACCGCACCCCCTCCCATGGCGAGCAAGAGAGGGGCAGACCCGTGGGAGAGGGGGGCACACACGGTCCGCGAGAGGCACTTATTTCCCATGCGCCGATTGCTCTCATCATCATCATCATCTCCTTCTCTTTTCTCTCACCTGCGGCCCGGCGGGCCCCGCCCGTCAGCATGGGAGCAGCAGCAGGGGTCACAGGCACGTATCTGTGCGCGACGGGCGGGGGGCCGGAGGCGTGGAGCCGGGCGGGCGCGTGCAGCATGTGAAAGAGAGAGAGGCAACGGCGACGGCGCGCCGGAGAAAAGCGAGAATGAAAAAAAAAAAAAAAAAAAAAACACTTACGTCCCGATTTTGCTCGCCGCCCTTAACTCGTCCGGGTCCACCCTCCGCACGGCCCCCCCCCCCTCGCCCAAGCCCGGCCCCCTGACCACCTCGACCTTGGCCCCCGCCACCTCCAGGGCCGGCCCCGCCCGCCCGCCCGCGCAGGACGCCATGAACTGCTCGCCCCGGGACCCCCAGTCCAGGCGGTCCTCGTCCGTCCGCAGGGCCGCGCCCGCGAGGTTGGCATACACGACCAGCCGCACGTCCGGGACGGGCGGGGCGCCCGCGGACGCGTTCCCCTCCGCCGCGGCGGTCGCAAAGGCGCGGGTGGAGGCGAGCAGGGACGGGTCGTCCCGGCCGCCCGCGCCCATCAGCAGGCCCCGCAGCCGCAGCCCGGCCACATGGGTGGCGGGCGAGGCTGCCGCCGCGGCCGCGGCCGCGGCGTCGGGCGTCAACGCCGCCGCGGCCTCCGGCGTCGTCACGTTGAGCGCGCCCGCCGTGACCGGCTGCATCAGCCCCCCCGGCCACATGACGGCCGGCGAGCGCAGGAGGGGCGGGCCGCCGTAGGAGGCGGCGCACCCGTCAAAGGTGGCCGGCCGCATGGTGGCAAGGGCGAGGGCCGAGTACCCGCCGTACCCTCGCCCGACCACGTGGACGCGGCGCGGGTCGCCCACCCCGGCCGGCCCCGTCGCCCAGGCCGCCGCGTCCTCGTAATCGTCCAGCATGGCGCCCGCCCAGCCGCCCGCGCCGGCGGCCGCGAAGGCCTTGCCAAACCCGGTCGCGCCCCGCGAGTTGACTTGCAGGACCGCGTAGCCCCGGTTGGCCAGCATTTGGACGGTGGAGGAGAACCCCCACCGCTCCCGGCCCCAGGGGGAGGGGCGGACCGCGATGACGAGGGGCAGGCGCAGGCCGCCCGTGGCGTTGGCGGCGGCGGCCCCCTGCAGCCCGGCGGGGAGGGTCAGGTAGCACGGCAGGCCCAGGCCGTCCCGGGCCGGGACCGTCACGCCCGCCTGGGGCGCGAGGCGGAAGGCGGCCAGGTTGGCCAGCTCCGGCACGCCCGCCCGCACCGCGGACGCGTTGCCGGGCGTCGCCCGGTCATAGTAGTAGTACACGGGCGGCGAGGTGTCGGAGACCAGCTTGACCGCGGACTTGACGCCGTCGGCCGTGGTGGAGAGGATGGACCAGTCGCCCGACCCGTTGAAGGCGGCGGTGAGCGCAGCCACGTCGGCCGCCCCGCCGGCCGTCAGGGGCGCCCACGCCCGCCGCAGGTAGTCGCTGGCGGCCGCGGTCGGCTGCCCGCTCGCCGGGTCAATGATGACCTCCACCACGTCCGCGTCGGCGGCCGCGCTGGGCCCCGGCGGCGGCGGCACAGACTCCAGGACGGCCCCGTCGGCCGTCGACAGGCGCTGCAGCCGGGCAGACGGCAGGCCGAGCGAGGAGAGGACCCACAGCCCCGCGCCGTCGGCCGTGAACGCCGCCCCGGACTGGCCCGGCGCCGAGATGGGGGCCACCACGTCGCCCGGGCCCCAGGTCGCGATGGCCGGCCAGGCGGACGCGTTGCCGGACGCGGCCGCCGGGTCGCCGCTGCTGCCCGGCCCGTGCACCGAGCCACGCACCCGCAGCACAGACCACCCGCCCGGCCGGGCCGCCCGCGCGCCGCGCACGTGCAGGCTCGCGTCCGGCACCCACGACACCACGTCCCCCGGGTTCTCCACGTCCGCCACCAGCCGCCCGGACGTCAGGTTGAGGCGCCACACGTCAAACAGGTCGGGGGCGCGGGCGTCGACGGTGACGAGCGCCTCATCCGGCACGCCGGGGGAGAGGAAGAGCTCGGCGACGCGCATGCCCGCGCCCCAGACCCCCCGCCCGTCCGCGGAGGGGGAGGCCGACGCTGTGATGTTCAGGGCGGGCGCCCGGACGGGGGCCGGCCGCCCGGACGCGCCCGCCGATGCCAGCTCCCCGGCCGACGGGCGGGGCGACCCCAGGCGGGGGAGCAGGTCGACAGGGGCTGACCCGTTCAGCGCCTGGCGGTAGAGGCGGAAGCGGGACCCGCCCCCCCGGTCATACAGGTAGAGGATGAAGCGGGAGTCCGCGCTCCACTGGAACTGGCCAGCCGCCATGTCCCACGGCCCCTCCGCCGTCAGGGACCGCACGGGGGCGGAGTTGTTGACAGGCCCCACCCACACATTCAGGGCGTTGTCCTTTCCGGCGGGCGCCAGGTAGCTCACCCACGCGCCGTCGGGCGAGAGTTCGGGGTCGGTGGCCAGGGGTCCGGCGTACAGGAATTCCAGGGGGATGAGCGGGGGGAGGGCGGCCTGAAAGGGGGGGGGAAGGGGGGA
>Ga0315273_10002711_pt1 | contig 21047 bp, 20 predicted proteins | sample YL17G02_0_MG_FD_205753 | JGI IMG/M metagenome (GOLD analysis project Ga0315273, IMG submission 205753) | Sediment microbial communities from Yellowstone Lake, YNP, Wyoming, USA - YL17G02_0 | ecosystem: Environmental > Aquatic > Freshwater > Lake > Sediment | place: USA: Wyoming | collected... | reverse complement strand
TGGGGGATGCGCAGGCGAACGGAACGGTGGTGCAGGACTGGGCACTGGACAGAGAGACAGTGGATGCGCCGGGGCTGAGCGCGGGAACGCTGTACTATTTCAACGTGCTGGTGAAGGATTCGGCGGGAAATACCAGCGCCTACGTCTCGGGCTCTCAGTCAACCTCACTACCCAGTAGTCCTCCAGCCTACCCATTAAAGGTAAGTGCAAACGGACGCTACCTTGTTGATCAGAACGGGCAGCCGTTCCTCATTACAGGCGATGCTGCATGGTCGCTCATCGCGGAGCTTTCCGATCAGGACGCGGACGAGTATCTTACCAACAGGAAAGAGCTTGGCTTCAACTTGGTTTTGGTAAATCTTGTCGAACATGCTTTTTCTACGAACGCGCCCGCCGATTTCTATGGCATAAGCCCATTCACGGGCAAAGCTTTCGCTACGCCGAACGACGCATACTTCACTCACGCTGATTACATCATTCAGTCAGCATGGGAAAAGGGTATAGTAGTCCTTCTTGATCCCACGTATGTAGGCTACGGGTGTGGCTGGGAAGGGTGGTGCGCCGAAATGGGGCAGGCCACGGATGCCGAGATGACCGCTTGGGGTCAGTATATTGGCAACAGATACGCAAACTACGGTAACATCGTTTGGCTTATTGGTGGAGACACTGACCCCTCACCAGTAAAGGGAAAGCTTCAGGCTGTGGTGGCCGGTATTCGGCAGTACGATACCCGTCACTTATTCACAGCTCACAATGGCCCCGACTCAATGGCAGTCGATCCTTGGAGCGGAGAAACCTGGCTCACCATTAACGATATTTATACCTACGATCCGTCATATTGGAAGGCACAGAGCGCTTACTCTGTATATCCCACAATGCCCTTCTTCCTTATTGAAGCTGCTTATGATAATGCACATGGTATAACCCAGCAGCAGTTGCGCGCTCAGTCATACTGGACCGTTCTCTCGGGCGGGTTTGGCAGCATTTATGGGAATTGTCCGATATGGGGTTTCGGCAGCGGATCGATTGGTGGTTTCTGCACTTTGACTGATTGGAAAACGGAGCTGAATGGGCCGGGTTCGTTGAATATGAAGTATTTTCAGAAACTCTTCAATTCGCGACACTGGTACAAGTTAGTGCCCGACCTGCTTCATGTCGCAATGACTGCAGGCTATGGTTCGTCAGGAGCTGCCGACTATGCCACTGCAGCGTATACGTCAGATGGATCAAGCATTATTGCTTACTTACCCACGTCGAGAACGGTCACGGTGAGCGGCAGCAGTGTCGCTGGATCGTCGATGAAAGCTTGGTGGTGCAATCCGGCAACGGGTGCAGCCACGGAGATCGGTACGTATCCGACGAGTGGCACGCAGAGTTTCACACCACCGTCGAGCGGAGATTGGGTGCTTGTAGTGGACAGCGAAGCTTTCAGTTTTTCTGCACCGGGCAACTGACCCGCTGGCGCCCGAAAGCTCCATGAGTGTATTAGGTCAGATAATAAAAGTGTCGCTACGCGCATAACTTCTCGATCGTGAACACCCCAACCACCTGCTCCTGCGGCGGTGCTAAAATAGATTTCCCTGTGCTCGGATATACTGATGCATCCTTTGTTACTAACCGTCTACTATAGCCTGCGGCCGCTGCTGCCCCGGCCTGTGCAGATTGCGCTGCGGCGCAACATGGTCAGGCGAAAGCTGAAGGTCAACCGTGGTGTGTGGCCGATCTGTCCCGGCTCGGATCAGGCGCCCGCAGACTGGACGGGCTGGCCGGAGGGAGCACGATTCGCAGTCGTTCTGACTCACGATGTCGAGACCGCGGTCGGTGTACAGCGAGTTCACGGGCTCATGCAGAGGGAGAAGGTACTAGGCTTCATCTCGTCGTTCAACTTCGTGCCGCAGCGGTACGACCTACCGGAGGGTGTTCGAAACGGTCTAACGGAAAACTGCTTCGAGGTGGGACTCCACGGACTCAAGCACGACGGCAAGTTGTTTCTGTCGCGACGCGTCTTTCGGAGAAGTCTGCCGAAAATCAACCGCTACCTCGAAGCGTGGGGCGCAAAGGGTTTCTATGCCCCTTCCATGCTCCGCAAGATCGAGTGGATTGCGAGCCTGGCGATCGAGTACGACTCATCGACCTTCGACACGGATCCATTTGAACCGCAGCCAGACGGGGTAGGGACCGTGTTCCCATATCTGATTCCCAAATCGCGGTCGTCGGGCGAAACGGCGATCGTCGAGCTTCCTTACACCATGCCCCAAGACCTGACGTTGTTCGTGCTCATGCAGGAGCGGGACATCGACATCTGGAAGGAGAAGCTGCGCTGGCTTGCAGAACGGGGCGGCATGGTTTTGCTGAAAACCCATCCTGATTATATGAACCTCGACAACTCGAAGCCAAGAATCGACGAGTATCCAGGGGAGCTCTACATGCGCTTTCTCGAGCACTTGCGCTCGAGATACGCCGGGCAGTACTGGCATGTGCTGCCCCGAGATATGGCTCGCTTCTGGAGACAGAGATTTTCCAGTTCCGCTGCCGAGGCACGAAAATGATTCGCGAGAATCCGCTGGTAGGCCTGAAAAATAGGATTCTTCAGTATCTCTGCCGTTTCGCCCCCGGTGCAACCACCACCCGAGTGTGGCTTCACCGCCTTCGTGGGGTGCAAATCGGTGCCAACACTTTCATCGGTACTGACGTGCTGATCGATACGGCCTGGCCGGAGCGGGTGTCCATCGGCAGCAACGTGATCATCGGGCTTCGGAGCGCTCTCATCGCCCATTTTGACTTGCTACCTCATCATCAGGAAATGCGAAGCGGGGCGCTACGTTCCATTGTGGTCGAAGACGACGTGTTCATCGGCCCGGGGGTGATCATACTCCCCAACGTCAAAATCGGCTGCGGCGCCGTCGTAGCAGCCGGAGCCGTAGTCACCCACTCGGTTCCGGCCAATACGATGGTCCAGGGCAATCCGGCGATCCCGGTTGCCCACTGCGGCATTCCGTTGCGCAGGGACACCGAAATCTGGAAATTCTACGCAAAACTGAAGAAAATCAAGAAAAGCAAGTAGTTGCGTGATATCTTTTTCCCGGGAGCGAAAACCAGTAACTATGTCCACTGCAGTCAACGCAAAGCTACGGGATGTTAAAAGCATCGTAGCGGAGTTCATCAGGGGGACCTTCCTGTTCGGCTCGGACGAATATGATCTTAACGATGATCATTCGCTCATGGAAGCGGGGGTCGTGGACTCCACCGGAATACTGGAATTGGCCGCTTTTCTCGAATCGAGGTTCAAGATCACCGTTGAAGATACGGAATTTATTCCGGAAAACCTCGACACTCTGAACAACATCAGTGCCTACATTGTGAGAAAAGCCAACGGGGTCTCTCTATCTAAAGTTGAGCAGGGGTAAACTGAAGGGTTAAAGTAGCGACTCAGTCTGGTGTAGGTATGCGGTAGCGGCTCTCTTTTGGCGGATGTTGCGGAAAATGCCAGCCACCTGTTGCTTCTGCAGGCCCAGTGCCTCGGCCACTGTTGCTTCGGGAACCTGGTGCTTGTCCGCGTACAGGCACAGGTCCAGGACGTCCAGCGGCAGCGAAAAGTAGAACTCCTGCGCCGTCTGGCTGAGCGGGTAGGTGTCCGGAGTGGGTGGCCGCCGGCGAATCTGTTCAGGCACCCCCAGATGCTCGGCGAGCTGGTAAACTTGAGCCTTGTAGAGGTGGGCGATAGGTTTCAAGTCTGCGGCCCCGTCACCCAGTTTGACGAAAAAGCCCTGGTCGTGCTCAAGGAAGTTGCTCGTACCAGCCACAGCGTAGTTGCGGGCGTCGGCATGGTGATAGGTCAGCATCGCCCGCACGCGTTGCTTGAAATTCGAAGCCGCCACAATACCCAGGAAAGCCTCGTGCGTTAGCCGCTTCTTGATTTCCTCGCCCTTGGGGGAGCGGACCACGAGGTGGAAGATGTTGTATCCGCTGTCCTGCAGGATATCCGGCAGCACGATTTTGGCCTTGAACCCAACGCCGTACTCCGGCAGCAGCTTCCGGATAGCTTCATCCCGTTTCGTATAGCAGCCCGCCGCCTCCAGGATTGGGGAGATGTCCTCGGTCCGCTCTTCGACTCCCAGAAAATCCGTCATCAGCTTGCTGCAGTCCAACGTTTCCTGCGAGGATTCACACTCCGGGAGGCGCAGACCTAGCACGCGTTCTGTACCCAGAGCGCGGACGCATAAAGCCGCCACGACGCTGCTGTCGATGCCCCCCGACATGGCCACAACAACACCCTTTTTTCGGAAATCGCGGGCGGCTGTCCGGCGGATGAAATCACAGATTCGCTCGGTCTCCCGCGATGCGTCGATGCGGAGAACGTCTTTGCTGAACTTAGGGCTCGTAGTGTCGGCCATCGTACCAGTCCTCCTCAGTCAGGCCAGAGATTTCTTTTCTATTTTTCCGCTTTCGGTTTTAGGAAGCGACTGACGGAACTCCACAACCTGTGGTACCATGAAGTCCTCCAGCCTCTCCCGGCAGCGCCGCTTGACGTCTTGTTCGGTCAGGGACGGGTCACTACTCACCACAAACAGCTTGATCTTCTGCCCCAAAATCGGGTCGGGAACACCGATGGCTGCCGCTTCCACTACACTGTCCAGGGTGTAAGCAGCATCCTCGACTTCGCGCGGCGAGACCTTTTCGCCCCGGCTCTTGATCACGTCGTCCTTGCGGGACAAAAAATAAAGATAGCCTGCTTCGTCGCTCTTGAAAAGGTCACCGCTGCGCAGGATTCGAACGCCCGGTTTCAAACTTTCTTTAAACACCGCTGCAGTGGCCGCGGCATCCTCCCAATACCCCTTCATAACATGTTGTCCTTGGATCACCAGCTCGCCTGTGCAGCCGGGGCCGAGGCGGTTCCCCCCTTCGTCTTCCAACCAGACTTCCGTACCCGGGATGGCGATGCCCACGGAGCCGGGTCGCATGTCGATCTGCTCCGGAGGGAGGTAGAGGGCTCGCTTGCATTCCGTCAAACCGTACATGGAGAAAAACGTGACCCGAGGCAACCTTTCGCGGATGGCCTGTATATGACTCACAGGCAGAGCGGCGGCCGTGTTGCTGATATAGCGCAGACTGCGCAGCTGCTCGGTCACCCATTCGGACTGCAGCAGCAGGGCCAATACGGTTGGAACCATTGGAAAACCTGTGACCTTTTCGGCCTCGATCCGTTTCACTACCTCGTTTGGGTACACAAAGGCCGGCTCCAGGACCAGAGTGCCCCCGGCGCGAAACGTCATGAGCAGCTGGTACAGCCCGTAGTCGAACGACAAAGGTAATACGTTGATGACAATGTCCTCCGCTGAGCTCCGCAGGTAGGTCATGATTGAATTGGAGACAAACGAGATGTTGTCGTGACCGCAGACAACGCCTTTCGGTTCACCGGTGCTCCCGGAAGTATAGATAATGCTGGCGATATCGGTAGCGGTCGGCCGACAGGGGCAAGGATCTATTTGGGCCGAACACGTGCAGTCTTCGAAAGACAACGTATCGGAGCGCGGGGCCCCCGTGGCGGAAGCGCTCCGTACCTGAATCAGCGTTGTTATTGTCGGGAAGGCCTCAGGGGCTTTTTCGTAATACCGCGCGTGTCTGTCGGTGCAGACAAGGGTCGATGCGCGGCAGTTGTTGATGATATACCGCAGTTTTTCTTCTTTTATGGAGGGGTTAAGAATCACGTAAACCCCGGATGCCTTGAGCACTCCAAAAACGGCGATGACCGCTTCTGGGCTGTTTGGCAGGCAGATCACGACTCTGTCGCCGGGGCAAAGTCTCCTTTTAACCAGCGCACGTGCCAGGGCATTGGCCGATTCGTCGACCTGTGCATAGGTCAACCGCTGGTTCTTGAATATCAAAGCGATTTTATAGGGAAAGCGTTCGGCGCTTTTCTCCAGAAACTGTTGCACAAGCATTACGATGTGGGTCTGCCTCTCTGCAGTCCGCGTGAGCTGAACTGCTCGACTTTAGCGACACTCAGAATATAGCACACGAATGCGGCTCGCATCCAATCGGTCTATATATTTATCTATGTCTGTCTATATCTTGAGACTTTACTTGCGCGGAGGTATGCTACAGATTATGAAGCTCGCGCGCTTGCTGTGTATCCCTATAGTTTTGCTTTGTTCCTTCGCCGCCGGCGCCCAGGGCGCGTACCTGGACAAGGGCGTAAACGGCATGGGGGGCGAGGCCAGGGTCGTGCTGGGCATGGATGGCGTAGAAGGTTTTGGGATCGTCAGCGGCTACTCGATCGCGGGGATCCTGGATGTGGGCGGTAACTTTGGCCTGACCTACGGCACTCTCGGCGGGTACGATTCCACCGATGTGCGGATGGCTTTGGACTACAGAATCAACGTGCTCAAGCAGACCGCCGGCCTCCCGCTGTCTCTCCAGATCATGGGCTCCTACGGGCTCAACAACGTGCTCAGCGACTACCTGGACAACGACAGCGCTACACGCCGGGGGACGGGCTACACCCTGGGGCTGAACCTGGCGAGCAACATCAGGCTCACGCCCTCCTGGCTGATCCGCGTGAGCCTGTTCGGCGATTACGCCTCCACCACCTACACCACCAAGGGCAACATTCTGAATATCACGGGGGAGCGGGTCGGGAACCTGTACTTCGGCGGTGGCCTGGGCTTCCTGTTCGCCTTCCCGCAGGGCGCGATCCTGGCCGTGCAGGCCGAACTGCGCGCCGACCGGGACCTGGAGTTCCAGATCAACCCGATCCTTTCCGTGGCCTTTCCGCAGCGCTGAGCTTTCTTTTGCACGCTGACTCGCCGTCTGTTATAATAGCTAGTAGCTCTTCCACAAGTCGCTGAAGGGAGACGGGAAGTATGTTTCAGAAACTTAGCAAAGCCGCCTTTTTGCCGGTTCTGGCTCTTCTGCTCTGCTGCTTGGTCGGCTGTCCCATGTACACCGCGGTCGCCTTCAAGTACGCCAAGGCGGGGGACGACCCGGGCGGGGGAGGCAGCCTCGGGGACGATCCGTCCGGGCTCACGAGCTCCGCTGCGGAAGTGACGCTTGCCTGGGACCCTCCACCATCTTCCATCCAGGCCTACAAGCTGTTCTTCCGGATCCACGACACTTCAAGCTGGTTGTCGCTGATCGACAACCTGCCGGCCGATCCCTCGCCGCAGTACACGGTACAGCACATCGCCGTCGGCGACGGTATCTTCGACTTCGGGGTCAAGGCAGTGAACGCCGAAGCCGCCGAGTCGAACATGCACACGTCGGTGGAGACCACGGCCCAGCCCGATACCGGCTGGTACCTGGTCTGGGAACAGTGAGGCCGCGATGAACCGGGCCCGCATCGTCATCAAGCGCCCCCTGCTCCACTACCTGATCAGCCTGGCCTACATCCTGGCCCCGATCGTCAACATCCTCCTGTTGATCCTTGTCGCCAGGATCCGCTTGTCCGACATCCTGATGCGGCTGTTCCAGGGGTACGGATATCTTGCCGGCATCTGGCTGCTCACCGCCCCGGTGGTCGGCATCGGGCTGTACTTCGTGCACAAGGCCAGTTGGTACCTCTTCCTCGCCCACAGCGCCCTCATCCTCGTGGATTACGTGATCAAGTGGGTGACCATCCCGACCTACTACTGGATGTCGGTTGGGGGCGTGCACCAGCTGCTGCTGTTCACGGGAAACATCGCCCTGGTGGTGGTCATCGGTTTCATCATCCACAAGGACTTCCGCTCTCCCTATTTTCAGGTCCTGCCGCGCGGCTGGCGGACCAGCCGCCGGGTGCTCATCCGCCATTACATTCAGCTCAACGACCGCCGCTGCAACATCACTGACCTTTCCGATGGCGGCTGCTTCGTGGCCGAGCCGGGATTGCCGTTGTCGGTGGGCGACAAGGTTGCCGTCAGCTTCCAGGCCGACGCCCTGCCGATCGCCTGCAAAGGCGAGGTCATGCGCAGTACACCGGACGGCTACGGGGTGCGCTTCATCGCTTTGGCGCACGCCCAGAAGCGGGACATCCGCCAGATGATCCGCAAACGCTTCCCCTTCCGCTGGGCGGTGGAGGTGCAGGGCCGCTGGGTCGCCGACGGACGGGAGCTGGCGGCCCGGGTGCGTGACATCTCCCGCACCGGCTGCTACCTCGAGGCCGGGGTTTCCGACCTCCACGCAGGCGACCGGGGTACCCTGGAGGTCCCGCTGGCCCATCGCCAGGTGAAGCTTGCCGGCGCGGTGGTCTGGGTGAACCTGGCACAGTTGCACGGGAAGCCCGTAGGTTTCGGAGTGCATTTCGCCAGGAGCCAGGGAAGGACGAGCGCCAGGATCGTGGAGCAACACCGCAGCGGCCAGCCGTCGTGAGGCTGGTAATCGAACCGCTCTCCACCGGCCTGGCGGTCCGCCGCGCGGGCTCGGCGCTCCCAGTCATCGGCGCGGCCGGTGCTTCGCTCCGCGCTCACCCGGAGGGGGGCGCCTCGTTTGAAATCCCGCTCGGTACGGGGGGTCTTGCCGTCGAGGAGCAGCCGCTGGCCGATGCGCAGGGAAGGGGACGGCGGGTCACCCTGGGCTCCCGGGAAGCGCGGCGAGCTCTGCGGCTGCGGCTGGTGCTGCGGCTCTACGACGAACGGCCTTTCCTACTCCTGCGGCTGGAGGCCTCCAACGAGGGGCGCGAGCCCGTGCTGCTGGACGGCTTCACTCTGCTGCGCGGGTCGGTTTGCCTGGAGCCGGAAGGGGGTCGTGCCGCGGCGCGCGGCTTTTTCAAGGCCGGCTGGCACGATTGGGTCTTTACGGGCTTGCGGCGCGCCGGGCAGCGCGACGTACGCTCCCTGCTCAAGCCCTGGTCGGGGAAGATGCACTTCGACCCCGAGCTGCCGATCGGATGGCGCCGCGGTGAGTTCTGGGGCTCGGGTTGGGGAATACTGGTCGGGGAGCGGCAGGCGGTCGTGGCCGGGTTTGCCACCCAGGCCGACCAGTTCGGCCGGGTCCACGCCCGCTGCCGCCCGCCGACGCTGGAGCTGTCCGCCGCCGCGGACGGGGTGCCGCTCGCCTCCGGCCAGACGCTCGCCTCCGAGTGGGGCTACCTCCAGCTCCTGGACTTGCCGCACCCGGAACCGCTCGCCGAGTACGCTGAAGCCGTGGCCCGGGAGATGCGCCCGCGGGTGCCGCTACGGGCTCCACCCCTGGCCTGGACGCATTGGTACCAGTACTTCCAGGACATCAGCGAGGAGAGTTTTTTGGGCAGCGCGCGGGCCGTCGCGGGGCTGCGGGGCGAGCTGCCTTTCGGCTGCGTGGAGCTGGATGACGGCTACCAGCGCGCCTGGGGGGATTGGCTGGAGTGCAATGCGAAGTTCCCGCGCGGCCTGGGCTTCCTGGCCGCCGAGGTGCGCAAGCGGGGGCTCACCCCCGGACTATGGCTGGCACCCTTCGTGGTCCAGCCGGGCTCCCGCCTGCAGCGCGGGCACCCGGAGTGGCTCCTGCGCGATAGCCGCGGCCGACCTGTCGGTAGCGGCTTTTTTTATTCTTTCTTCGGCCAGGCCCTGGATTCCTCGCACCCGGCGGTTCTGGAGCACCTCCAGGTCCTGGGGGAAAGCCTGCGGGCTTCAGGCTTCGGCTTCATCAAGGCGGACTTCTGCTACGCCGGCGCCCTGGCGGGCCGGAGGTTCGACCCGCGCCTGACCCGGGCCCAGGCGCTGCGGGCGGGGCTTCAGGCCCTGCGCCGCGGGCTTGGAGAAGACACCTTCCTCCTGGGCTGCGGCTGCCCGTACGGGCCGGCCATCGGGATCGTGGACGCCATGCGCATCGGCCCCGACACGGCACCCAGCTGGCACCCGGAGCTGTGGAGTCTGCCCTGGACCCGCCCCCTGATCCGGGGGGAGCGCTCCTTGCCCAGCCTGCGTAACGCCGTGCGCCACACCCTGGCGCATTCCAGTCTGCACCGGCGCTGGTGGTGGAACGACCCGGACTGCCTGCTGGTCCGCGATTTCGACACGCGCCTCAGCGTGGAGGAGATGCATAGCGCCCTGAGCCTGATCGGTCTGAGCGGGGGCCTGGTGATCTCCAGCGACGAGCTGGCCCGCCTGCCCCCGGAACGCCGGCGCTGGATCGCCCTGCTCGCCCCGATCCTGAGCCCCGGCGGCCGTGCGCTGGACCTGCTGGAGCGGGAAATGCCGGAGCTCTACGACCTGCCCCTGTCCGCTCCCTGGGGGAGCTGGCACGTCGTGCTGGCCGCCAACTGGCAGGACCGCCCGCGCGTGAAAACTCTGGAGCTCGAGCGGCTGGGCTTGTCCCCGCAGCGGCCGCTATACGTGTTCGACTTCTGGAACCGCACCTGCCGGAGGCATTCCGGCCCGCGCCTGGAGCTGGGCTGCCTGGCGCCGCACGCCTCGCGCCTGCTGCGCCTGTGCCCGGCCGACGGCCCCGAGCTGTGCCTGGTGGGCAGCAGCCTGCACATCACCCAGGGCCTGGAGATCCTGTCGCTGCGAGCGCAGGCTCCCGGGGCGGGGGGGCTGCCGGGGCTGCCGGGCCCGCGCGTGCAGATCGAGCTGCGCGACCTCGGACGCCCGGCGGAGGGGGAGCTGTGGTTCGCCTTACCCGGCGGGGAGATCCGAGTGATGCCGGTCGCTGCCCGCGGGCAAACCATCATCGGGTTTCCCACGCTGCCGGCCGGTTGACACTCCTTCCAAAAAGGAATATATTCCATTTTGGTATGACCAATACGGAAGTAAATCCCGCAAATCCATGAATGCACCCATCCAACGTCTGCTTCACATCGACCTGCCGGAGAGGCAATCCGCCTTCATTTGGGGACCTAGAAAAACAGGCAAATCCACTCTCCTGAAAACGGCTTTTCCGGACAGCATCTTGTACGATTTCCTGCGTACCGAGCTGGTGATCGAGCTCTCCAAGCGGCCTTCCGCCTTGCGCGAGCAGCTTCTTGCCCGCCGCCCCGAAGATCTTGCCAGGCCGGTCATCCTGGATGAGGTGCAGAAGGTTCCTGCCGTCCTGGACGAGGTCCATTGGCTCATCGAGAACAAGGGCCTGCGCTTCATTCTCTGCGGTTCCAGCGCCCGCCGCCTCAAGCGGGGCAAGGCCAACCTGCTCGGCGGCCGCGCCTGGCGCTTCGAGCTGTTCCCCTTCGTTAGCGCGGAGCTGGAAGAGCCGGATCTTCTGCGCATCCTCAACCGGGGGCTGGTTCCCGCCCACTACCTCTCGGAGAGCTATAGAAAATCCCTGGCCGGCTATAGCCTGGATTACCTGAAGGAGGAGGTCTTTGCCGAAGGGCTGGCGCGCAATATCCCCGCCTTCTCGCGTTTCTTCGATGCCATGGCCTACTCGCATGGGGAGCTGACCAACTTCGCGAATATCGCCCGTGAGTGCGGGGTGGATGCCAAGACGGTGAAGGAATACTACCAGATCCTGTGCGACACGCTCCTGGGCCGGATGGTCGCTCCGTACAGGGAGCGGCAGGAGCGGCAGGTGATCGTGAAGGCGGCTAAGTTCTACCTCTTTGACGTGGGTGTGGCGGGCGCCCTGGTCAAGCGATCCATCCTCGAAGAGCGCGGCGAACCTTTCGGCAGAGCCTTCGAACATTTCATCCTCATGGAGCTGGCGGCCCACTCCTCCTACTCTGAGCTCGGCTATGACATTCAGTTCTGGCGCACCAAGACCGGCCTGGAGGTGGATTTCATCCTGGGGCGGGGGGAGGTGGCCATCGAGGCGAAGGGGTCTTCCCGCGTCGAACAACGCGACCTGCGCCCGCTGCAGGCCTTCCTCCTGGAGCACAAACCCCGAAAGGCGATCGTGGTGTGTAACGAGCGGACGGAGCGCCGGGTGGGGGACATCCGCCTGCTGCCCTGGAGAGTTTTTCTGAGCGAGCTCTGGGCAGGCGGAATCATCGGCTGAGCAGCCTGCGCAGTCACCCGGATTCAGTCCGGGGATTTCGAAATCCGCCGCTTGATCTCCTCGAAGCGCTCCCGGGTGAGATCGTAGCGGGCGAAGGGGATGAAGCTGAGCAGGACCACGACGGCGGGAAACAGGCAGAACACCACCCGCACGCCAAAGCCCACGCTTGCCGGCTGTATCCCCCCTGCCGAATATCCGGCTCGATCCAAGGCGAAGCCGACGATCACTGGGCCCAGGGAATAGGCGATCTTCTGTCCCGCGGACCACATGCCCGAGAACACCCCTTCCCGCCGCAGCCCGGACTGCATCTGGTCGTATTCGATGGTGTCGGGGAGCATGGAAAACGGGAACAGCTGAAAGCTCGAAAAGCCCACCCCGAGGATCAGGATCTGAATGTAGAAAACCACCGGAGTCGAAGTAGGCGTCAGGAACAGGGAGGCGATCATGAGGCAGAACAGGGCAAGGCCGATCCTGTACGCCCGGATCTTGCCCAGGCGGGCCCCGATGCGGACCCATACCGGGATGAACACGATGGCGGTGACCAGGAACAGGGGGTACACGACGTTCATCGCCGTCTCAGGCAGCGCCATGACGTATTTCACGTAGTACACGAAGCCGGCCATCATCACCCCGATGGCCAGCGCCTGAAAAAAGTAGCTCAACACCAGCATGATGAACGGGGTGTTGCGAAAGGCGATCCGCACCTGCTCCCCGAAGGGGGGCATGACCTCGCGTTGGGCGGAAACCGGGGCGTCGCGCGTTCCCCAGAAGCAGATCAGGCAGGTCGCCACGATCACCGCGGCGTAGATCAGGCTCATGAAGCGGTACCCGCTGGCCCCTCCTCCCCCGAGGGCCACCAGCGGCGTCACCAGCGCTCCCGCCGCCAGTGCCCCGACGGAGGCGAAGATCATGCGGAAGGAGGTCAGCGAGATCCGCTCGTTGTAGTCCGCTGTCATCTCGGCCACCATGCTCGAGTACGGGACGTTGATCACGGTGAAGGCCGTGCACCCCAGGGCGAAGAGCAAGGCCACGTGCACGGCCCGCAACAGCTCGGATTGGTAGCCGGGAGCCAGGAATAGAACGATAAAGCTCACCCCGAACGGCACGGCCCCGAACAGCAGGTACGGCCGGCGCCGTCCGAAGCGGCTGCGGGTCCGATCCGAGATCCAGCCCATCATGGGGTCGGAGACCACGTCCCAGAGCTTGGGAAACAGCAGCGCCATACCGGCCAGCGCCGGGTTCACCCCCAAGGTGTCGGTCAGGAAAAACAGCAGGTACATCCCGGTGGTGACGATGAAGATGTTGCTGGCGACATCGCCGATCCCGTAGGTGAGTTTGGTACCGAAAGACAGTCGCTGTTCGCTCATCCCCGGCATTATAGCCGGCGTCGCCTCAAAAGAAAAGGAAACAGCAGCAGGCTCTGGGTCAGGATGGCCGCCAGGCTGGAGACCAGGCAGAAGGCCACCACCACCCGCATGGAGAACTCCTGGTACAGGAGGCCGCTCACGGAGGCCCCGACGATGTAGCCGCCGTTCAGCGTGGACTCGTGGATGGCCATGCGCGCCGCCCGCCGGCTGGAACCGGCGATGCCGTGGAAAAGGCCCCCGGCGTAGCTCATGGCGGTGCCCAGGCCCAGCAGCGGGAACAGCACCGCGAAAAAGGTCACGCTGCGGGCGAAGAGCATGGCCGCCAGCAGCAGGGCCAGGTAGACCTGGGACAGCACCAGCCAGCTGCCCCGGTAGTGCCAGAAGCCTACGGCCCCCAGCAGCAGGAAACCCACGGACTGCATGAACGTCCGCGAGGAGACCAGGGTGCCCACCAGGCCGCGCGAGGCGCCCAGCACGTCCTGGGCGAACAGGGGGAACACGGTGGCCAGCATGCCGGAGACCACGTAGCAGGCGAACATGCCCACCCAGGCCGGATAGCGCAGGGGCGTGCCGTCGCGGGAGGGGGGGGTCGTGGCCTCTGCTGGCGGCGGGGCCGGTGCCGCGGCGCGCAGGGAGGGAAAGGCGGCCAGTGAGGAGGCCAGCACCACGGCGTAGCCGGCGAAGACCGCCAGGGAGATGACCAGCGGCAACCCGGTGTCCCGCTGGCTGGCCAGGCCGGCCAGGGCGTAGCTCGAGACCAGGCCGGTGCTCCAGGACAGGTTGAAGCGCGACTGGCGGCGGTTCAGGGTGACCCCCTCCACCCCCTGGGACAGCCAGCCCATGGCCGGAGGCCAGAAGAAGGAGAGGGCCAGGCGGTACAGGCCGCTGAAAAGAAAGGTCAGGGGCAGCGCGGGCAGCAGCACGAGCAGGAGCAGGGAGGCGGGCATCCCGAACAGGGCGATGAGCAGCGACGTCTGGGGGCGCAGCCTGTCGAAAACCGGCCGCAGCAGCAGGCAGCCCAGGATGTAGACCAGGACGCTGTAGCCCATGAACCAGCCGATCAGGCCGGGCCCGGCGCCCTGCCTCTCCCGCAGGAAGAACACGAACCCCAGGTTGAGCATGCCCTCCGCGAAGGCCACCAGGAAGGCGCCCGGGTACACGACGGCCGTGCTGCCGAGCCGGGAGGCCAGGCGCCGGGGCGGTGCTGCTTTCACGATGGAAGGATCTTACTCCTTTCGCCGGGCTTGCTCCAGACGTGTTGACAGTTTCGGGAACGCTCGGGTAGGCTAGGGGCGGTCCTACTACGGAAGGCGGTGCGAATCGGCCTGCACGCGAACCTGTTGCAGGAGGGAATCATGGGTCATGGCGCGCGCCTCCTGGTTGCGCTGGCGAGCCTGTCGCTGGCAGGCCTGCCGTGCCTGCAGGCGGACGGAGGTTACCCGCTCTCGGTCACCGACGATGCGGGCAACCGCCTCGCCATCCCCCGCCGCCCGCAGCGCATCGTCTCGCTCACCATGTTCAGCGACGAGGTCCTGCTGGAGCTCGTGGGCCCGGGCCGCCTGGTCGCGGTGAGCTCTTTTGCCTCGGATCCCGCCGTCTCCAACATCTCCGAGCGCATCGGGACGATCGCCCATCGGCTGAACCTGCACCCGGAGGTGATCCTCTCCCTGCGCCCGGACCTGGTGTTCGTGGCCAACTGGAGCGAGGCGGACGCGGTCAGCCAGCTGCGCGCCGCCGGGCTGCCCGTGTACCTGTCGGCCAGCGCGGTGAGCGTAGCCCAGGTGCGGGAAAAGATCCGGGCCATGGCTCTCGTCGTCGGGGAGCAGGCCGCCGGGGAGGAGCTGGTCGCCCGGATGGACCGGCGCCTGGAGGACCTCCAGCGGCGCCTGCAGGCCGTGCCCGAGAGCCGGCGCCTGACGGTCCTGGACTATTCGGCCTGGGGTGCGGCCATGGGCCGGGGCAGCTCCTGGGACGAGGTCGTGCGGCGGGCAGGCCTGCGCAACGCCGTCGGGGACCTTCCCGTGGACGGCTGGGGGCAGGTGCCCCTGTCCAAGGAGAAGCTCATCACCCTGGACCCGGACCTGCTGGTCCTGCCCGGCTGGGTGTACGGCGAAGCCGGCGGGGCGGAGGCCTTCTTCAGCCGGGTCACCGGCGATCCGGCCCTGCGGGGTTTGAAGGCTATCCGAACCCGGCGCCTGGTCCGGATGCCCGAAAACCTGCGGGCCACCACCTCGCACTACATGGTCGAGGCCATCGAGTTCCTGGCCCGGGCGGCCTACCCCGAGCTGTGGAGCAGGCCGTGAAGAGCCGCCGCGCGCTCGTGCTGGTGCTGCTGGCCGCCGGCCTGGCCGCCGCTGTGCTCCTGGCCGTCGGGGCCGGGGCAGTGCGCGTGCCTCCGCTCTCCCTGCTGCGCCTCGCTGCCTACCACCTGGGTTTCCGCGGGGTGGGCTTGCCGCCCCAGCAGGAGGTCACGATCCTGTTGCTGATCCGGCTGCCCCGGGTGCTGGCCGCGCTGCTGGTGGGGGCGGCGCTGGCCGCCGGCGGGGTGGTCATGCAGGGGCTTTTCCGCAACCCCATGGCCTCGCCGGACATCCTGGGGGTGTCCACCGGGGGCAGCCTGGGCGCGGTCACGGCCATCGCCACCGGCCTGGCCGGGGCCAGCCCCTTGTTCCTGCCCGCCCTGGCGGTGGCCGGGGCCCTGGCCGCCGCGTTCCTGATCTACGCCATCTCCAGCTACCGGGGCAAGACCTCGCTGCTGTTCGTGGTGCTGGCCGGGCTGGCCATCTCCTCGTTCTTCAACGGCCTGGTGTCCGCCATCCTGCTGTTCGCCCGGCAGTACGAGGTGAGCCAGTTCATCTTCTGGACCATGGGGGGCTTCGACGGCCGCACCTGGCGGCAGGTCCTGCTGGCCCTTCCGGTGCTGGTCCCCGGCCTGGCGGTCATGGCCCTCTTCGCCCGGGAGCTCAACCTGCTGGCCCTGGGGGAGGAGGGGGCGCAGTCCCTGGGTCTGGGTGTAGAGACGGCCAAGCGGATTTTGCTGGCCGCCACCGCGGCGGTGGCCGGCGTGGCCATCTCCATCAGCGGGCCGGTGGGCTTCGTGGGGCTGCTCATTCCCCACCTGTTCCGCCTGCTGGTGGGCCCGGACCACCGGGTGCTGCTGCCCGCCTCGATCCTGGGCGGGGCCCTGTTCCTGATCCTCTGCGACCTGGCGGGCCGCACCCTCGCCCCGCCCTTCGAAATCCGGGTGGGGATCATCACCGCGGTCCTGGGCAGCCCCTACTTCCTGTTCCTGATCCTGCGCGCCCAGCGCCGGGGGCTGCACCGTGGCTGAGCCCTCCCCCGAGCTGCTGCGCACGCAATCCCTGGGCTTCGCGATCGACGGCCGCGAGATCCTGCGCGGCGTGAGCCTGGGCGTGCGCGCGGGGGAGTTCGTGGGCCTGATCGGCCCCAACGGCGCCGGCAAGACCACGCTGCTGCGCCTCCTGCTGGGCGGCTTGAGACCCACCGCGGGGGAGGTGCTGCTGAAGGGGCGGCCGCTCTCGCGTATCGGGGTGCGGGAGCGGGCGCGCACCACCGCCTACCTGAGCCAGGAGGAGGTGAGTCCCTTCGCCTTTCCCGTGCTCGACCTGGTCCTGATGGGGCGCTACCCGCACCGCGGCCGCCTGGAGCGGGAGCGGGAGAGCGACCTGGAAAAGGCGCGCCGCGCGCTCTCCTATGTCGGCCTGTCCGGCTTCGAGGAGCGCTACTTCCACGAGCTGTCCGGGGGCGAGCGCCAGCTCGTGTTGTTCGCCCGGGTGCTGGCCCAGGAGACCGAGCTGCTGCTCCTGGACGAGCCGACCAGCAACCTGGACATCCGCCATCAGGACCTGTTCTTCTCCATGGCGCTGGAGCTGACCCGGGAAGGCAAGGCGGTAGTGGCCTGCGTCCACGACCTGGACGTGGCCTCCCGCTACTGCTCGCGCCTGGTGCTGCTGGACCGCGGCCGGGTGGCAGCGGACGGCTCTCCCGGCGAGGTGCTGAAGCCCGAGATCCTGGACCCGGTGTTCGAGACCTCCACCATGGTCACGCCCAACGCCGCCACGGGCAGCCTGAGCGTGAGCGTGATGCCCCGCTGCTGGCCCGGGGAGGGGCCGCGCGTGCACCTGATCGGCGGGGCGGGCAGCGCGGTGAACCTGACCCGGGAGCTCAACCGCCTGGGCTACCGGGTGTCCGGGGGGATCGCCCACGAGTTCGACGCCGATCACACCCTCTGGCGCAACCTGCGGCTGCCCAGCAGGGTGGTGGGGGCCTTCCAGCGGATCTCCGCCCAGGACGTGGAGCAGGCCGCGTCCCTGGTGGAAGAGGCCGACCTCACCGTTCTGGCCAGCTTCCCGATCGGGCCGGGCAACGTGGAGAACCTGCGCCTGGCCGCCCGGGCCCGGCGTCTGGTCATACTTACCGGCGGGCCGGAGGACCCGCCGCGCACCTTCTTCAGCGAGGAGGGACGGGCGCTGTTCGGCGAGCTGCAGGCCCGATCACGCCTCTCGGACTACGCCCGGCTGCAGCGCGAGATGGAAGAGGGGAGCATTCAGACGCCATGGCCCCGATGACGCCCAGCATGTCCCGAACGGCGGCGCTGAACCGGTCGAACCCGTTGTCCAAGAAGCAGTCGCCAATTGCGTGTTCGTAGCCGGCCACCAGGAGCTCGGCAAGGGCCTGCGGCCGTATCGACTCCTTGAGCATTCCCAGCTCCGCGGCTAGATGGCAGACGGTCAGAAGCGCACGCACCATGTCTTTTCGGAATACTTCTTCATAGGCGCTGCGCGCGAAGTGCTGGATGAGGTACTCGCCGGAAGCCGCGAGGAAGCCGGACAGCCCCCTGGCCAGGATTTCCTCCCGGGCGAGCTGCAACTGCTCCTTAGGCGTCCTGTCCAGGTCGAGCGTCGCGCCGGTCGGCGACATACTTGCGTCCGCCTGTTCGAAGATCACCCGGATGCGCAGGCCTCCGACGCCACGCTCCACGATGATCCGCGTGGCGTATGCCACCCGCTATGGCTCCACCCGGGAAGTGGCCGAGGCCGTGGCAACGACCTTCCGCGATGAAGGGCTCCAAGTGGCGATCAAGCCCGCGCAGCAAGTGGTTGCCCTCAACGGTTACCGCGCGATCGTGCTGGGTGCGCCGCTCTACCTTGGCGCCTGGCACAAGGACGCGCTCCACCTGCTCGCCAGGCACCGTGAAGCCCTTCAAAAGATGCCTACGGCAGTGTTCGCGCTCGGCCCGCTACACGACGAACCGAAGGAGCGGCAAAGCGCGCGCGCGCAGCTCGAAAAAGCGCTGGCGGGATTCCCCTGGCTGGCGCCGATAGCCTCGGAGGTATTCTGCGGGAAGTACGACCCCGCGAAGCTGCAATTCGGCGACAGGCTCATTGCCGGACTGCCTGCCAGCCCGCTGCATGACGTACCCGCAAGGGATGCGCGGGACTGGACCGCTATCCGCACCTGGGCCAGGGACCTGGGGGGGAGCACGGCATCGGTGAGGTGCTGCAGGGCAACGTGGCCCCCGCCGGCTGACTTACGCCACGCCCTGGGAGCGCTCTGGCCGTGGTTCTTCGCCGCCTCTATCGCCGCCTGGCTGCTGCTGCTGATGCCCGGAACGATGCTCCTCGATCACTTCTTTGGGTTGAAGAATCCGGACACGCTGGTGCCGGTCTTCTTCCTGACCGCCTTGGCCAGGGGCCTGATGGTGGAATCCAGGGCCAGACCGTACGCGCCGCTCCGGGGCGACAGCAGGGGGAACCAGCGTTGGGCAGGAACTGGCTCAGTTGCAGTCTACTTGCCGGTCTCCCGCAGGAACGAGCGGTCGAAGGGGGGCAGCCCGATGTCCCTTACCAGGTGCCCCGGGACCACCGGGGACACCGGCTCGCTGTGGCCCAGCCGCCTGCGAATCGAACGAAGGAACCCGACCATGCCGTAGGCTCTAGCCTGGGCCTGGTACTGCGCGAGCCTGGCCAGGGCCCGCTGCGACGCATAGCCGGACTCGGGCAGGGCCTGGTGCAGCAGCAAGGCGGTGTCGATAAGGCCGGCTGTCTCCTCGGGATGGTCCAGAGCGCCGCTGCGGACACGCGCCCAAAACTGGTTGAGGCGTGGCGGGAAGAAGGCCAGTTCGTAGCACATCTGCAGTTTCTCCCGGGCTGTCACGGCGCACTCCTCCAGTCTTCCAGGTCTTCTTTCAGCGCCGCGAGGTTTTCCAGGAGCACCGGATCCCGAGCGAAGGGCGGCGGGAGTCTCCGCACGGCGGCGCAAATCTCTTCGTAGCCGATGGATCGCTGGATGACGAGGTACTGGATGTCACTCTGATCGATCGCATCGTAGCGGATCAGCTTGCTGGCGATCAGATCGGGCATGGACACCGTCTTGACGGTGAGGCTCCTCCCGCGCCACAGAATCAGCTCAGACCGTGGCTGCGGCGCGGCGAGGCACAAGCGCACCGGCGAGACCCATTTGATGTGGTCCTTCTGGTGTGACTCCTGCGGATTGATCGGCAGGCCCGCCGCCTGTGCAGCGCGGCGAAGCTCGCCCATGTCGGCTTCCGAGTAGGGCCCGGCAACGTCGATGTCTAGACTCGTTCTGGCAGGTTGATCCAGCAGGATGAACGCGGCGCTGCCGTACACGCACAACAAACAAGGACGGCTCAGGGCTCCATCGATTTTTTCGAGGTAGGAAACCAGCTCGCTCTTGTCCACCTGTGCAAATATAGCGATCCTCGTGCTGCCGTACAAGGCGCAGACGGCGGCGCTACGATCGCGCTGGGAAGCCGATTCCCTGGTCAGCTATTTCCTTCAGCGTGGACCTGTCCGTGAGGATCGGCGCCACCTCCTCGAAGGCGCGTGAAGCCTTTTCCCAATATCTTGCCTGCCTGCGCTTGGGCATTGTATTCTGATAACAGGAAACGTATCGCGACTTGGACGAAGCAGCTGACGGCTAAGGAGGCGTGAATGCCGAGTGCGATGGGCGCGCCGAGCTCTCTAAGTTCACCCATTGGAGTTGCCGATCTTCTTGTACTGATACCGTTGGAGAAACAAGAGAGTTCCCATGGAGAGCGTGGTATGGGAAGAAAATGCCCAGAGCTGGTGAAAGATGGGGTTCTTGATCTTTATCAATGAAGCATATCCCACAGGTACGCGGCGTCTCTTGATTCAGGCCGCATAGATCGTCTTCGCGGTTTGCAGGATTTCGGCTCTTCTGTGAGGGTTGACCAAGCCGGCCTTTTCCACCAAATCTACCGGACGGCCCCATAGTTGTTCAAGCTCATCCTTTAGATCCACAAGATCAAAGAGACTGAAATGAGCGTCGTTTTCGAACTCTACCAGCAGATATAGTTCCGACAGGCGTCATTGGCCACGGTCGAGGATGCCGGGCAGCCAGAGTTGGTGGCGCGCGTTGAGCCGGAACCCGGACATGCTGTCCCTGCAAGCGGCTGGACATCTGGTGATACTGGACTAAAATCGTTAAGTGTGTAAATTAGTGTGTATAAGGGGAGCAAGGGAAACACCATGGTACGAAGGAATTTCATCCTCAGCGAAGATCTTGATCGAGAGCTCGATGCGGTTGCCCGGCATCTGGGAGATAAAAAAAGTACCATCGTGAGCAAGGCGCTGTTGTTTTACCTCGACTACCTTGACCTCTACCTGGTTAAAGAGCGGGCCTGGAAGTATGAAAGGGGTAAGGATAAAGGCCTGAGCGCCGAAAAGCTGAAATCTGAACTAGGTCTCTGATGTCCTGGACCCTACGTTTCGCTTCCGGCGTCAATCAGGA
>Ga0315273_10002710_pt1 | contig 21048 bp, 15 predicted proteins | sample YL17G02_0_MG_FD_205753 | JGI IMG/M metagenome (GOLD analysis project Ga0315273, IMG submission 205753) | Sediment microbial communities from Yellowstone Lake, YNP, Wyoming, USA - YL17G02_0 | ecosystem: Environmental > Aquatic > Freshwater > Lake > Sediment | place: USA: Wyoming | collected... | reverse complement strand
GGCGGGAAGCTCTACGGCACCATCGGCAATGAGAGCATCGGCCTGCTCGGCGCCTCCCGGCTGGGTGAGGAGAATGCCCTCGCCGCCCAGTGGCGGCACGTCTTCAACAAGGACTCCGACATCAGCCTGAAGGCCGTCTCCCATACGCTCGAGGGCGAGCCCAACAACACCGTGATCGGGGTGGACACCTTCCGCCGCTGGCGCCGTCCGAAAGGAGATGACGGCCTTGGGCTGTCCTATCGCGCCGCGCGCACAGAGGGAGTCGAGGCCGGCGCCCTCTACGAAGCCTTCGGCTTCCACTTCCGCGGCAGCGGAGAGCCGAATTGGGACTGGAACCTCCGCCGGGTGACGCCGGAGTTCGAACCGCGCCTGGGGTACTACTACGACCAGAACAGCGTCGGCGGGCGCTTCCGCTATGGCAAGTGGACCCACTACGAGAAGGGCGCGGTGGAATGGCAGGGCTGGGACGTCAACACCGAGTACTTCCCGCGCATCGACAAGAACGCGTTCGATGAGGATGGCGAGCCGCTCGGCCCCGTCCTCCGCACGGGGATCTCTCCCGGCTACAACATGAGTTTCCGCAACGGGCGCTCTGTCGGCTTCGGCCTCACTCGCGGCCGCGAGCGCGGCTTCGACAACTCCGAGGCGCGCCTGAACTACGGCTGGAACAACAGCGACATCTACCGCCGAGGCGGCGCTTTCGTGCTCAAGGGAACGCGCGCCGGTGGCGACTACAGCTACTACACTCTCGACCAGGGCTTCCGGCCGCTGAAGAAGCTGTCCGTCAACATTCACGGGGAGTACAGCCACCTCGAGCCGCCGTCGCCCGACGCCGAGCACGCTTACCAGACGGTCGTCACGCTGGCCTACGACCTGACCACAGAGAAGTGCATCTCCGCCCGCGTCATCACGCGGGACGCCGGCACCACCGTCTTCCTTGCCTACCGGCAGGTGGTGCGACGCGGCATGGACGCCTACGTCCTCGTCGGCGACCCCGACCCCGATCGCACGGGGTTCACCAAGCGCGCCGCGGTGAAGCTGATCTGGGCGTTCTGAGGGCGTAGGCCGAAACCTACTCGAACCTAGCGCGCTCCGGCCTCGCGGACGACGTTACCGCGTCCGCGAGGCCGGAGATCCGCCGCGCTCCCATCCGGACCCATACTGCTCCCACTCCACCTCGTCACCAATGCCGATTGACAGAGGCGCGTGTTTAGCCGCCGGCCGATGTGGGAATTTCATAGTATCAACCTAGGGTATCGTCCCAGACGCCCCCTTGCTTCCTGATCGCCATTCTATTCCGAGTTCCAAACTGGGGAAAAGGAGTGTCTGGATGCCAAGAACGCGCAGGGCGTTTCTCGTCGTGCTGATGGGGCTCACTGCGTTGGCGGCGCTGTGCTGGATGCCGTCGCGCTCGTCAGCCACCAGCTCCGTCAAGAGTACCTGGAGTTCCGTTTACCCCTCCTCCACGCTGTTGGCCACCTACGACTGCACCGTGTGCCACAGCAGCGGCACCTCCCTCAACCTCTACGGGTCGGCCATTCTCAACGAATGGAACAACCTGGGTGGGACGTCGCCGGCCCCGGCCATCCGCGCGGTGGAGCCGCTGGACTCCGACGGCGACGGCTACACCAACATCGCGGAAATCACCGCCAACACGCTTCCCGGCAATCCCGCCTCCCACCCGACCGGCGGAACTGACACCACTCCGCCTTCCGCGCCGACGACGCTGACCGCGACTCCCGTGAGCGGCACGCGGATCGACCTCTCCTGGGCGGCCTCCACCGACAATGTTGGCGTCACCGGGTACGACGTGTACCGAGGCGGAGCCGTGGTGGGGAAGCCGACTAGCGCCAGCTACTCGGACACCGGCGTGTCTCCCGCCACCACCTACCAGTACTACGTGGTCGCCAGAGACGCGGCCGGCAACACCTCGGCGCCGAGCAGCACCGTGTCCGCAACAACTCCCTCCACTGCCGTCAACGGCGCCAGTGTGGTCGCGGTGAACATTCCTTCGCAGCTCATCAGGGGCGCCCCGGCCAGCGTCAGCGTTACATTGCATAACTCCGGAGGCACGACCTGGACCGCGGCCGGAGGCTACGCGCTCGGGTCCCAAGATCCTGCCAACAACTCCGTCTGGGGTTTGTCACGGGTGCCACTGGCGGCCGGCGAGTCGATCGCCCCGGGACAGGACAAGACCTTTACTCTCGCCCTCACCGCCCCCGCCACCGCCGGGTCGTGTGCCTGCGATTGGCAGATGATCCAGGGCACGAGTTGGTTTGGGCCGATCGCCACGGCCATGGTTGGGGTGACATCGTTCTGGGATGTCCCGGTGAACCACTGGGCCTGGTCCTACATCGAGGCGGCACGCCGGGACGGGATCGTGCAGGGCTTCCCCGGCAACTACTACCAGCCCGCGCTCCTGGTAACTCGCGATCAGATGGCCATCTACCTGGCGCGCGCCACGGCCACTCCGCTCGGCGAGGCCGGGCTGGTGAGCTACACGCCGCCCACGTCGCCGACATTCCGCGACGTGCCGACGACCTATGGGGCCTACAAGTACATCGAGTTCGTGTACGCCCAGAACCTCGTCACCGGATTCACGGATGGCACCTATCAGCCCGCCGGGACCATCGACCGCGCGCAGATGGCCGTGTTCATCGCGCGGGCCATCGCGGGAAGCGACGCGGCCGTGCCACCAGGGCCAGTGAAGCCGAGGTTCAGCGATGTGGCGGCCGACTTCTGGGCCTACAAGTACATCGAGTACATCGCCCAGGATTCGATCAAGGTGACGCAGGGCTATCCCGATGGGCTCTATCACCCCGGAGACATCTGCACTCGGGATCAGATGGCGGTCTACGTCGAGAAGGCGCTCCCACTGATGAAGTGAGGGATGCGCGTCCTACAGATCAGTGATACCAGCGGCGGCTTCGGGGCGGAACCCGCGGGGCCGCCGCTAACGCGTGAGAACTCGGCCCATTCGAGCGTTCGCGCCGACTAGCCCGAATGCGCGGAAGTACTTGTGCATGACCGCGGCGACAGCCGTCAGCACCGCCGACTCGCCTTCCGCGCCTGCCTCCCGCAGGTTGGCGTACAGCTTCGCCCGCGCCGCCAACACCCCCGGCTGGGTCCAGACATAGCGGCAACCCGTCCGCACCAGCCAGCCCTGCCGGTCGGCCGAGAGCTGATCGAAGGACAGCCCCTGCTCGTCGGCCAGCCGCCACTTCTCCCAGCGACCGCTGGCAACGACCGCGCCGCGCAGGGCCTCTGTGATGCCAGATCTCTCACGCACCTTCCCGCCGGCGATCAGCTCCGCCTCCCTCACGGCGAGTTGCTGCAGCGCCTCGTACTCCGCCTCCGTGAACTCGGGACCGACATTCGCGCCACCCATGCCCGCTTTCGGGTAGTCCTCGGGGTTCGACACAGAGTCGCTGTAGTGACCCTTGATGACCGACCCATAGGGAACGGCGGCCTCCGTCAGTTGTCGCGCCACCACCGGGTCGAACTCGGTGGTGTGCAGATCGGTGCCGACCTTCCCGACCACGAAGCAGGGCCACACCTCGCTCAGCCCGCGCTCCGCAAGGCCGCTTCTCAGCCCATCGAGGAACTGTCGGAATACCGATAGGTCGGCCAGGCCGCCGTGCACCTCTTCGGTTCCGACTTCGTAGCTCACCGGCGGCAAGCCGCTCCCGCGCCGGTGGATCTCCCCGAACTCGATCAGCTCCAGCGTGCGCGAGATCACCAGCCCAATCGGCATCGGCGCGCCGGGCGGCAGCGTCCGGTCCACCGTCGGGTCAACGTGCAGCAAATCATACCCCGCGTCGAGGCAGGCCGCGAGCGAGTCCTTCACCCCCTGCATCGCCCGCTCCAGAGGCCACTTTTCGCGGGTTTGAACGTCCTTCAGCCAAGGCCCGCCGTGGTCCAGTCCCACGACGACTGGACCCGTGTAGCCGTACTCATCCACCAGGCCGCGGGTCAGGCGCACGAAGTCCATCTGCGTCCAGCCGGTGTACCCGCCATCGAGATCGACCTGGTTCAACGTCGCCGCGAAGAACAGCGGCGCCTCCGCCTCCTTCGCCGCCAGCACTGCCGCCTTCACCACCGCCTCGGAGTTGGGGCAGATGGCCAGTACGGTCGGAACTGGCTCGCCGGGGGCGGCGCTCTCCCGCAGTGCCTGCAGAATCACATCGGCAACAGGCCGGCCCAGCGCGTCGGCCTTCCGTCGGACCAGGCTGTCATCGGCACGAACCATCGCCCACACCTCACATCGTCGTCACTACTGCTGACGGAACCTTCGCCGGGCCGATTGCTCCTCCCTCGCCTCTGTCGGCCGCCGGCCATAGCGAAGCGGCGGGCCGATTGGCCCGCCGCTCTTGCCCCTGCGTGATCCTGAAAATGCTGCTAGGCGACCGCTTCCACTGCCGTCAGTTCGGGGATCTTGTTCTTCAGCACGCGCTCCACCCCGAGCTGCAGCGTAAACTGTGCCATCGGGCAGCCGTGGCAAGCCCCCGTCAGCCTGACCTTGGCAACGCCCTCTTCGGTCACCTCGACCAGCTCCACGTCGCCGCCATCCTGCTGAAGCGCAGGCCTGATCTCCGCCAGTGCCGCCTCGACTTTCTCTTTCATGAAAGGCTCCTCTTTCCTCCGCCGCCCGTCAGCGGCGGTATCGCCCGCCATAGTTTACCCGGAAAACCTGGTACGCCTGTCGCCTTTGCCGCCCATCTGCCCCGCGGTCACGCGTCTCCGCGGCCAAGCGGCCATCTCACTTGCCCGCGGCCGGCGCCTTTGGCTCTCGCACGAACTCCCACTGCTTATAGATCTCCTGCACCTCAGGCGTCTTCAGGAAATCCAGCAGCATCTTGCCGCCCTCGGGGTTCTTCGCTCCCTTGATCACTGCGCCCTCACACCAGAACTCCTGGTAGAGGTTGGAGGGGATGTGACCGACCAGTTTCAGGCTCTTGGGCAAACCAGGAGGCGCGTCTTTCACGTGCACTTCCACCGAACATGGGTAGTAGGCCACCGCGGCCTCTACCTTGCCCGCCGCTGCCAGGTCCTTGCTGTCCGCCGCGAACTGCGGCAGTATGACCTTGCCCTTCACCCTGTCCCAGATGCCAAGCTTCTCCAGCGCTTCCTGGGTGTGGAGCCCTACCCCGTTCTCTTTGGGATTCGGGACGGCGATCGACTTCACACTCGGCTTCACGAAATCCTCGATGCCATTCACCCCGCCAGGGTTTGCGACCGGGACGACGATCGCCAGCGAGTTCTCTGCGATCTTCCGACGCGTGCCCGGTTCGAGCATTCCTGCCTTTTCGAGCTGGTTCATCTCCAGATCGGCCATGGAGAGGAAAGCATCGGGCTTGGCCTTGCCATCGATCACCTTCCTGGTCATGGTGACGATGTTCTCTTGCACCCAGTCGACGGTAACCCCGGGGTGCTTCGCCTCAAAGAGCTTGTAGATCTTCGAGAACGGCCCGACTTGCCCACACGGTACCAGGACCTCGATCGTCCCCTTGACCGCCGTGGCCGGCTCGGCCGCCACCGGCTTGCTCTCGCTCTTCCCCGCCGGCTGCTGCTTGGCGCATCCCGCCGCTAGCGCCGCGATCGCGACGGCGACGGCTACCAGCATCGACCAACGCCCGATCCGCATCTTGTCTCTTCCCTCCAAATCGTATCTCAAAATGGCCTCTGCCGGCCCGGGCAGGAACCTGTCTCCCGCCCGGCCTCATCCCTAGCCTACTCATCTATGCTAACAGACTCGTGAAGAAATTGCGACCATTCCGGGATGAGCCGCAGAGCCGCGGGAACTGCCGCCTGTTCGCCAGCGTCTAATCTTAGGCGTAGTGAGGGCGGCCGCATTCGCAGCAAGGAGGAACTCGCATGAGTTCGCAGGTTTCCGCAACCCACGTCTCACAGGCGCGCCGCTATCTTCTCATCGGGCTGGCCGCGCTGGTAGTCGTCCTGGCCGCGCTGATCGTGATCCCCAGCTTCTCCCGCAGCCGGGAAAGCGCGCGGATGATCTCGGACGGGCTCGTCCCCGCCACCGCGCAGGCCCCGATCGGCCAAGCCAGATATGCCGCCAAGGCCATAGGGCGAGGCGGCAGTGGAGCCCGGGGCGGAGGCATGATGGGGGGCGGTGGCGCCATGAGGGCCGGCGGCGGCCCTGTCGAGGCCGGCTTCGAGGCCGAAGCGCCCGCTCCCAGTACTCCCAGCGCTACGCTGCCCTGGCCCTCCGGCCCCATGCTGATTCGTACGGCCAGCCTCCTGGTGCGTGTCGACGATGTCGCCACCGCGCACGATGAGGTGGCGCGGATCGCCCGCGCGGCCCAGGGCTACATCGCCGAGACGACCTTCAACTCCGAGAGCGGCCCGGCCTCCGCCACCATCACCATTCGCGTTCCAAGCCAGGGACTGGACAGCGTCATCGACCGGATCACGAAGCTCGGCAAGCTGCTCAGCAAGCAGATCAGCGCCCAGGAAGTGACTGAGGAGTACGTCGACCTCGGCTCCCGCCGCCGCAACCTGGAGAAGGAGGAGCAGCGGCTGATCGAGCTGCTCCAGCGCGCCGGCAAGATGCGCGACCTACTCGAGGTGGAGCAGACTCTCGCCCGCGTTCGCGGCCAGATCGAGCAGATCTCAGGCCGCATGCGCTACCTGGAAAATCGCGTCAGCCTCTCGACCGTGACCGTCATGCTCGAAGGCCCACAACCCAGGCCGGGCGTGGGCAGCCCTACCTGGGCGGCCTCCGACGTCGTGCGCGAAGCGGCCCGATCACTGCTCGCAACCGGCCGCAGCCTCGCCACCCTGGTCATCTGGCTTGGCGTTTACAGTCCGGTGTGGGCCCCCCTTGTGATCCTGCTCATCTGGTTGATCCGAAGGACATCTCCGCGTCGCCTGGAGACGCCCACAGCGGGTTCTTGAACAGCTCTCATGCCCCCCGGAGCGCGTCGTGACGGGGCTAGGTTCGGATTGACTCCGGGCCCGGCCTCGTGCTATCATCGGGCGCTTCCAGGGGGGTGTCCGCCGCGGGTGAGGAGCGCCTTTCGGCCGCGGCCCAGCCCTTCCCTCACAGCGAAAGGAGCGCCTGCCGTGAGAGTCGCCGCGCGTGTGCTTCTCATCCTCGCCAGTCTGCTGATTGCGGTCGCCGCAGCCGCCGACGCGCCTGCCCCGACCATCGCCATCACCACGCCGGAGCCCGGCATCACCATCGCCGCGGACTCCGTCTCCATCGAAGCCACCTACTCCGCGCCCGAGGAGAGCGCGATCCTACAGGTCGATCTGTTCATCGACGAAGTCGTCGTCGAGACGCGCCTGATCGATCCGCCGCAGGCCTCCGGCTCCATCTCCTTCATCTGGGGCGCTTCCCACTACCTCGACGGCACTCACCGCGTCCAGGTGTCTGCCACCGACTCTGAGGGGCGTGTCGGGTCGGCCGAAATCCGCGTGTTGCTGGGGCGCAGCCAGCCGAGCCCGCCGGTCCGCATCAGCACGCCTCTCACCGGCGGCACTGTCTCCGGTCTTGCCTCTGTCGATGTCGACCCAGGCCAGCGCGGTCTGGTCAAGTACGTGATCTTCCTCGTCGACGATGTCTTCAAGGCGATGAGCAACGTCTCGCCGTTCGGCTATCTGTGGGACACGACCCGCTATCTCAACGGGTTGCACCGGCTTCAGGCGAAGGTTTACTTCAAGTCCGGCGGCGAGTCGCTCTCGCCCCTGGTCGAAGTGCGTGTCGACAACCCCGGCGGCGCCACCACTCTGCAGCAGCCGAAACCCGCGGCCGTTCCCTCCCCCGAACCGAGTCGGCCACCGGCCCGCGCGGCCGATCCCGCCCTTCCCGCACCCATGCGCACCGAGAGCCTGTCATCGCCTCCAGAGGCGATTCAGATTGCGGACGCCGCGGTCGCAACACCTGGCACCGCGCCTTTCATCAGCCCGACCGGGGACCTGGTGATCCCCGCTTCGCCGAAGCCGATTGAAGCTGCGCCGCCCGCGCCGGTGGTGGTTGAGCCGAGCGCGCCTGCGCCGCTGGCTGCTACCCCCATCGCCCCGACTGCGCCCGAGAAGCCTACCGCGGTTTCGACGATAGCCGAGCCCGCGCCGGCCGCCAGTGTGGCTGAACCGGCCGCCCCTACGCAGGCCGGGCCTCAGCCCGCCCCCATCGCGGTGGCGCTCCTGCCTGCGAGCGAAGCGCCAGTTCCGCCGGCCCAAACCGTCGCCTCCGAGACCGCGCTGCCCGCGCCCGCCACCACCAGTCCGGTCGGCGTCGCTTCCCGCCCTTCGCAGGCAGGGACGCAGGTCGCCATGCTTCCGCCCAAGGCGGAAACGAAGGCGCCCGCTCCCAAGATGGCGCCGGCCCCGGTCGTTGCCGAGAGCATCTACACCGTTCAGCCCAACGACTGCCTGTGGACTGTCGCCGCCGCCTACCACGTCTCGGTGGCAAAGCTGATGGAACTCAACAACATTGCCGCGCCAGGCGTGATTCACCCCGGCCAGCGCCTGCGCGTGCCCTCGACTCAACTCTACTGCGACGGCAAGCCGGTAGCAGCAGAAGCTGTCCCGATTATCGCCGACGGGCGAGCGATCGTCCCGTTGCGCGCAGTAGTCGAGAGCGCGGGAGGGACTGTGACCTGGGCGCCTGCTGACAGGCAGGTCGACGCCAGCCTCAATCGCCACCAGGTCACCGTCACCATTGGCAGCAAGACTGCGAAGCTCGATGGCGGCGAGGTGGCGATGACATCTCCTGCGACGCTGGCTGGAAGCCGCACCTTGGTTCCGCTGCGATTCCTGGGCGAAGCCTTCGACCTGGTTCTCGAATACCAGACGGGCCTGATCCGAATCGCCACTCGCTAGCGCCCGCCCCATCGTGTGCATAGACGGCGGCAGGCCTGCCGTGCGGCCGCGCACGCTAACCTGCCGGGGATTCCACTTATGTAGAGGAATCGCCCAGGCGGAAGCGGAAACCTAGGCCGCTGTGATCTCTGGGACGGGGGAATGGCCGATGCGAATCACCTGCAACCGAAGAGTACTGCACGAGGCGCTGCAGCATGTCAGCCGGGTGGTATCCGGGCGCACTACGCTGCCTATTCTCAGCAATGTGCTGCTGGAGGCGAAGGGCGAGGCGCTGCGGATCGTTGCCTATGACATGGAGATCGGCGCCCAGAGCACCGTCGCTATTCAGGCCCAGGAGCAGGGCGCGCTGACCGTGCCCGCCCGCGTGCTGGTCGATGTGGTTGCCAGCCTGCCCGACGCCACCGTCGAGATGCAGAGCCAGGATCGCAGCATTCTCGCGCTGAGCTGCGGCCGCTCTGAGTACACCATCAACGGCCTCCCTGCCGAGGAGTATCCCAATCTGCCTGAGGTGACCGGCGATCTCGCCATCGAGATCACCCAGGCCGCCATGCGGGACCTGATCCGCAGCACCATCTTTGCCGCCTCCCGCGACGAAACCCGCGCCATCCTCACCGGCGTGCTGCTGGAGCGCGATGGCGACAGCGTGAAGATGGTGGCCACCGACAGCTACCGGCTTGCCGTCAAGACCGCGGGCGGAGACCAGGTGAAGGTCAAGGGCGGGGATGAGAAGTGGCAAGCGATTATCCCGGCGCGGGCCTTGCAAGAGCTAAACCGAATGCTGGATCCGGCGGCCGAAGAGACGCCGGTGAAGATCACCGCGGGCGAACAGCAGATCATGTTTGCGGTTGGCCCCTACCTGCTGATCTCGAGACTGATCGAGGGGCAGTTCCCGAACTACGGGCGGCTGCTTGCCGGCGAGCCGAACCGCGTGCTCAGCGTCAGCCGCGATGACCTGCTCGGCGCGATCAAGCGCGCGGCCATCGTCGCCCGCGCCGAGGCCAGCAAGCTCATGTTCCGCGCCGCCAATGGCACCCTCACCATCAGCGCCGAGAGCGGCGACGTGGGCCGCGCCCACGAGGAGCTGCCGGTCACACTGGAGGGAGCCGAGATCGAGATCGCCTTCAACGCCGAGTACTTGACCGATGCCCTCGGCGTGATGGAATCGGAAAACGTAGTGTGGCATCTGACCAGCCCCGAAAGCCCTGGGCTGGTGAAGCGCTCCGACGACCCGGACTACATCTACGTCGTGATGCCGATGAGACTGTGATGCGGTCGGCAGGCATGCTCGCCGGCAATGTCTGAGACCTTTGGGCAGGAGCTTGTCTCCTGCCCATTTCTATGAGAGTATTGCCTGATGTACCTGCACCGCCTCCGGCTTAACGACTTCCGCAACTGGGCGCGCCTGGATGCCGAACTGCCGCCGGGCACGGTCGTGTTCCACGGCCCCAACGGGGCCGGCAAGACGAGTCTGCTGGAGGCGATCTGCCTCACCGCCACCGGTGATTCGCCCCGCTCCCACGACTCGCAGGAGATGATCCGACTCGGCGAGGAAGTCGCCTTCGCCCGTGCCGATTACCACGGCGCCGACAGCCGGACGCGACTGGAGGCCGCCGTCGCCCGCACCGGCCAGAAGCAACTCAAGGTCAACGGCGCGCCGAAGCGCCGAGCGGATCTGATCGGGCTGGCCCCGGTGGTCTACTTCTCCGCCGACGACATCGGCGTGGTCAAAGGCGAGCCCGCGGCGAGGCGCCGCCTTATCGACACCGAACTCTCCGCGATCAGCAGGCCCTACTACTCCCAGCTCCTCCGCTATCGCCGCTCTCTCGAGCAGCGCAATAGCCTGCTCCGTGAGATCAGGGCCGGCCGCGCCCAGTCCATCACGCTCAGCGCCTGGGACCGGTCCCTGGCGCGGTACGGAGCGGAAATCACGCTGAGAAGACGGGAGTTCATCGCCTCCCTCGCGCCCCAGTCAGCCGCGGTCCATGCTTCACTCACCGGCAAGGACGCAGATTTCTTGGTGGAGTATCGACCCTCGATTGCGCTGCCAAGCGAACAAACTCTCTTCTTCGGCGAGGAGGAGGGCGCCTCGCTGGCGGGAAAAATGTCCATTCACCTCGAGTCCAGGTTGAGAGAGGAGCGGCAGGCCGACATTGCGCGCGGCTCCACCACTTCCGGGCCGCACAGAGATGACATCGAGGTGCTTCTCAGGGGCGAGCCGGCGCGGTCGTTCGGTTCCCAGGGTGAGCAGCGCACCTGCGCGGTGGCCCTCCGCCTCGGGTTGGCCGCGGTGATCCGTCAGATTGCGGGAGAGAGCCCGGTGCTGCTGTTGGACGATGTGCTATCAGAGTTGGATGCGCGCTATCGCGCCGGTGTATTCGCGGCCTGCGAGCAGGCCGAGCAGGTCATCATCACCTGCTGCGATCCGGCGGACATCCCGCGGTCGGCGCGGCAAGCAGCGTCGTTCGAGGTCAGGAATGGGCAGCTCGTCTGATCCCAAGAGGACCGCTCGCGAACCATCGGCGCTGGCGCCCCTGCTGGAGGGGGTGCTGGCGAACCTCGACCTGCGCTCGCGTTTTCAGGAGCATCTGGCGGTGCAGGCCTGGCCCCAGATTGTGGGCAAGGTCATCAGCTCCCACGCGCGGGCCGAGACGGTGCGCGATGGCGTGCTCATCGTGGCCACCGACACTTCGGCCTGGGCGCAAGAGCTTCATATGCGCTGCCACGATCTGCTGGAGCGGGTGGCCGAACAGGTGGGCAGAGACCTGATCCGGGACATCCACTTCCGCACCGGCGGGCGCGGCCGGGGCCGCGCCAAGGAAGTAGAGCCGGTTCGTCCGCGACCCGCCGACATGAGGCTATCCGGCGACCAGGTTGAGCAGATTCAGGAAGCCGCGGCGAAGATCGAGGACCCGGCGCTACGCGCCCGGGCGGTGCGCGCCTTCACCGCGCTCACCCGCATCGAGGAGTGGCGACGAGAGACCGGCTGGCGCCGGTGCGCCCGCTGCGGAAGATGGCAGCGGGCCGGCCGGCAGTGGTGCGCCTCCTGCACCTACTCGGGGGGCCGCCGGAGAAAGAAGTGATGGGGACAGAGGGACCGCGCCGAGTGCTGATGCTGTCGTGGGAGTACCCGCCGCGCATTGTCGGCGGGATCGCGCGCCACGTCTTTGGGCTATCGCAGGCCCTGGCCCGCGCCGGCGCCGAAGTCGACGTACTTACCGCACACCACCCCGGGGCCCCCGACGTGGAGGTGGCGACGGCCGGGGACGGCCGGGTGCGCGTGCTGCGGGCCGCCCCGAACCCGGTGAACCCCATCGACTTCATTTCGGACATTCACCAGCTCAATTTCCTGCTGCTCGAGCGTCTCCTGAGCGCAGGCGATCTCAGCTATGATCTGCTCCACGCCCACGACTGGCTGGTCGCCTTCGCCGCTCGCACCCTCAAGCATGGGCGCCGAATCCCGCTGGTCGGCACCATTCACGCCACCGAGGCCGGCCGCAACAACGGCATTTATACTCCCAGCCAGAGCTACATTCATTCGCTCGAATGGCTGCTCACCTATGACGCCTGGCGCGTCATCTGCTGCTCTCAGGCGATGGCCTCGGAGGTGACCGGCAGCCTGCACGTGCCGGCCGACAAGCTGCGCATCGTGCCCAACGGCATCGAGCCCGAACGCCTCCAGTGCGCCGACACTCCGAAGCAGCTCGCTGCCTTCCGCGCCCATTGGGCCGCGCCGGCGGAGAAGATCGTCTTCTTCGTGGGCCGGCTGGTGCGGGAGAAAGGTGTGGAGGTGTTGATCGACGCCATGCCGGAGGTGATCGCGGCCCACCCGGAGGCGAAGTTCGTGGTCGCCGGCGGCGGCGGGCACGGTCACCTCGCCCACCGGGCGGCCGCGCTGGGCCTCGGTCACAGGATTTCGTTCGCGGGCTTCCTGCCCGAGGACGACCTGCCGCGGATGTACGCCATCGCCTCGGTGGCGGCGTTCCCCAGCCTCTACGAACCATTCGGCATCGTAGCCCTAGAGGCGATGGCGGCCGGGGCGCCGGTTGTCACCTCCGACATCGGCGGCTTCCGGGAGGTCGTCCGGCACGGGGCGAACGGCCTGCAGACCTGGGCAAACAACCCACATTCTCTCGCCTGGGGCATCAACCAGGTGCTGTCCAGCCCCGAGCTTGCCGCGAAGCTGCGGGCGGGCGGGCGGAGAGATGCGCACCGCATCTATGGGTGGGATGGGATAGCCAAGCAAACCGAAACCGTCTATCGGGAGGTCATCTCGGAGGCGGAGGAGGCCGCGGTTCCGCGCTCTCTTCCCACCTCCGGGCCCGGGGTCAGGCCTCGCTACCTGGTTTCGGCGGAAACATCCAGCAGAAGCTGAGTCTGTGGTCGCTCGCAGGTTCCGCGCTGACCTGACGAGCGCCAGGGGGGAAGTGCGATGGTTTCAGCGGTGGTGATGGCGGGAGGAGAAGGGGCCAGGCTGCGGCCCCTCACGTGCGATCTGCCCAAGCCTATGGCCCCGGTGGCGAACCGGCCCATCATGGCTCACATCATGTCCCTGCTTCAGCGACTCGGCGTCACCGAAGCCTTCGCTACTCTCCACTACCTGGCCGACGAGGTCGCCAGCTACTTCGGCGACGGCTCCGACTGGGGGATGAAGCTCGAGTACTCGGTCGAAGACGTCCCCCTGGGCACCGCGGGCAGTGTGCGGCGTCTGATGGGCAGGCTGAACGGCACCTTCGTCATCATCAGCGGCGACGCGCTCACCGACTTCGACCTCAAGCCGGCGATCGAGTTCCACCGCGCGCGCGGCTCAGTCGCCACTTTGGTGCTGACTCGGGTAACGAACCCGCTCGAATACGGTGTCGTGATCACCGAACCCGACGGCCGGGTGCGGCATTTCCTGGAGAAGCCAAGCGCCGGCGAGGTGTTCTCTGACACCGTGAACACCGGAATCTACATCCTCGAACCACAGGTGCTGGCCCGCGTCGACCCCAACCGTCCCACCGACTTCAGCCAGCACCTCTTCCCCGCCCTTCTCGCCGACAACGAGCCAATGTTCGGCTATGTCGCCGACGGATATTGGACCGACATCGGCAATCTCGAACAGTACCGGGCCGCCAATCAGGATTGCCTGCGGGGCGCGGTATCTGTCGATCTGCCCGGAGATCTCCTGTCCGAGGGCATTCGCGTGGGCAGTGCAACGCGCATCCACCCGGACGCGCGCCTGGTGCCCCCGGTGCTGATCGGACATGGGTGCAGCATCGACGAGGGCGCGCAGATCGGGCCTTTCTCCATTCTCGGCGACAACTGCGTGGTCGAGCCGGGCGTGCTCGTAGACCACTCCGTCGTCTGGAGCGGCGCCTACCTGGGATCGGGCACGCGGGTGAATGCCGCCACCATCTGCCGCAACGTGATTGCCAAGCGCCACGTGACCGTGAACGAGGGCGCGGTGATAGGCGACCGGTGCGTGCTGGAGGACGGCACCATGGTCATGCCTCGCATCCGCATCTGGCCCGACAAAGTCACCGAGAAGGGCTCGAAAGTGACCATGAGCCTGATCTGGGGGACGAAGTGGCCGGGCGCGCTCTTCGGGCAGAGCGGGGTGAGCGGGCTGGCGAATGTCGAGATCACGCCCGAGTTCGCAGCGCGACTCGGGGCCGCCTTTGGCGCCTACCTCGAGACCGGCGCGCAGGTGATCACCAGCCGCGACTCGCACCATGTCTCCCGCATGACCAAGCGCGCCATCATCGCCGGCCTCATGTCCGTGGGGGCGAACGTGCTCGACCTGCGCACCATGCCCGGCGCCGTCTCCCGCCACATGGCGAATATCTCCGGCGCCGCCGGCGGCGTGCACGTCTCCGTCTCTCCCTCCGATCCTACCCAGACGCTGATCGAGTTCTTCGATGGCAGCGGCAAGAATCTCGACCGCACGGCCGACCGCAGGGTCGAAAACATCTTCTTCCGGGAGGATTTTCGACGCGCCCCCCGCGACGCGGTGGGAAATCTCGAATTCCTGGGACGCACGGTCGAGTACTACACCGAGGACTTCCTCAACTTCCTCGACGCCGACTTCATCCGCCGGCGCGCTCCCAAGCTGGTGATCGATTACGCCTTCGGGCCGCTCTGCCTGCTGATGCCGCTGGTGCTGGGCCGGCTCGGCTGCGAGTCAACCGGCGTCAACGCTTTCGTCGACCCCACCCGATCCCACGAGGCCTGGCTCCGGCGAGAGCATCGCATGGGCGAGCTGGCCGAGGTGGTCCATGCGCTCCGCGCCGATCTCGGCATCATCATGGGAGGCCACGGCGACCGCTTCGCCGCCTCCGATGAGAAGGGAGCCAAGGTCATGGGCGACGACCTACTCCTGTGCTTCATCGACCTGGTGCTGTCGCGCAACGAGTCCGGCTCGCGCATCGCCGTGCCGTTCAACGCCACCTCCGGCGTAGAAGAGGTCTGTCAGCGCTACGGGGCGACCGCCATCCGCACCAAGGCCGACCCCGGCTCGCTCATGGACATCGCCGGCCGCGACCCCGACCTTGCCTTCGCCGGGGACATCGACGGCGGGTTCATCTTCCCGCGCTTCCTGCCGGCCTTCGACGCCATGCTCGCGCTCGGTAAGCTGCTGGAGTTGCTGGCGATCAGAGGCCAGACACTGAGCGCGGTCTGTGAGCGCATCCCGAAGTACTTCCGCGCCTCCCGCGAAGTCGAATGCCCCTGGGAACAGAAGGGCATGGTCATGCGCCGGCTGCATGAGGCCGCAGAGGGTCTGCCGGTCGAGCAACTCGACGGGATCAAGGTGCAGTTCCCCGAGGGCTGGGTGCTGGCCCTGCCCGACATCTCCGACTCCCTCTTCCACGTCCGCGCCGAGAGCCGGGACCATCACACCGCCGACACTCTGGCGGAGAAGTACGCGGTGGAGATCCAGCGGCTGCAGGCGGACTTGTAGGGGTGTGATTCACGAGTCACGCCCGCCCTCCTCCCGTTCGGCAGGAGCTTGCTCCTGCCACTGCAGGGCCCCTGTCATTGCGAGCCGCCTCGGCTCCGACCGGAGCCAAGGCGCGCGTGGCAATCTCGTCGTCCCTGCCCGCCGCAGGCGGCCTCCCTTCATCGGTGTTCATCTGCGTTCATCGGCGGCTAAGGGTTCCCCCTCTATCCCTCATCGCCCGTCCCCGCGCCTTGATTTCCTCCCCTCGCGCGTCTACCATTGGCCCAAGGTGAACCCCCATGGACAAAGCATGGACTGCCACGATCGAGCGCGTTGACGACTATCGCTGGCGCATCCCCCGCGGCGCCAAGCCCGGGATGCGGACCGATGGCATCGTCTACGCTTCCGCGGAGATGATGCAGGCGATCAAGTCGGACAACTCCCTGGAGCAGGTCGCCAACGTCGCCTGCCTGCCGGGCATCGTCGGCATGTCGATGGCCATGCCCGATATCCATTACGGCTACGGCTTTCCCATCGGCGGGGTGGCGGCTACTGACGTCGAGACGGGCGTGATCTCGCCGGGCGGCGTCGGCTACGACATCAACTGCGGCGTTCGGCTGCTGCGGACCAACCTCACCCGCGCCCAGGTCGAGCCGCGCGTCAGGGACATCGTGAACCAAATGTTCGTCGACGTCCCCTCCGGCGTGGGCAGCAAGGGCAAGGTACGCGTCGACGCCCGCGTGCTGAACCAGGCGCTGGTGAAGGGCGCGCAGTGGGCCATCGACGAGGGCATGGGGTGGCCCCACGACGCCGATCACATCGAGAGCAACGGGCGCATCGATAACGCCGATCCCGACTGCGTCTCCGATCGCGCCAAGGAACGCGGCCGCCCTCAGCTCGGCACGCTGGGCTCGGGCAACCACTTCCTCGAAGTGCAGTACGTCGCCGAGATCTTCGACCCGCAGACCGCCGCCGCGCTGGGCCTCACCGACCTGAACCAGGTCACGGTGATGATCCATACCGGCTCCCGCGGGCTGGGCTACCAGGTCTGCGACGACTCCCTGGCGGTGATGCAGCGCGCGATCCAGAAGTACCGGATCGAGCTGCCCGACCGCCAGCTCGCCTGCGCGCCCGTGCAGTCGCCCGAGGGGAAGGACTACCTCGCGGCGATGGCCGCCGCTGCCAACTACGCCTGGGCCAATCGCCAGTGCATCACTCACTGGACGCGGGAGGCCTTCGAGAGGGTCTTCGGGAAGGGCGCGCACAAGCTCGACATGGAGATCGTCTACGACGTCGCGCACAACATCGCCAAGCTCGAGGAACACCCCGTGGGCGGCGTGACCAAGCGGCTCTGCGTGCACCGCAAGGGCGCCACCCGCGCCTTCGGTCCGGGACATCCGCAGCTCCTCCCCCTCCATCGGAAGCTCGGCCAACCGGTGATCGTGCCTGGCGACATGGGCACTGCCTCCTATCTCCTCGTCGGCACCGAGCAGGCGATGCGCGAAACCTGGGGCTCCACCTGTCATGGCGCGGGCCGGGTGATGAGTCGCCACGCCGCCATCAAGAACGCTCGCGGCCGCAACATCGCGCAGGAACTCGCCGCCCAGGGCGTCTACGTCAAGGCCGCCTCCCGCGAGGGCCTCGCCGAGGAAATGCCCGAGGCCTACAAGGACGTGCACCAGGTCGTCCGCGTCTGCGCCGGAGCGGGCATCTCCAAGCTGGTGGCGATGTTGAAGCCGATGGGTGTGATGAAAGGATAGCGCGTGGAGGCGTGGGCGTGAGGCGGGCGAGGCTGCTCCGCAAAGCGCAGCAACCCTGGTACCAGGAAGATGGGGTGACGCTCTACTGCGCAGACGCGCGCAGCATGCCAGAGGTCGCCGATGATTCGGTGGACTTCGTCGTCACCTCTCCGCCCTACTGGGACATCAAGAACTACCGCGCCAAGGGCCAGATGGGCCTCGGCCAGAGCTATGAGGAGTACTGGGCCGAACTCGGGAAGGTGCTGTCCGAGTGCCGGCGCGTGCTTCGGCCGGGCCGCTCGCTGGCGATAGTCATTGGCACCCGCATCTCCGACGGCGAGCTCAAGCATATCCCCGCCGATCTCATCCAGCGTATGCCCGCGATCGGATTCACCCTCCGCAAGGAGATCATCTGGGTCAAGCCCAAAGGCACCCAGGGTCTCTGGCAGCGAGGCACCACCCAATTCCTGAAGGACAAGCCCTTCCCCGGCTGCCTCAACCTCAACATCCAACACGAGTTCATCCTCATCTTCGCCCGCGAGGGCGCGGCCGAACCGGACACTTCCCGCCGCCTTTCCGAGGAGTTCATCAAGGAAGTGTCGTGGAGCGTGTGGCCCCTGCCCGTATCCGACGTCAAAGGCCACCCCGCGCCCTTCCCCGAGTCCATCCCCAGGCGCCTGATCGAACTCTACACCAGCCCCGGCGAGACCGTACTCGACCCCTTCCTCGGCTCCGGCACCACCGCTGTCGCCGCCCGCGCCTCAGGCCGCCTCTGCCTCGGCTACGAGATCGGGGAGCAGCATTGCGAACTGGCGCGGAAGAGGTTGGAGAAGACGGTGGTGGCCACAGATGATGCGGCCGAGTAGGCGCGCTGCCCCTCCGCCTCGTTGCTTCTCAGATAGGACTCGCCCCTACCTCCGTTGAAGTCTGATCGCGCATGCTCGACCTCCTCCAACGCGCATACCTCTCAGTCTTCCGCCGCTACCCGCTGCTGGGCCGCCTGGCGCTGCTGGTCGTCCTCGGGGAAGTGGTGCAGTCCTCCGTCAACAACTTCTCCCTGCCGTTCTACGTCCTCGACGACCTGCACCAGCCCGGCCGCGTGCTGGGCAAGCTGATCTCCACCTTCCTGGTGGCGGAGATGCTGCTGAAGCTCCCCTTCGGCCATCTCTCCGACCATCACGGCCGGCGCCGATACCTGATGCTCGGGGTGATGATGTCTGCCGCCACTGCGGCGGCGATCTGTATCATCCCCACCGCCACGTTCATCGCCCTCCCCATGCTGATCTACCTGGTACTCATGCCCATGCGGGCGATCGACGGCGCGGGCGCGGCCTCTCTCTGGCCGCCGCTGTTCGCTGCCGTGCCCGACAATGTCCCCAGCGCGGAGCGCGGCGTGGCGATGAGCGTGATGAACACCGGCTACATGGCCGGCATCGCGCTCGGTCCCGCCCTGGCGGGCGCGGCCATGTCGCTCTGGAAGATGCAGGGCTACCGCCCGGACCTGGATGGCAAGGCGCCTTTCTTCATGGTGCTGCTGGCGGCCGTGGTCGGACTGATCGTCGCCTCGAAGTTCGTCGAGACGAAGACCTACGACTCCCACGCCGCGAGCCCCGCACTCGGCGAGTGGCCTCGAGGCCGGATCGTGGCGATCATCGTTATCATCACCCTGGGTGAGACCTTCGCCACCGCCACCCTCGCCCCATATCTGGCGCCCTTCGTGCAGCGTGTGGTCGGCATCCCGCGCCAGCACATCGGGTTTCTCCTGCTCGCCTTTTTCCTGCCGGCCGGGCTGCTCGGTATGCCGCTCGGTCACATCGGAGACCGCTGGCCGAAGCGCCGCGTCGTGCAAGTCGCCCTTTGCATCGCGGCCGCGGGCCTGTGGCTGGTGGCCCGCGCCGGGTCGATCCACGCCCTCGCACTGGGGGGCACCGTGGTCGCACTCGGCTTCATGCTCGGCGTGCCGTCCTGGCTGGCGCTGATCGCCGACCTGGCGCCGAAGGGTAGAGCCGGCCGCGTGATGGGCCTGATGGCCACCGCCCAGGGAGCGGGCGCCTTCCTCGGGCCGTTGGCGGGCGGCTATCTCTGGGACATCAACATCCGCTACCCGTTCTACGTCGCCTCTGCGCTGCTCACTCTCTCCGCCCTGGTCGCCTTGCTTTTCCTCGGCCGCGCTGCCGCGGAATCCTAGACCATCTTCCCCTCCCCCGCGCGGGCAGGCATGCGGCTCGCGTGAGCGAAATCAAAGGTTGATATGCTACTCGACATTGTGCTGCTGTTTATCAGCTTCCTCGTCATCATCGCCGGCGCCGAGCTATTCACGAACGGTGTCGAGTGGCTTGGCGTCCGCCTGCGGCTGTCTGAGGGCGCCGTCGGGAGCGTACTCGCGGCGGTTGGCACCGCCCTGCCAGAGACTACCATCCCCTTCGTGGCGCTGGTCTTTTTCAAGGAGAAGGAGAGCCAGGAAATCGGCCTCGGCGCCATCTTGGGCGCCCCCTTTATGCTCGCCACGCTCGCCTTTTTCGTCACCGCCCTATCGGCCTGGGTCTACCGGCGGCGGCGCGAGAACGGCTGGCGGCTGCGGGTGAACCGGCACATAGTCACCCGAGACCTCGGCTTCTTCCTTCCGCTCTATGCCTTTGCCATCGCCGCCAGCTTCCTCCCTGACCCACACCGCGGGCGCTTCCTGGTGGCCGTGGTGTTGATCGTAGTGTATGCTTACTATGTCTACCTGAACCTGCGCGAGTCAGCCGAGGGCGAAAAGGAGGAGCCGCTGATGCTCCACGTCGTGTGGAGTTGGCTCCCCTTGATCCGGCCGGTGCCCAACCGAGAGGAGCACCTCGCGCGACGCGAGGCCATTAACGGCGCCGAACCACGGCTGCAAGCGGTGGCCTTCCAGGTGTTACTCGCGCTCGCCCTAATCCTGGCCGGAGCCTACAAGTTCGTCGGCGCCACCCAGGATATCTGCATCCTGATCGGCTTCTCGCCGCTCCTCTTCGCGCTCATCGTAGCCCCGATTGCGACCGAACTACCGGAGAAACTCAACTCCGTGATCTGGGTGCGCCAGGGAAAAGACACCCTGGCTCTGGGAAACATCACCGGAGCTATGGTATTCCAGGCTACGTTCCCCGTCACAGTAGGCATCCTGTTGACACCGTGGCATTTCCGTGCGCTCTCGACCGGGAATGCCGCGCTGCTCTCGGCGGGGATCGCGCTCGCGAGCGGCCTGCTGGTGCTGGTGAGAGTCAGGTTGGGGCGGTCCCAGACCATGGCGCCCTGGCCTCTTGCCCTCGGGTTGATCGGATGGCTGCTGTTTGTGGGATATGTGTTCGTGACGCGCTGAATGTGACCGTTTCTTCTGGGTTGCCGCCTGCTCTGGCTTCGCCCAGGGCATAGGTGTGATCGCACGGGTATGATACACATCTGCGACCCAGGTCCTGCGGTCGCGCGCACGCGCTAGCTTTGGATCGCGAGGTGGCCCCGGAGTATGCTGCTCGATGCGGCCGTGCTGGCGTTCATCATCGCCGCCTTCGCCGGAGGCCGGGTGAGCCG
>Ga0315273_10002709_pt1 | contig 21049 bp, 35 predicted proteins | sample YL17G02_0_MG_FD_205753 | JGI IMG/M metagenome (GOLD analysis project Ga0315273, IMG submission 205753) | Sediment microbial communities from Yellowstone Lake, YNP, Wyoming, USA - YL17G02_0 | ecosystem: Environmental > Aquatic > Freshwater > Lake > Sediment | place: USA: Wyoming | collected... | reverse complement strand
GAGACGTTCGCCCTGAGCAACGGGGCGGCCTTCGGGTGGAGCCCCGCTGCCACGCTGGCAGAGACGTTCGCCCTGAGCAACGGGGCGGCCTTCGGGTGGTCCCCTGCCGCCACGCTGGCACAGGACTTCCTGCTCTCCGGCGGGGCGGCCTTCGGGTGGAGCCCCGCCGCCACGCTCGACATGGTCGTGGCAACCTTCGACCTGTCAGGTGGGGCCACGTTCGGATGGACCCCGGGGGCCACGCTGTCCGAGGACTTCCTCGCGACCAGCACCCCCGCGTTCGGATGGACGCCCGGCGCCACCCTGTCGGAGGACTTCCTTGCGACCAGCGCGCCGTCGTTCGGGTGGAGTCCTGCCGCCACGCTGGCGGAGACGTTCGCCCTGTCGAACGGGGCGGCCTTCAGCTTCAGCCCCGGAGCGGCGCTGTCCGAGGACTTCATTGCAATTGGAGACACAGCGTTCGGCTGGGCTCCCGATGGCCTGCTTGGAGCTGCCGTCGATGCGCAACTCAGTGGTGACACCGCCTTCGGATGGGCGTCCGGTGGCACGCTGGCCGTTCCCTTCATTGCAATCGAGGACGACCGGAGCGGAGCTGGGCCGTACCGCAAGCGCTCCGTACAATCAACACTTGACGACTGGACCCTCGTCATGGATGATGAGAGGGTCCTAGAAACGTACCTGTTGAGGAAGACACGGTGATGGAAGACAAGACCGCTCCCCGCCCCGGCTGCAACTGCGATGTCTGCAACTGGGCCAACCGCCGCATCGAGCGCGAGCAGCGCCTCGCCGACGACCTCGAAGGCAACTACCGCAGGTTCCTCGCGGGCGAGCTTGTCTCCCGTGACGGAAGGGAGTAGACTATCGGCATGGCTACTCCCTCGGCCAAGAAAGGCCGGACCACCCTCACCAGCTCAGACCCGTGCCCGCGCGGTTGTCGCACTGGGGCCAACGGAGCCCTCCATCTCCTGTCGGACCATGTCGAGGAGAAGGGTCGCCAGTGCAACCTCTGCGCGTGTGTCATTCAGGACACGGCAGAAGTCAAGCCGGGGACCTAGCCCCGGATGACGGCTTACGCGGCGCTTCAGACGCTCGTCAGCCGAGACCTGTCTGACCCTGATCGCAACACGTTCAATGTGGACGCGGTCAAGGACTTCATTCAGCAGGGTCTCGCTGCGGTTGCGCGCGTCGCACCCGAGCAGTTTCAGGAAGACCTCGACCCGGTTTCCGGCCAGACGAGCTACCTGTTGCGGGACCCGCTGTTCGATGCCCCTGTCCCCGAAATCCGTCTCGTTCGGGTTGAGGTCTGGACGGGGACTCCTCCCAGCTTCCGCTTCAAGATCAAGGGCAAGGCAGGGATGCCGACCCGGGACAGCGTGGCTGGCTGGGAGGTCTGGAACGGGTCTCTCGAAATCCCCGGGTACATCGCTACGATGCTTGGGACGGATGACCTGATCCGAGTCTGGGGGTACAGCCCGTACACCCCAATCGTCGCCGACGAAGACATCGTCCCGGTGAGCGCCGAGCTGGAGCTGGCGATCCGCACCTTCTGTCGAGTAGAGGGTCTGAGGCGCCTCACCTCTTCCCGCGTTCTGTTCAAGCAGTGGCAGGCCCGGTCGAACAACTCCGATGTCACGCTGGGCCAGCTCAACAGCGACCTTCAGGTCGCCGAGGATGAGTGGCGCCGACTGTCTCGGGCACTGAAGGTCCCCGAGCAGAACCCGGACTAGCCCATGTCGTTGACGAAGGTCTTCGCTGTGTCCAAGGACACGGTCAAGAGGAACCAAGACGACGGGGGCGGCGGCCAAGGGTGCGGCAACTCCAAGCACCTGTACGTGGGCCGGTACGGGTCGTCCGGGTCGTCGCGCAACTACGACTCCTTCCTCCAGTTCACCACGAACTGGACCGACGTGAAGAAGATCGTCAGGGCGACGCTCAACCTGTACACCGACGAGTACGACACCTTCGGAAACGCTGGCGAGCCGGGCATCATGCCCGCCCCGAAGAGCACGGACAAGCCGAAAATCCTCGTCCGTCGCCTGACAACCAGCTTCACTGAGGGCGGCAACGCCGACGGGCACTTCGACTCCTCCGACTACACCTCCCCGTCGCACACCACATCGGGTGGGGTCACCAAGACCATGACGCCCAATGGGGCCGACCTCCTGCACACCATCGACATCACGGCCATCGTGAAGGCGTGGGCACCCGCGTCAGTGGCTGGCGGCGGGGCCCAGCACAACCACGGCATCGGCCTGTACGGAACGACGGACACCATCGAGAACTGGTCGGGCTGGGCGATGGAGCATGGCAATGGTGCCGAGCGCCCGTCGATCACGCTGGAGTACGAGCTGGGTCCGACCATTCCCGACGCCCCAACGGGCGTGACCCCCTTCGGAACGATCCCCTCGCTTGACACGTTCGAGGGCGACTTCACCGACCGGCGGCTCACCGACACATTGCAATCCGTCGCCATTGAAATCTACGACGCGGCCCACTCGGGTACCGCCTCGACGGGAAACACCATCACCACGAGCGGCCACAAGCTGGCCATCGGCGACTCCGTCTACTTCACGGCCGTCGGCGACACCAACCTCACTGCCTTCAAGCACTACTACGTCGTCTCCTCCGGCTTCACCACGAACGTCTTCAAGGTGTCAACAACCTTGGGCGGGTCCGTCTTCGACATCACGACCGGGGACACGGTGACGTGGTCACGGCTCGTCAAGGCGATCCCCAAGGTCGCCACGGAGTCGGAGCGCGTGGCCGCCCACTTCATCGTGGCCAAGCCCTCCTCGTTCACGCCGACGACCGGAGCGACGTACCGCTGGCGCGTCCGGGTCGTGGACCAAGAGGGGCAGACCTCGCCATGGGCTGGGCTGTACTCGTTCGTGCTGTCGAACACGCCACCCAACCCGCCGGTCCTGACCCCGACATCGGGCACCAGCAAGGCCAGCCTGAACCTCGTCAAATTCCAAGGCGGGACGTTCTCCGATCCTGACACGGGAGACCGCCTGATGGCCCATCAGGTCCAGCTCAGCCAGTACGCCGGGGGAGACTTCCGGTGGGACGAGGCAGACAACATCCTGTGGGACACCGGGAAGTCATTCGACTCGTTCGACGCCACCAGTTGGACCGAGCTGTACGGTGGCCGGGCCCTTGTCGCTGGCACGTACTACTGGCGGGCACGCCACTGGGACAACCGGGACGGCGTGTCGGACTGGACGTACGCGACACTCATCCTGACGGCTGACTTCAGCCCCGACCCGGGCGATTACGAGTCCGTGCAGGTCAACCCTCGCGCCCCATGGCGCGTGCTGATCCGCGACCTCTACCAGTCCGACGGGGTGACCAAGACCATTGGGCGGGGCCCGGGACAACTGGTTGCCGTGTTCGAGGAGGCCAAGAACATCGGCGCGTCCGTCGTCTTCAACAGCCCGGGGGAGCTGCACTTCACCCTGCTGAAGGACGATCCGCAGATCAGCGTGGTCGAGCCCAAGCAGGTCCACTACGCCGTTGAGTTCTACTCCGGCGACGGGTGGCAGGAGAAGTACGCAGGCGTCATCTGGGATGCTGACGCGACCGACACTGATGTCGTGTTCAAGGGGCTCGACTACCTCGCCCTGTACGACACGCTCATTGACGAGCGGTACGATCCGCTGAAGCCCAACAAGAGCTACAAGAGCAACGGCTCGTTCTACGAGAACGTGACAATCCGAACGGTCGTCATGGACCAGCTCAACCGGGCGAAGAAGCTGGCCGACTCGTGGGTGGGCTTCATTCCAATTGGGAGCGTCGCCACCATGAGCGAGAAGGTCACGGTGTACTCGACCATGCAGCCCGCCCTGTCGTTCATCGGCGGGCTCATCGACAGCCATCGGCAGGGCACCGGCAAGCGCACGCGCATGAAGGTGAAGAAGACCACGACGGGGACGTACCAGCTCCAGATCGTGGACGACCCCGGCGTCATCCGCAATGACCTCGCCATGTACTACGGAGAGTTGGTGCAGGGCTACCGCGTCATCCTCTTCGGCGACCAGTGGGCGAACGTCGAGCATATCGTCGGGCGCAACCGGGACGGGGTCAAGGTGGTCTACCAGACCATCAAGGGCAAGCCATTCCAGCCCTCGACCTCGCTCTACGGGCGCATTGCCACCGTGGCCGTGATGGATGGCGTGCAGGACCAGATCGATCTCAACCGCAGAGGGCTCCAAGCCGCGATCCAGTCGGCGAAGCTGGGCAAGAACATTGCAATTGGCATCCGCACGACCTACCTCGCCCCGTTGCAGGGCTGGGATGTCTGCGACGTCTTCCCCATGCGGATCAAGGACGGGGCTGTCGATACGGACCGCTTCGGCTCCGGCTTCTGGGCGTCGTACGCGGCAGCATGGGAGGCTACGGACGTCGGGCAACAGAGCCTCGTCATCACTTTCATGCCACGCGAGGACGCGTCGGCTCCCAACCCCGACCTGATCCCCAGCAAGCGGGTCTCGACGCAGCCCGAGTGGCAGCTTGGGTGGACGCCGCCTGACCCGATCAAGGCGACCAGCCTGTACTGGCTCGACCAGAGCACGGGCAAGGTGTACGTCCGCGATGACGACGCTGCTACACTTGTCTCCGTGACGGGTACTGCATGAGCACGATCAATCTTGTCTCCCACGGGTTGACCGCTGGCCAGAGGGTGGCCTTCTCGAACGTCGTCCCCGACTTCACGGGCATCGACACCGACTTCGTCTACTTCGTGCTGTCGGCCGGGCTCACTGCTGACGCGTTCCAGATCAGTGAGACTTCGGAGGGGGACCCGCTCACGCTGTCGCTCAACGTCACGTCGGCCAGTATGCAGGTCGTGCCCGAGACCGACGACAGCGACACGTACGGGCCCGGGTACACGGATGTCATCGACCCGACCGACGTGCAGGCGCCTCCGGCAACCCTCCCCCCGCCCGATGCGCCAGTGCTCACGAGCTTGGTGGTGGCTGGTATCACCCGGCTCTTCATCGAGGTCCCGTCGTACGCTGATCCCTCAACCCGCCTGCGTGCCACCGAGGTTCAGGTCACGCACAACTACGACGGCGCGACTCCTCTGTGGGAAACTGCGTCGAACATTACAATGCCAGCAGGCACGACGAGCATGTCCATCCCGGCGCTTGGGTCGGTGAAGTACGCCGCCCGGTCACGGGTGCAGGACGTCTACGGCAACTTCTCAACCGACTACTCTTCCGCGTCCGAACTCACGACTGACGCCGGGGCTGACTCCCGGGGGATCATCGACGGGGCCATCACGGAGACGAAGATTTCGGACTTCGCCATCAGTACGCAGAAGCTTCAGGCCAAGGCGATCACTGCCGAGCTGCTTGCGTCCACCATTGTCCTCACCTCGCTCCTGAAGACGGCGAACGACGGCCGCCGCATTGAAATCGACTGGGATGGCGTCCGGCTGTACGACTCGGACGAGTCCATGATGGTGCGCATCCCGACGAACGGCGACCCCGTCTACGTGAAGGGGCAGGTCAACGCTGACTCCCTCATCAGCCAGACTGCGGCGACCTTCCGTACCGCCGTGTCGCTGGAGGGTGGGGCAGTGATGACGCTACAGAGCGGCGTGTCTGCCCCAACCAACGTCCCGTCCCTCTCCGCCTCGCTCGATTACAAAGCGCTGACCAGCACCCCGGCCGGAGTCGGCACTGCTGCTGGCATCGCATACGACTCCGGTGCCGGGACGTTCTGGATCGCCGCCGACCCGACGACTTCCGGCTATGTCGCCCACGAGTACAGCGCCTCGACCGGGGCCCTCGTGCGGTCCATCCCCGCCACCGGGTCAACCTCGACGGTCACCACCACGCTTGGTTCCACGTCGCACGTGTCCGATACGGCGCAGGCGAAGACTGGGAACACCGACTCCCACATCGCCACGCCGCTCACCATGCCGCGAGCTGGCCGTATCACCAAGGTCTCCGCCTACCTTGCCGGGTACGGTGGCAGCGCCTCATGCCGCAACGGCATCTGGTCGGATGTCAGCGGCACGGGCAACCTGCTCCGGGAGTCCGCGACGTACACGGCCAGCAGCGCCACCTTCGGGAACGGGAACTCCGACCACTACAACGAAACTCTCACGTCCCCCTACTCGGCGTCCTCCGGTCAGGTCGTCTACGCTGGCTTCCGGCACACCTCCTCGGCCGACGGCTTCCAGTTTGACCGGGACGACGGCAGCGGCAAGACGACCTACTCTGGCGACACGGCCTCCGACGCAGACGGCACGGGTTGGGGCACGCTCAACTCCGCGTCCAAGCCCAACGTGTACATCACGTACGAGTACGACGTGGACACCCGGCTGGAGACAGCCCCCAACATCGGAGTGGCCACCGACGGGACGCACGTGTACACGCTCGACAGCACTGGCATCATCTGGAAGTACCTGCGCTCCAGCATGGCGTACGTCAGCAAGAGCGCGGTCATCACGACGACCGGGACCAAGAGCAAGGCTGGCCTGTTCTACGACGCGACGGCTGCTGCTCTCGTCATCACGACGACGACTGGGACTGGAGCTGGTGTCTACCCGAAGTTCTATCAGGTGAACCCGAGCACGCTGGTCGCCAACGGGACGGTCTACAGCGCGGCCACGGGACCGACGATGTCGGGCACGACCGACACCCTGCGAGGCGGGGCCCGCCTGAACGACCCGCTAAATGCGAGCGCTGCGACGTACTGGATTGCAATGACCAGCGCCGTGTACGCCTACACCTTCAGCGGATCGACTGCCACGAACACTGCCAACCGGGACTTCGGTCAGGCAACCACGACAGGTGACGGCCTGACCCACGACGGCACCGTCTTCCGGGGCTGGGACTCCGCGTCCCCTACCAAGGTCTGGAAGTTCTCGGCGTGGGACTGGACGACCGGCGGGCAGGTGTTCTGGTTCGGGTACTCGTGGTACGACCCGGACGGGACGGCACACGAGACCACATGCGGGCCGACTATCAGCATCACCATGCGCCGACGGGAGCGGACGCTGGTAACTACGGCGGCCATCCCGGGGGCTGGCGGGGCAGACGACCCCGACAACGCGCGCGTCTACTCCTATCAGGGGGCCAGCGACGCGGCGGCTGGCAGCCGATGGCTTCAGGCGACGGGTGCAGTCTCCAGCTACACCATCTCTGGCTACACCACTGCCAACCACGACAGCGTGGGTGGGTCCCCGGTTGCAGCGTTCACCGGGGGTGGCATCGCAGAATTGAAATCCAGTTCCGCCGGGTGGTCCATGAAGGGCGACGGCACGGTCGAGATCGCCAGCCTCCAGCCCGGGAACATGGCGTGGGGCAGCGTCTTGATCACGCCGGTCGCGAACACGCCGACAAGCACGACTGTCTCGTTCGGCCCGCTCTCTGGATCGGAGTTCGTCGGGTTCACCACGGCGAGCACCACGGTCCCCGGAACCACGGTCACCGGCACCTCCATCACCAGCATCAGCAGTACCGGCGCGACGGTCTGGATCACCCGGTCCAACACGACAGCTACGACAGTGTTCTGGATCGTCATCGGTATCTAGGGAGGGACACATGGCAACGACAACGGCGACCTACACGCTGCGCGCCACCGTGGTACAGATCACGCTCGACCCGATCACGTCAGCGGTGACCGTGACCGGGCGGATCGAGATTGACGGGACCAGCATCTACGTCAAGCAGCATCAGGAGAACGTGACCGCGCTGATGAGCCAGCAGCAGATCGATGCTGCGCTGTTGCTCGTCGCCGGGGCGCAGGTGTGGATCGACAGCAAGCTCCCGTGAGGAACTGACCCATGGCCGGATCGACAATCTCCTACGCCGAGACCATTGCAATTCAGGCGTTCCTCGGGTACCTGACCAAGAATTGGTCCAAGAGCATCAATGCCAAGGACACCTTCCTGATCGCCGCCGTCTCGGCGTGGTTCCATCAGGAGTCGGGTGGGCTGTCCCGCGTGATCGGGAACAACCCGTTCAACATCCGCAACTCCCCGCTCCAGAGCGGGACCCGGAAGACCCTCAACGGCAACGGGCACTTCGCCGTGTTCAGCTCCATGGCTCGCGGCTTCATGGCCGCAGCGTACCTGCTCATGCACGGCAGCAAGGCGTACGGATACCAGCTCGCCCTGAACGCCATGAAGAAGGGCGGCAATCAGGGAGCCGTGGACTTCCTCGCTGCCCTCGCCATGTCGAGCTGGGACGCTGGCCACTACGGAGCGCACTCGTGGATCGAGGCGTACGACCAAGCGCACAACCACCTGCTTCGCAACTACGTCGGCATCGCCCACGTCCAGCTCGCCAACCCGCACCCCAAGCCCCCGAAGCCGACCCCCGTCCTCCCCCGGGATTTCAATTACCGGGTGGTGATCCGCAACTACATCGACCCGTGGGCAGTTCAGGCGATGTACCGCTACCGCAGAGGACGTACGGCACTGGGCAATCGTGTGGACGGCTCTGGAACGAAGCGGTAGACTGTGTACTATGAGCGCGGGTGATGGTGACGATGTGACAGTGGACCATGGCAGCCCGCTCTCTTGGCGCGACGTCTACAAAGCCGTGAACGAAAGCGAAGCGAGGATCGTTCAAGCAGTACGCGACGCCACTGCCCCCATTGCAACTGCTCAGGCAGACCACGAGAACCGGCTCCGCAAGCTGGAGACCGAGGGGTCGTCCCTTTCCCAAGCCATCTCGCGCTCGACCGCCGCACTCTGGGTCAAGCATGACGCGCTGAAGGTCGTGGTGGAAGCCAACACTGCGGCTAGGAACGGCTTTATGCAGGGTGTTGGGCTTGGGCCACGTGCTGCCGTGTTCCTCATCACCCTGTTGGGCGGTCTGGCCGTCTTCCTTGACATCGTATCGAAGTACGCGCACGGCCCATGAGCGGACAGGACCCCGTCACCCACATCCACATCAGCGAGCGTGAGGCTGACGGTTCGTGGGAGGACTGCACGTGGGACGCCGGGCTGGAGTTCTTCCGTGACGCATTCGACCCGTCGCAGCCTGCAACGCACGCAGAGGCGCAGCAGCTCCGGGCAGCGAGCGGAGAGCCACCGACCGGCGGATCGAACATGACGGACCTCCACCGTGGCGTGAAGGCCCGATACAACGTCAGCCTCCCAGCCCCGATCAACGCGCACAACATCCTGATCGCCTTGAAGCCCGGCGACGTGTCCGTGGTGCAGGGATCGATGAGCGCGTTCGGGCCACTCCACCCGCTGTCCCAGTGGGATCGCAACTTCGACGGTGGTCACGCAGTGTGGCTCGCGCGAACGCCCGGAGGAAAGCTCCTGTGGTGCGACCCCGAGGCACCGAAGTCAGCCGACGTCCCAATTGTCATCAGCTCCGCTGACGTCCAGAAGTACGTCAACGCCTTCGCTGGCACGGCCATCGTCGCACCAGCCCTGAAGTGGCCCATGGCCACCGTACCCAAGGAGACCTCCGTGGAACCGATCACCCAGTACCTGCCCGGGTACGCCGCCGACGTCAGGCCCTCGTCCAACGTCAGGGACCAGCCGCACATCTCCGCCACCAAGCTGCGCACCACCACAGTCAAGGAGCCGGTCGTCCTGATCGGCACCGTCAAGGGCGACGTGGACCCCGGCAACGGCAAGGATGTCTGGTACATGTGGTGGAAGAACGGGCGGTACGAGTTCACGGCCACCGACAACATCACCAACGTCACGGCACCGGCAGCGGGAGCCGTTGACGACGGGTACACGAAAGCAACACAGGACGCTGCCGTCTTGAAGGCCACGGCTGACGAGAAGGAGCGCATCGCAATCGAGCTGGGCAGGGCTTCGAGCGAAGCTGTCCGGCTGACATAGCAGGAGGATTGCAATTGTTCGACAAGACCCAGCCGCTCTGGCTCCCCAAGGGCTCCGGTCGGCTCATCATGGCGCTTGCCCTCGTGGCAGCCGTGATCGCGCAGGTGGGGGGTGACACCGTCGCCACCCTCGCGACCGCAGTGATCGCGTTCTACTTCGGCTTCAAGTCAGGAGCATCGATGCCCGAGCATCCGGGCGCCGACTCCACCACCGACGAGACGTAAGGAGGTTCCGCGATGCCTACCCCGATGGACCGGCTGGAAACCCGCAAGCAGCTCAACGAGTGCCGCGTCTGCGCGTGGCTCTCATCGCTCGATGAGAAAGACCGGAAGGAGTGGGCAATTGCAATTGCCAACCCGCGCTTCAGCCCCGGCCTGATCGCCGCCGAGGTCCAGATCGACCAGACGGCAGCGTCGTACGACGGTCTCGGCATCGGCGAGTCCTCCATCGACACCCACCGTCGGAAGATCCACCGATGACCGTCTCAGATCGCCTAGAGAACGAGACGTGGGCGCGCAAGGCAGAACGGGAACTCCGTCTTGAAGTCGAGGCCCAGTCCAAGGAGCTGAAGGAGCTGCGCCAGCTTGTCGGGTTCTTCGATGCAGCCCGCATCGAGCCCATCCACGTGCCAGCGTGGCGCGGACCCAAGGCCCACTCCGTACACTCGGGCATCGTGATGGCCCAGATGACCGACTGGCATCTGGGCGAGGTCGTGAAGCCCGACGAGGTCCTGTACCTCAACGCCTTCAACGAGAAGATCGCCAACATCCGGGCGAAGAGGTGGTTCGAGAAAGTGATCGAATTGCCACGGGCCTACGTGCAGGGTGTCAAGCTGGAGGGAATTGTAATTCCAGCGACAGGCGACCTGTTCACCGGGGAAATCCACGCTGAGCTGACCGCGAGCAACTACGAGCGCATCCTCCAGACCGTGCTCAACGCGCAGGAGCCGATCCTCGCAGGCTTCGACCTGCTGGACCGCGAGTGGGACGGGCGCGTCGAGGTCGATGCCGTCGTCGGCAACCACGGGCGCATGGCCCACAAGAGCGTGTTCAAGGGTCGCGTCTACGACAACTTCGAGTGGCTGTTCTGGTCGATCATCCGGGACCGGCTGAAGGACAGGGGCTCACGAGTCGTCGTCAACGTCTCGACCTCGATGGACATGAACATCAAGGTCTACGACCGGAACTACCTGCTCACTCACGGAGACCAGTTCAAGGGGGGCACGGGTATCAGCGGAGCGTTCGCTCCACTGTCCCTCGGCTCCCACCGGAAGGGCAAGCGGCAGGCTGCCGCCGGGATGACAATGGAGACCATGGTCATCGGCCACCTCCACCAGCTCATCAACATCCCGGGCGTCATCATGGGCGGGACCCTGAAGGGCATGGACGAGTTCGCGTTCGGGATCAACGTCCCGCCTGCGGACGCAGCGCAAGCTCTCTGGGTCACGACTCCCGAGCGGGCGCAGACCATCTGGATGCCAGTTTTCGTGCAGGACCGGAAATCTGAAGGCTGGTAGGAAGACACCGGCAATTGCAATTGAGCCCTCCCATCCCGGGAGGGCTCATCTTCATGCCGGAGCTTCCAGCCTGAATGGCGGCTTCCGCTTGCGGTACTTGGCATCGCCCGGGTTGTCGAAGATGGATGGATGGGCGGCCGTCCACGCGATGTGGGCATCGGCCCGGGAGTTCAGGAGCGCCATCCTCGCGGCCTCCTTCTCTTCACGTCGAATGCGCTCCAGCTTCGACGCGTAGTGCTGCCAGCACCAGCCCGACTCGCTGACTGCCCAGCGCACGCACGGCGTTGGTGCCCTCACCCCCGTCACGGCCACGCACTGGCCGAAGCGCATCTGCTCCGCCTTGTCACAGGCTGACCAGTTGGGGTGCGGGCACCCGGGGTGGCCCTTGCCGTGCGGAGGTCTAGGCATCCTCGTCCATCAAGCAGACGGCGATGTAGGCGTAGGCAGCGAGGTCAAGCAGCGTGTCCCTGATGGACTCGCTGACCTTGTCGTTCTCGGGGCGCTTGCGCAGGTTCGTGACGCGGATGTACTTGTCCGACATGCGCACAAGGCACCCGTCGAGCGCGCTGATCCCGAACGCCTCGGACATCCTGAAGTTGGCCCACGGGTCAGGGTTGTCCTCCCCTGCGTAGCCCGCGTTCTTGGCCTCGTGCAAGGCCCACGCATCGTCCAGTAGCTGCTTGAAGGCCGGACTGCTCACGCCTCTCCTCCCAGTTCGCGGTACTCGCGCTCTCCCTTGGCATCCAACAGGTCGTACAACCTGTCGATGTACTCCAGCCGAGCGCGCGCTGGGCTCCACGCTCGAATTGTAATGTCGAGTGGCTTCAGCCTCTCGAAGCCCGGCCACTCCGACTCGCTGTCCAGAAGGAGGACAGCCTTCTCGTTGAGGATGATGCGGTTGTCGGCGGCGAGCACGCTGGCCGGGAGTACAGGCGACACACCGAAGCGCGTGCTGATGGCGCCCCACACCCGGTTCTCGATGTCCTTGTAATTGGTCAGGTATCGTTTCACCGGGCGCGGCACGTCCACCACGTACGCCTCGGTCGCGTCGTGCAGCAGGGCGTGCAGGGCATCCTCGGCGGGCACGGCGTGAGACATCAGCACGCAGTGCTCAGCGACGGAGTAGAACTCGCGGACGTGGCCACCGTAACGGCACAGCATCCCAAGCGCGTGCGCGATGTCCTCGGGGTGGATGTCCTCGGCCCTCGGGTCCATCGGGTAGTAGCGGGCGCCGGAGAACGTCTGCATCCAGTCTCCCCGAAGCCACGTGTCCTTCACTGACGATCCGTTCCTTCCTCTGGGACCACTTGCCCGCAGGTCACGCAGCGGCGCGGGTTGTACGTCTTGCAGGTCAGACACTGGCCGTACATGTGCTGAGGCGGTTCGTCGCATTCGTGAGGCTTGTGCCAGCAGTCGATCCGCTGGCAATTGCAAACCTGACCTTCTCCGTTCGTGAGCATCACTTCTCCTTGTGGGCGAGCCGGTCGTACTCGCGGGCGACCTTCTGCACGATGGCAATGCCCCATGCCGATCCGCGCAACCCTGCCGCTACCTGAGCGCGCATGAAACGATCCACGTCCAGCGGGGCGGGGGTGGCGGGTGCGTAGGGCTGGTTGGCCCACAACTCCCGCTCGTAGGCGATGGCCTCCTCGACGGTGCCGCAGTCGATGACGACGTTGGTCCCGATGACGGTGTATGCTTTGTCACTCACGGTCGGCCTCCTTCGGCTCGGCGAGGGTGACACCAGCGGCGCGGACGATGGCAGCGGCGGCGTGGAGGCCAGCCGCATACCCGCTGACGTAGGTGTCCTCTTCGACGTAGGGCGCATCTCCGACGGGGGCGTTCTCGATGAGCGCGGCGAGGCGGTCGGTGTCGGTCATATCAGATGCGGGCCTTCATCGCACGCAGGACGCACGCCTTGTGGCGTCGCTGGCGCCGGGTCGGGTTGGGCATGGCCAACAGCGTTGGACTCCAATGCCGTCGGACGCAGCGGGGTGGGAGGTCTGGGTCAACGCCGAGGGCCCGGACATCCCACTTCCAGATGCGGCCCCAGAGCCGAGCTGCGCGTCGGGACGCGCGATTGTAATTGGCCGGGGCGTCCCAGACCCTCTTCATCTGCTTGGTGAGTTCCATCGGTTCCTCCAGTATGGCTCGTCGGGCGTCCACCCGTAGGCGCACCACTCACAGCCGAAGCCATTGCACTCGCAGTCCGTGAGGGTGTGGGTCACTTCCGTCTCTTCGCTAGGACAAGGGACCGGACGTCGGTCGAGTAGTCCTCGTACTCGTGTGCATCAGTGTAGCGCGTCTCCGCTACACCCGACGACCCGTCATGCTTGGGACACCAGCGGCACTTGCCGTCGTGCGGGAACGCGTTCGGCCGGGCACAGCACTCGGCCTCTGGCACGGCGGAGTTGGTCACTACCACCTTCCGCCGACGCCATCTGAGCATTGTCATTCCCAGAGCCTCCTCATAGCTTCTTCCCGAGAGATGAGACGCGAGTTCAGCATCGCAACCACCCGGTTGATGTGATCGATTGTCTGGTTCTGGACGAACTTCGCCTTGTCCTCGTCGGCGGGCGGCTTCCACTCCAGCAGTTTCTTCGCTGCCTCGATGTCACTGTCACTGGCCCTGCTATCGACAACCGGCTCCGGCTTCCAATGGATGATCGGATCGCCATTGTTCCAGTCCATGTGCAGACCGGCAAGCTCGACAAGATGCTGCAACGCATCGCGCGTGACCATCGCCGTCGTCGTCTCCCCGAGCGGCGACCAGCCGGGTGACTTCCAGCCCCCGGGAGGTGGAGCAGCGCTGATGACAGGTGGAGCAGTGCTGATGACCTGACTGGCCCTCGCCGATTGGATTGCGGCGTTGATGACCCGATGATGCTCCTTCGCCTCTTCCAGCACCTTCTTCTTCAGCAGCACCTCCCTTTCCTCGTCACACTGCCAGCAGTCGAAGTGGATGCACGGAGTTCGGCACAGGCCGGAGCACAGGTTGCCGGAGTGGGGGACGGGTGTCATCGGACCGCACCGATCAGGGCGGCAAGCAGGATGGCGAGGATCGCGCCCGGGAGCATGTCGAGGACGTGCTCGCTGACGTGGTACGTCCCACGAGCTGAGAACACAGCAGAGATCACCAGCAGGAGAATTGCAATGCCGAAGAACGAGCTGACCATCGGGACCAGCGCGTCAAGACCGAGCAGCCCAAGCAGGCCGGGCAGCCCGCCGACGCCCAACGACAAGACGATGGGCGCCAGCAGGACGAACAGGATGATGGCTGCGTAGAGCAGCAGCCCGCGCATGGCGTTACACCCGCTCGAACTGGTTGCAGTCAGGGCAGCCGATGTACTCCCGGCCCTTGCCGCTGACCTTCCGTACGGCCTTGCCGTGGTCGGGACAAGCCCACTTGAAGAACGAGGCTTTCGCCTCTTCGGACAGGCGGGCCTGCCGGTCGGCGAACGACTCCTCGGGGGCCGGTTGCGCCGACTCTTCGGGGACGTCTGCGACGGCCTTGGCCTTGACGCGCTCGTCGGCCTCGCGCTCCTTCTCCTTCTGGATTTCGGCAGCGGACCGGCCAACCCGGCCGCCCTCGACGGTGTCGAACCCCGACAGGGCGTCGATTGCGTCCGCGATCACAATGAGAGACGCGGCGTGACGCCGGATGTCCTTGGCCGACTCGCGCATCCCCTCGTGGGACATGAACGAACCCGGCAGGTCGGAGGGGAACGCCAGCGGCGGCTTCTCTTCCCCGGCTACGGGGGTGAGGGTGCGGGATGCGGTCCGCTTCTCTTCCATCACGCTCGCCGTCAGCTTGGCGAGCACCGATGTTTTGGCGGGTGCGGCAATTGTCATTCCTATCTCCAGCTCTTCGGGGAAGACCCCGAGACCGTCTCCGTGAACAGCGCGTCGGGCTTGCTGTACGTCAAGAGGAAGCGCGCGAGCGCGATCTGTCCGAAGAACGCCAGCGACACGTCCTCGCGGTAGTCGAACGTGTCGGCCTCCCAGCCGTCGGGCCTGATCTTGATGATGAGCCCCAGCATGGTACCACGCAGGATACGGGTCAGACGCTCGTCAATCTCCCCGCTCCGGCCGACGAACGTGGCCCCAAGGTACGCAGTCCCCTGCACGACATGCCCGGTGTAGACATCCGGGCTCGTCTTCCAGTCCCCGAGCGCCGTTCTCCCCCTGATGGAGCCGATGATCTCAGCGGTCAGGGCGCCACGGTCGGCGAGGTCTTGCCAATACTTGATGCGCGTGGCCTGATCCGGGGGCAGGAACCAGATGAGCACGTCGGCAGACCCGGCGTACCCGGCCTTCAGGTTCCAGACCTGCGGCTCCTGCGCGATGATGACGAACGGGACGGCCTCGCGCATGTCCCAGTAGTTCGCAACGCAATCACCGACGAAGTCCACATCGTCGTCGGTCACAGTGGGGAGCACCGTGCGCTTCTCGCTGTCCCACTGCTGGTCGATGTACCAGCGGATGACCTCTTCCGACAGCGCCTTCATGGGCACGCGCATTTCAATGAGCTTGTGGACGACCGAGCCGCGAACTGCTGCGATGTCCCGGGGCTCGTCGGCGGTCTGCTTCAGCCACGCCCGGACCTCGCGCAACTTCTCCTCGTCGCCCTCGGTCGAGAGCATCCGCTGCACGAACTCGCCGGGGAACTCGCCGTCCTTGCGGTAGCCCTTGACCAGCCGACCGCGCGTGGACTTGGAGTAGTCCCTCCACTCGGCGCGGCGCTGGCCGGTTGCGAGGTTCACGACGTTGGCGAGCTGCCACGCCTGCAATTGGAATGGGATGCCGATGATCGAGCGAGCTGCCGTCACGCTGATGACGGTCGCGGGCTGGTCGGCTCCGTACTCGCGGTTGAGGTCGGAGTCCCCACCCGGCCAGTCGTACAGCCGGAACCCGTACTCGTTGTTGCTCGCGTTCTCAGGACTCATGGTCAAGGAGGTCCTTGTACATATCGGGATGGACGATTGCGTAGGCGGGCATGGGCACATTGTTCGCCGCGTACCCAGCCTTCATCTTCTCGATCTCGCCCCGAAGCCGCTCCATCAGCAGGTCGTTCTGGACCTTTCGGGGGTCGATGGCAGGATCGCCGATGAGCAGACGGGCGGCCTCCCTGTCGGCGTCCGTGATCGCGCTCACAGCTCCACCACCTGATCGGTGAGGGCGAGGAGCGTCATTGCAATGACAGCAACGACCGCAGCCCCCCAGAACTGGGTGCCGAGGACGCAACCGATCATGGCGATCACGAACAGCGTGGGGCGACGAACGCGACCGGCAGGGTTGCCAGTCATGGACGAGGCGTAGAACTGGTGGCCGGAGTCGATCAACTCCTGCACCTTGGCGCCGACCGCGTTCGGCTTCGGCGGCTCGATGTGCACGTCACCCATTGGGGAACTCCTTCATGTACTCAGCGACGGCCTTGGGGAACGAGTCCATCCCGGTCGGCCAGAACGCGCGGGTGCGCATCAGGCCGGGCTTGTCGGGCTTGTCGGCCCTGCCCTCATGGTCGTGGTGAGGGCAGTATTGCCGGGTGTGGTCGCTCATCACGAGCATGTGGCCGTGGTCGGGGGTCACCGGACAGACATCGCCATTGCCGGTCCCGCTCCTAGTCGCCATAGCGGCCCTCGATATCCACCTTCGGCTGGAACTGCATGGGCAGGTGCCCGCGATCCGGGATTATGGTGCCCATCGCGGACGGGCTGTTGTCGAACGGCGTGGAGACGTGGCCCTTGGTGTGACGCTCCCCCAACGGTCCGCACCCCGGCGGAGAGGACGGACCCATGTCCACCCAGACCACGCCGACCTTGCGTCGCATTGTCATTCCCCTCCGTCGGTGAGGTCGAGCTGCGGGCGGGAAACGCCTGACTGGGTGAGCATGACCGCTGCGATCATGGCTGCACGGTCGTTGGCTGCGACGATCCGGGTGAGGTTGAGGCTGGCCTGCACGAGTGCGGCGTACGCCTGCACGTCGTTGACGTCGGCGGCGGCCTGCATCTGGGCGCCGGTCATGTTGCCGAGGACGTTCCGCATGACATCGGAGGTCAGGTCCTCCCGCAGCACCTCGTAGGCGCGACGGGCATCGGCGATCTTGTCGGTGAGGCTTCGTGTCTGCATGGCTCCAATCCTACTACATCTGTCAACTGCGATCTTCGGGCGACAACCCGTTTTGGGGTGTAGCCAAATACAGGACCCAAGTCCGAAAGGAAGGGGGCGCCGGGGCCGTACCCCTACCCGGGCTTGACGGCCCAGTCGCTGAGCGCCTGTCCTTCCCATGACTGGACTGCGTCCACCCGCAGGGACGCGGGCGTGAACGGCTGGTTGTAGGAGCGCCGCAGCATTGCGGTGACGGCGACCCCTTCACGGATGATGACGACGACCGCGTCGCCGTTCGATGCGTCGGCAGCTCCGTACGCGAATTGCAATCGGCACACTTCGAGAGCTGTGGAGCTGGCTGGTGTCGGTTCGGCGCGAAGCCGGGCGAGCACGACGGACGCGGGGACGGGCATTCTTGGCCCCAGTGCCACGAGCGCCTTCTCGCAGTGGCGGGTGACGATCATCACCGCACCCGCTTGTGGTAGTGCTTGCAGATCGCGCACCACGCGTACCTGCCCGGGAGCGCCCACGCGAGGAACTGGCCGACGACGTGGCTGAACATGATCTTGTCCTCCGGCGGGTCGATGATGTCGCCCCTGAACTCGGGTGCGTCCTGTTCGGTCGCGTAGTAGGTGTTCCAGCGCTTGGCCCATTCGGACTCAAACGCGGGCAGCTCCGCGGCGAGGCGGTCGGTGTCGCTCACTTCGTCTCCTCGGCGTATGCGGCGGCGATGGCGGCGTGGGCGATTTCCCAGATGCGCTGACGGCTTCCGCCGCCAGCAGGGGTGCCGCCCTCGAACCAGACGGCCCGCCCGCTCATGTCGAAGGACATGGGCTTGCAGATGTCCTCGATGCGGGACAGCGCCGCAGTCAGCACGTCCAGCGGGGCGGGGGCGGCGGCGCGGGCGTGGCCGCCGATGACGCACTGGCGGCAGCGGGTCCCACGACCCACGATGGTCAGGAAGTTCGAACATCCGCAGGCGCACTTGCACATTGTCATTCTCCTCTCAGAGATCGCATCGGCGATGGATGATGTGGCCCGGAGAGTTGCCGCACTTGCAGTAGCGCGGGGCCCCCGGGTACGTCATGCCGTTGTACGGGTTCCCGGCATCGAGCACATGCCCGTGGTGCCGGTAGGAGGCGGAATACCACGGCGAGACGTCAGCCGGGTTCCCGGCACCATTGAGGATGTGGCGGCACCTGTCGGCTCCCGGCAGGTTCTGCATCCTCGGGTCGGAGGGGAGCGCGTCGCCCACCAATAGCCGGGCGGCCTCCAAGTCGGCGTCGGATACCATGTCAGTTGCGCTCCAGTCGGTCGCAGTAGCCGCAGACCAGCATGATGAACGGCCCGCGCACGAGGGCCCACAGGCGCCGCGTCATGCACGAGGCGCACTTCTGGTGGGTGAGGACACCGATCATCTTGGCTCTCCCGTTGCGGCCGGGGTGTCGGGCTTGGCGTCCGACCCGCCGATACCCAGACAGTAGCACGATGTCGCAGAATGTCAACCCCCCAAAGTTCGGCGAGCTGCTGAGTCCGCGAACTCTACATTGCAATGTGGCCCAGCGCGTCCCCTGCCTCCTCGCGCCCTCGGGTCGGCATACCCGGGGGGAGTATCCGGGTCCCGGGCCGGGTCCGGGACCTGATGGGTCCGGCTCCTCGGGCAATTGCAATACGGGCTTCAGGTCGCCATCTCCAACTCCTCGGGCAATTGCAATACGGGCTTCAGGTCGCGCACCACGCAGCTCCATCTCCAGCTCCAGCTCCAGCTCCTCGGGCAATTGCAATACGGGAGCGTCTTCAGGGTGTAGGGCGAGGACGCCCTGCGGAGTCTGGCCCCGGGTATGGGAAAGCCCCCCGGGCCGAATGGCTCCGGGGGGCTCAGGGTTGGGGGCGGGGGGCCGTCCCCCCGTGGGCTCAGCCCTCAGCGATGATCGGCAGGACCGTAGCCCACTCGGGAGGGGACCACCGGCTCGGGCCCCTGCTCAGTACGTACTTGGTGGCGCCTGCGTTGGCCCCGATGATCAACGGGACCCGCAGGACCTCGGTGGGCCAAGGCGTCATGCAGTCAGTGATCACGACAACGGCCTTGGCCCCGTCGGCGACTGCCAGCTCGATGCCTGCTACCAGATTGGTGCCGCCCCCGCCGCTGATGTACTCGGGGAGCGCGCTGCCGTACAGGGTCGGCCGCGTGTTGCAACCGTAGTACCGGACGTCTGCCATGCGGCCCAGAAAGTGCCCGGCTGCGCGGGCCATGCTCAGGTCGGATGCCGTGATGCTGCCGGAGGTATCGATGATAACCGCGCACGAGGGACGCTCCCCCGTCCAGCGAGGGAGCATCGCCCCGCCCATATCCCGCATGTCCCGCCGCCCGGGCCACGTCCAGCGTGTAGGGGCCCCGACGGACGACAATGCGTGCCCTACGGCCGTGGCCAGCGCTGAGTACCACTGTGAGCGGTCGATGCCCAGTTCGGACTCAGCCCATGCGCGGAGTTCGTCGCTGGGCTCCGTCCCCCAACCGGGGGTTGCGTCTAGCACATCCTCGGCCACTCCGCGACGGATGCTCTCCTGCGCATCGGGCGACGGGGCCGGGCCGTCCCCCCGCTCGTACTCACGGGCCGGGCCACCGGCTGCACTCCCGCAGTCTGGCTTGCCGGGCTTGCCGGGCTTGCCGGGCTTGCCGGGCTTGCCGGGGCCGCCCTCGGGCTTGCCGGGCTTGCCGGGCTTGCCGGGCTTGCCGGGCTTGCCGTCCTCGCCCTCGCCGTCCTCGCCCTCGCCGTCGCCGTCGCCGTCGCCCTCGCCGTCCTCGCCCTCGCCCTCGCCCGGCTCCGGCTCCGGCTCCGGCTCCGGCCGATGCGTCACTGCGTAGTACGTCTCTGCCGTCTGCCCGTTCGGCATTCCCAGCGTTGACGGGTAGACCGCTCCCTCGGGCAGCCCGGCGAGCCTTTGATTGATCTCAGCATCCGCCGCGATATTCCAGTCCCCCGGGTCCCGTTCGTCCCGCCGCTCGGAATGCTGCCGTAGCAGGTGCTCTAGTTCGTGCACGATCACGGCCCCGGCCTCGGGAACGGTCCACGTGGCCAGTGTTGCCGGATTGTAATGCGTCACCCATGCGGCGCTCGTGCCCATTGTCGGCACGCTGGGGTCGGCCACGAGGCGCAGCCGAGCGATGGCCTGAGCGTAGTACGGGTGAGTTGACTGTGCGTGGCGCACGGCGTCATCGATGCTCGTGCAGGGATTGTAGATCGTCACTGCGTTACTCCTGTCCTGTCCTGCGTGCCGCTCAGCCCCGGCCGACCGGGACGCCTGCGGCCGTGAGCGCCGCCACGAGGGGGGCGATACCGGCGATGTGGCCAGCGCTGGCCAGTGACCGGGCCGCGATGGCCACGGCCGCCGGGTCCTGCGCCACGGCCCCTACGAGAATTGCAATTGTCCGGTCGAGCGTATCGTCGGTCGCAGCCGTCACGAGCGCGCCGATGGCCGTCGTAAACGCGTCCTGCCGTTCGGGCAGTGCGCGGGCCCCGCTCAGGAGTTCAGCGACGCTCGGAACGTCACGCGTGGCGGCCCACGATGCGAACGTCCGGGCGGCGATGTCGCCGACTGTG
>Ga0315273_10002708_pt1 | contig 21050 bp, 18 predicted proteins | sample YL17G02_0_MG_FD_205753 | JGI IMG/M metagenome (GOLD analysis project Ga0315273, IMG submission 205753) | Sediment microbial communities from Yellowstone Lake, YNP, Wyoming, USA - YL17G02_0 | ecosystem: Environmental > Aquatic > Freshwater > Lake > Sediment | place: USA: Wyoming | collected... | reverse complement strand
CAGGATTAAAGAGCCCTGTAAAATCATTCATGGTAATTCCCTAAAACTCAGATCTTATAAATTGCCAAAGTTTGACTTTTCCATAACTTCTCCGCCCTATATGAGATACTTTGATAAGGAAGATCCATTTACAAATTATACAAAAATTGGGAGTTACTCAAAATATTTGAAAGATATTGGAAGAATATATAGGCAGATCAAAAAGGTAATGAAAAAAAATGCCACAATCATAATCGAAGTGTCAAATACAATTGGTGAGGGCCGTCCTATGACTCCTTTAGCTTGGGACATAGGGAGAGAAATTTCGAAAATATTCTTTTTCGAACAAGAAATTATTTATTGCTCGACGGAAGGCGATCATAGCCACGTTTTAGTATTTAAGAACAAATAACTGCAAAGTAATCATTTTCATTAAAGTTCAGTGTCCAAGTGCAAGCAGCAGGGTAAGTACGCTTAGTTACAGTTTGTTTAAGCATCTATACCCGCCCTATTAGGGAAGTGCTGCTCCTATCGTGGTTTTATTATTTGAGCCTAGGCACTCGCCTAACCTCTTTCATGGCAGCAGTTATATAGAATTAATGCAAAATTCACCTCGACAAAGAGGGCAAAAGTAGGTGTGCGTCCTCAGGTCTGATCAGGGCGTTTGCTCCATGCATTCAAACTTTAACCCTGTGCTACCAACGTCAAAGTTTGATCAAACATCCTGTCCGCACTAGCTTCAGACCTCTGATCAGTCCAGTGGCCTTGCTCCCTGCATTTTTCTTCTATTTCCTGAGGCACACAATATCCTCTTCCAATGGGATCCACGGTGCTTCTGAAGACCCTTTTCTAGAACGCATATACAACGTTGGCATGTCCGGAAGAATCTCTCTAAAGAGGGGGCTGTTATAAGTCAGGAAAGTGAAACCCTCGAATTCTTTCTCAAAGAATCCGCTCTCCATTTTCCTCATTGCATAATAAATTTTGTGGCCTTCTTTGCCATTGCCATGAAAATGCTTGTTGGAAGCGTGTTCAAGCGCACTCCTCAATTCCAAATTTTTTATATCAATATCTTGTGCGAGTTGGCGGATTTGGGTTTCGTCCAGTCTCCATTTTTTCCAGACAGAGCTTAGGAGGAGCGTACTGAAGCCTTCTTCCTCAAGCAAAATTTTAACCTGGTCTAAGTAGGTATAAGTAGCGCCCTTTTCGAACCCATTCATCTCTGAATGTCGATCAGCAAGAATAACCGATAGTCTGACGGTTCTTCGAGTCGCGCTCTCCAATTTCGCTCGGAAATCAGCAAGCAATCGGATTGCCTTAATATCCTTTTCGTTCACGTCCCTTTTTCCAAGAGCCCCCCATAGCATAACGAATTTTAATTCGCTCATTATAAGCTTATCAACTTTGAATGGAGCGTGCCTTGTGAACTTTTTTGATTTTAGAACGTCCAAGGGCTCTTCATGACATCCTAATCTGTTAACAGTAGGTCGGCGTTTGGCAAATCCACCCTTGCAATATCCCAAACGCCGGAATATGGAAAAATAATACGCTTCCTCTTTGGTTTTGATATTCCATTCTGGGTTCTCTTTTTTTAAGCGAGCAAAATCCTTGTCGCTAAGCTTTTGGTCAATGAATCTGTCGAAAATTCCCTCTTTCAAAGAGTTGCCTTTGTACCCGGCACCTTCTGCAAGGACTGTTTTTGGTCGCCAACAGATATAGCGCGGAAGTTCCCTTTCCATCGCCTTGCGGAGTATCCATTTCGTAGTGCCATTCCTAATTTTGTATTCTGAAGGGATCCGCATCGCGTATTCTACAAGTGAACTGTCAAGAAAAGGAATTCGAACCTCCTGAGTAAACTGCATAGAAGTTCGATCCACTCTCTGGCATTGGGTCTGGTGCAAATCCGAAAGGAAATGCAATCCAAGCGATTCAAGATCTTTTTTCCTGGAATGTTCGAATTCAGGATATCCGTAGAAAAGTTCATCTGCCCCCTCCCCACATAAGATTATCCTGAAATCCCTGGCAGCTAAGGAAATGTGATATGAAATTACGGAATTTCTTATGACATTTGGCTCGAATGTCTCTGTTACGTCGATTATTTTCTCTATGGACAATTCGAGCATTGCTTCGGATGGTGGTTTTACAGTTCGGAAAGGAATATTGTTCTCTTCGCAGTATTTTTTTGCATAATAAAAATCAGTTGAGCCATCGCGTCCAGCTATTATCGCCGTGACCTTTGAATGGTACTGACGGGCAATTGTAAGGATCGAAGTGCTGTCCAACCCTCCGCTTAGCAGTACAGCGATGGGGAGGTCTGTTTGGACCCGTTTCTTGACTGCGTTGTGGATAAGTCTTCTAAGATTATCCGCAATTTCCTCTACATCCCGAACATCTGGCGTTACTCTGGTAAGGAGATTGGAATACTTCTCGATCTGACCATTCTTTACGAAATGCCCGGGTGGAACATGCATTATTTCTGCAATCTCATTGAACTGGGTGAGTTGCTTCATTTCAGAAGCGAAATACACCGAATCTCCTGATTTGGCCCAATAAAGCGGTTTAACTCCTATCGGGTCTCTGGCAGCAAAATATCCTCCGGATTGCTTATCATAAATCACGAAAGCATAACTCTCTGAATCAATATGGGCTAGCATTCTTTCTTCGTATTCCTCATAGAGGTGTACTAATGTTTCAGTATCAGAATCGGTTTGGAATCGATGTCCGCAATTTTCAAGATCCAATTTGAGCTTTTTGTAATCGTATATCTCGCCATTGAAAACGCAGAGCAAGTTTCCAGCTTCGTTACTCATGGGTTGCTGTGCATTCTCCCTGTCAACTATTGGAAGGCGATTTGCGCCAAGCGAATATCCATTCCCAGATTCAATCTCATACTGTTTCTGCCCCCTATGCATTATCTTTGAAAGTGAACGGATAAGCAATTTGTTGGCGTTTTGATGGTTCAATACAGCTCCTATTCCGCACATATACAAGCACTAACACAATTGGAGAATTAGATATATTTAAAACCATTATCTGATAATATTTTAAAAATCTGTAATAATTGATGAATATTAAGTGAGATTTAAAATCTGATGGTTATATGGAAAAGATCGACCTTATAGATAAAAAGATTCTTCACCTGCTTGACAGGAATTCCAGGTCTTCATACTCTGAGATTGGGAAAAAGCTGCACTTAAGTCCTCAGGTAGTTAAGTACCGCGTTGAGAATCTATATACGCGCGGTATCCTTCTTCACTGCTGGCCGATGGTCGAATATCGGGGTATCGGCTACTTTTTTGGTCTGCATTTCATCAAGCTCCAGAATATGTCTCCGGAGGATGAAAAGCGATTCTATGTTTACCTGGATGCTCACCCTTACATCCCAATAGTTATGAGAGGGCAGGGATATGCAGATTGCATCATAGCGATCGATGGGAAAGGAATACATCATTTGAGCGAAATAGTCCGGGAGCTACAGAATAAATTCAGTGATTATTTCCTTGAATGGGATACAGTGATTCCTATCGGATTCTCACGCTTCAACCGGAATTATCTTCTAGGAATTGAAGAAGAAACACCGCTAGTTGCCTTTACTGGCGCTCCAGTGAGAATAGAGTTGGATGAAACAGACCGTAAAGTGCTGTCTATGCTGAATCATGACGCCAGGACTCCGACTGCCGAGATTTCCCGCAAGGTCGATATCTCCTATGAGAATGCAGTGAAAAGAATAAAACGCCTTGAAACCAGTGGCGTTATTCAATGCTATACTATTCTTCCTGACCATGTGCTGCTCGGATATCCTCGCTATAGGACATTAATAAAGTTCAGGAATCTCACTGAAAAGGAAGAGCGGAAATTCTTCACATATTGCAATTTGCATCCCAATATCGTGCATCACCTCAAAGTGTTAGGTAATTGGGATCTTGTCATTGATATCGAAGCAGAGTCAATAGAAAAACAAAGACAGATAATCATGGATATCAAAGCCAAATTTTCCAACATAGTGCAGAAAATCGAACCTACTTACGTCTACAAGATTGACCGCTTCCGGGACATCCCAGAAGAATATCCGGAATTGAGTAAAGAATGAGAAGTGAACAGTGGCTCGGTGTTTCACCCACATTTCTTTATCTTATCATCCCGTCCTCATGACCAGGATATTGACTTGCGCATCCGACTCCCCCACGTTCTCCAGCCCGACCCCTCCTTTTGATTTGTGGATCGCAATCTGATCGTAAAACAGCGTGTTCGTAGCCATGTAACTTGGATAGTGGTTATAGCTGGAGCCGCTGCTGAAAAGCTCGAAGTCCCCCCTGCTAGGGAATACGCGGATGTCCAGGGGCTCATCACTTCTCACAATATAACGGAAAGTGATGAACTCCTCGTTAATGTATCCTGGGCTCCAGAAAAAGTACTTGTTTGTTGGCGAGTGCCCAAGCACGAAAGTCTCGTTTTTTACTATTGTTGATACGCACTCGTCTCCAATTGCCTCATAACCGGAGTCGCAACCGCAGACTGTTGCAGCATCAATGAATCCGGTTCCTGTGCAAAGCTTTGGCCTTGTTATTGAGCAGTGCCCTGCAAGTGTTCCATCAGAGCAGGTCGCGTTCAGAAGGCAGTTAGTGTACGAAGGAAACGGGGTTATTTCCGAACGTATGCTTGTAACATCAATTACCGAGAGGTTATCCGTGGATTGGAACTCGTTGAACTTTTCATTTCCTTGCACAACCGCATCTTCAAAAGAAGATGTTCCAACTATTGTGGTTTCAATAAAAACATAATGGCCGCTTTTCGGATAGGTCTCAACTCCGACAAACATGTGCGCTGGAAGTATGAGCAGCACTGGGTTCATGCCTAGGGACTCAAACGCGGATGCAAATAGCACTGAGCCATCAACACAGTTGCCGGATTTTTCATTAAGCGAATCAGCAGGCATTTTCACATGCTGGGATCCGCTGAAGCTCACCGGCGTGTTCACATAGGATATGCCCTGGCCCTTTATTGCGTAGAATATGGCCTTTGCCTGGGCAAGGGTTTTGTTTGTTCTTTCTTCTTCTGTAAGTCCTTCATAACCAGTATAACCCCCAAGCGAACGCCCGGGGCTCAGTTCCTTTGCAGATGATATGAGGGACTGTACGCATTTGTCGTGCGGGGTTACCCATGCCACAACTGAACGGTAAAGAGGTATATCCTTTGAATCCATCTGCACTGTCCAGAAGATATCTTCCTTAGGGGATATTTTTACATTCTGGGTTGCTGATGCGACAGTCACCCCACTGCTCTCTGCCTTGAAAAGGATGGAGGCATCAGAGCTTTCCCTGTTTATGTAAAATTTTTCCTTCCAGTCAAAACGGATCGGGATTTCTTTCGATTCCCCTGGAAACAGCGGGAACGATTGCGAGTAATTGTTTGTCCATCCAGGGATCTCTGCACTGAAAACAATATCCTGTTTCCTTTCTGCATTGTTTGTTATTACGCACGAAACGAATTCCGCATCCAGGGAATCCTGCATCTTAAGCAGGATGGGGACAAGCGGGCTGGTGGCATTGCAATCGATATCTGTGGATCCTTCGCAATCCGCTGCGCAGTTCCCCAAATCCTCATTGGCCTCGCACTTTCCGTTTCCACAGCATTTGGATATGTTAGTGATTTTGCACGACCCTGCAATGCATGACTGCTGCCTGCATGGCGGAACAAGTGAATCGCATCCAGGCTGATTTCCATCCAATGATGAGTGGCTGCAATACAGGCCTGCTATCCCCCCATCATCTTTGGTACATGAGTTGGAATCATCGCAGGATTGGCTGATGCAGCCTGAGAAAAAGATCAGGATTAGGAAAAGCAACAGGGAAAGAGCGAGGAGAATCCGTTTCATCGGGGTTAATTCTTCCTGTTCGCTTATATCCTTTTCTGTTTTTGCTTTGTAACTTTCGCTTCAACAGCGTCGATAGTATTTAAAAGAGGTTGTTATAAATTATGTAAACATGGCAATTGACAATAAAGACGGAAAGGTCGGCGGTCCGGTAAACAGGAAGAAAGAGCGCACCTTCATGTTCAAGGTTGACGGTACCCAGGTAAGGAAGCTCCTTGTCGAGGAGGACCCTGCATTCAATGCTTCCATGGAACGCGCGCTGGGCGATCCTACAAAGCTTAGGGCATTGATCAGCAGGTATCACGTCACCAACATCTCAAATGATATAAGTGACTTTGACTTCGATCGCTTCAAGTCCAGCCTGCGGGGTGCAGCCAAGATTGCTGTTGCGGGCATTGAGATGTTTCTCGCCCAGACACACAACTTTTGGGTCCTTGTTTACACCAAACCCATGGCATCCATTTACGAGATTCCAGACCTAATGAGCGTCGAGCTGAAGCGCGCAGTGGACCTGGAGGATGAAAATCGGAAACCGCTGCACATATCGGTTGTTTCAGCCGATGAGCTCAAGGTCGTATTTTCAGTTGCAGCAAGACAGGTTGCACAGGCCAATGCGGTTCCGCGCAAGACAGTGGGGGATCTTGTGAAAGAGTTCGGACAGGCAGCAGCCACCTTTGTTCCGAACGAGTTGCAGAGCGTTGACATGCCCCTCTTCAGGCTTCAGCTTGCTGCATGCACTGTTGCAGGTACTTTCGGAGGGCCGCTTGACACATGCAACCTTGCTGCAAAAACCAAATTCGCTGTTTCGTTCCGCAATTCCGACCGGCAGCTGGAAGGTGGCAGGGTAGTCAAATCAGGGACCTACATGCTGTATGTGGGCGACAAGGAAGACCTTTACACGGTGTATGTAAATCATGCTCCGCCTGAATCAAAAACCCATGTTCCTGTTGCAGTCATAGAATACGGCGCTGACCAGTGCGTGATCTACCGCGAAAAAGATTGAGCTGTGCAAATTACGGGATGATCTTCTTACTGCAGTCATTTCTTCTCTGCTGTAAACTAATCATCCACTTGTTCGACATGAACAAGGGACCTCGCGAACTTTGTTCGCTACGGTCGCTTCGTCTCCAGAAAACTGCTGCTCGCGAAGTCAATTAATTAACAAAGAAGTAGCTGAAAAAGCTATCCGTACATTCCGCCCTCAGACGCGCTCGGGCCTTTTCCGAAAATCTTTGATTTTATTATCTTATCCTTAGATGATTTTATCAGCACTGACTGCTCCTTATCGAGCTCTGAAGTGTCGATTTGTAACTTCAGAATGGATGACAAAACTTTCAAAGCCTTTGAGGCTGCTCCTGGGTCGAGAAAGTCCTGCGATGCTTCTGCAAGAATGGTCATTACCGGGAACTTTTCAAGAGACCCCTTTGTGAGAAGGACTCCTGTAACGCCTGTTGTCGCGCCCTCCCTGATCGGCTTTGCGATTTTTCTGTCTACAATATCCTTCACCATCTGCCTGTCTGTGGAGACCACGTAAACAACGTTTTCCTCCTCCTTCAGGGAAATGCCGCCAAGGGAAATTATCGAGCTTGCGCGCAGCGATTTTGCGAATGAGAAAATCTTGTCAGCAAGCTCCATGGAGTTTGCCACAGGGATTGCCATTTCCGAAAGTATAACCACTATATTGTGCCTTTGGGAGTAATGGATGCGGGCTGCAGGAAGCGGAACGTAGTTGTGTATTGCTGCAAGTGGCGCGAAATCAGGAGATGATATGTAGCCACCGAACTTGAAATCCAGCAAGTCAACAAGATGGGAAGCAGCCACAGAACCGACAAGTCCGGTTCCCGGGAATCCGAGGATGACGACCGGGTCCTTGAGCTTTATCGCCTCAGTTTTGTGGATCTCAATTTCCGTCATGGCCTTTAATACTCCGACAAACCTTTTTATACCTATTCAGCAAATGATATCTCCATGAGCTTCAAGCAAGAGAAGGTATCCATGCCAATGGCTTCGGCAGGAATCGTCGGTTTCTCTTCAGACATGAAGATAGCCGGCTTTGAGATAGACCCGAAGGCCCTGGTCATTGCGGCATTCGTTTTCGTAATTGTAGTGAAGATAGCGGACATGCTAGTGAAATAAGCCAGGAAGGGTCCGCTTCGCATTTTCCCTGTATTCCTGCGGCACCAGGACCAGCGTTCTCATCCTGCTCTCTTCTGATTTTTTCAAAGACAGCACCAGGTCTGAAATTGCGGTTATCTGTTTCAGGCCGGAATCTGTTTTCACCTTGAAACCAACTGTCTTGGAAAACGGCGAAGGCGGGTCAATTAGCACGTCGCAGCCAAGCTTTTCAGTGAGGCTGGTTTCGAGCTTGTCGATATTCTCTTTCGGGATTTTTCCCTTTTCCAATGAAAATACTTCTTTGTACAGCCTTCTCCCGAGAATGCCATGCACATACGGCTTTGCTGTTTTTGATTTTGCCATTGCAGTGATAGCATCGTCGTCAGTCAGCTCCCTGAAAGCGTCTGCCTTTACAGTGCCATCCTTGATTGACAGCCTGAGCGCCCTGGCGAGCATTGCAGTTGCGATTCGGACAGTGTGGTGAAGGTAGACTGCGGAAAACATCATGAACCTGCCAACGAGCAACGATTCCGCTGCCTCCAGGCCTCCCTGCATTATCACAAGCTCCTCTTCCTCGAATGCAAGTGTATGCACTATCCTGTCAATGTCAATTACGCCGTAGGCAACTCCTGTGTTCAGCGCATCCCTTTTCAGATAGTCCATCCTGTCTGCGCCCAGGTCCGAGCTTATTATCTGTCCCTCTTTCTTCTTTCCGAGTTCTATGATCTCTTGGGGCTTGTAGTTCTCCTTCAGGATATCGGCCAGCTCTCCTTTTTTTATCCGTTGTTCGCCGAGCTTTTCATGGTCGCCGATTAGCGGCTCGAGCACTGCCTCGCCCTCGTGACTGAACGCAGTGTGCCCGATGTCATGGACAAGGCCGTACAGTTTTACTTTCTTTATTGCTTCCGCATCAAGCCCCAGCTTTCTCGCTATCACCGAAGAGAGGTGCGCGGTTCCGAGCGAGTGCTCGAACCTGGTGTGGTTCGCGCCTGGATAGACAAGGTTGGTGAACGACATCTGCTTTATCCTTCTCAGCCTTTGGAAATCCGGACAATCGATTATCTTTCTCTCAAGCTCGTCAAACTCGATCATTCCGTATATCTCGTCCTTTATTATCATCCCATCATTCCGCCTGCGTCCTCGATTTATACGACTTCTGCCCTAAAACCCCCAATCGTTCAAATTCGTCAAACCTCGCCTTTATTATGGCATTGGCAAGCGCATCCTTTTCCTTCTTTTCAATTATGAAAATCTCCCTTCTTTTGTCGAAATTAAATATCACGAACGAGGTGCTCCTGAGGGCATTTGTCACGGTTATCCCGGTTATTGAAGCATTATTGATTTTTTCCTCCTCGCCCATATGAGGGATAAGCCGCAAGTATTTCTCACTCAGGACGAAGTTGTTGTTTTTTCGTGACAGGAACAAGAAAAAGTTTCCAAGGTGTGCGACGATCAGTATTGGAAGAAGAAGGACGTAGATAAAAGTCGTGAGCATGTTGTTGCTTTCGAAAAACGATGTGAAATTCATGAGGAGGAAGCCGTCGAAAACAACGAGCAAAAGGAATAGGCCCACATCGCCTATCTTTGGGAGTAATCCCCCCTCCTTCCTTTTCCCGGATTGGAACAAAGTCTTTTCTGCCATGAACAGAATGGAAAGCGGAAAATTATAAACATTGATGCTGCTGCTTCAGATAAAAGACTGATGCAAATTAAAAAAGGAGGCATCCCTTATTTGGCTGCAGGAGCCTAAGGTTCTTGGGGACGATGCTGCGGCCTAAAAAAACGGCCGCGGGCATGCCCGTGATCGTTGCGACGATCTCGGCAACTGCGGATAAGAATATTGGAGAATGGAAATGAAGGGCAGAGAGAAGTTCATCTTGCAATGTGCAACAGGTTCTCAGCTAAACCGCAGCAAACGTCCCCTTCCTCTTTTCAATTATCTCTCCGGATTCGGCAAGGTGCTGGAGCACTGCGCGCACACCGTCGGCGTCAAGTTTGCAGGTTGCGGCAATTGTCAAAACATCAGCTTCTTTTTCGAGCGCTCCAAGAATTGATTTGGATGCCTTTGAGAAATAATCGCGTGTAACTACGTAGAACGAGCCGTCAAATCCCTTTGTGCCCACAACAGAGCCGGATTTCATTTCAATTTTCAGCCTCTCGGAAAGCTCCCTTGCCTCCCTCTGGTCCTTGATGACAATGAAGCCCTGCTTCGCGAGTGCCTGATGGATGGGGTCTGCAACTGCGCTTGTTTCCCGGGGCTTCTGCTCATTCGTGTTTTTCAGAATAGGGTATACCTTGTCGTCTATATTGTATACTCCGTCCTTGTACTTGTTGCCCCTGAATAAGTTCACCAGGCCTTTTTTCTCAAGCATCCTGAGGGTTTCCTTTTCATTATCGCTTAAGATCCTGGAAACGTTCTCCGGTGTCCTGTCCCCGAATTTAATTGCCTGGAGCTTGTGGAGCACTGCGATTTCTGCAGGTGTCGGTGCAGCAGAAGACTGGGGCTGTGCAGGAACAGAAGAAAGCGGCATGCTAAGAAGGTAATAACCGTCGCGAAGCGCAAAGAGCTCAACTTCCTCTGTTGAAAGGAACGATTCAGGCAGCTCGATAAAGCACCTGTTCTGCTTCTTGATGACCTTCGCTCTCGCCATGTGGGTATGTTGATTGGAAGATTATTAAAATCAGTTTCCTCCTTGGGGGAGGCTACCTCTTGCCTATACTTCTTATGATGCTTACTGTGCCGGTCCCCCTGGACACTGGTTTAGGGAACTGGATTGCCACAGCCTGCATTGTGGGGGTTGGATTCAATGCCATTTGAGGGAGCGGCAGGTTGCTGCCAATGAGCGGATTCTGCGTTCTCAAGACCGTCTCTATCCTGTCTTTTACCTTAGAATCGAGCGTCATCTTGCCTGTTTTATCCCTGTTCAGATATGCCTGTAGCCTTTCGTTTACCACACAATTCCTGGCGCCTGCTGGCATTACAACAAGCTCAAAAACTGCTTCATAAATCATGGATTGGACGCAGGGGAGTTTGTTTATGACATACTCTCCGACCCAATCCTTCAGTATCATCCTTTTTGCCTTGTCATTTGTCTTTGAAAGCCCCTCTGCAACTGCATCCACAATGTCAATGTACCTGCTTTCCTTTATCCTGCCCTGTTCTATCAGGAGTATGGCTGCTTCGGAAACCGCCCTAAGCCCTTCCACTGAGGCTCCGTCGGGGTCCTTAAGGTTCGAGACAAGGCTTTCAGTCACCTTTTTCACGACTTCATAAGGCATGATTTGGGGCGAAGCGATCCTCTGGGCAAGCTTCTTGGCTTGTTCTCCGCCAGTATCTGCCCTTATTGCCACAATGTAAAGCACTGCCTGGAGCTGCGAAGGTAAAAGTGCATTGGTTTTGGCTAGTTCCAGAGTAAGGCCTATGGCATCACTGTCGTTCTGCCTTATCCTTTCAAGCAGTCCTGGTTTCTTATCTGAGGTGTTCATTTTTTTCACTAATCACTTTGTTTTGTGTGTTGTCTATTATGCATTTTGATGTATTTAAACCTTTGTTTTTTGCTTATTCTAACTGGTCGTTTTCCTACATACATATACGTCGATTCTCTTTAAATAACTATTCCCTTGCCAAACGGGGAATACAGCCTTTAAAAGCCCTTACAGCCTACCTTTATACGTGACCTAATATGCCAATCTCGCCATTCGAGGACAGGTATAAGACTGAGATGAACGCCATTTTTGAAGAAGAGAAAAAGCTCAAAAGATGGATGGATGTTGAAATAGCGCTTGCGAAAGTGCACGCGAAGATGGGGACCATACCAAAAGAAGCAGTGAAGCAGATCGAGGAGGGAGCTGGGAAGGTCAAATCGGAGCGGGTAAAGGAGATAGAGGCAGAGATCCACCATGATCTCATGGCCATGGTGCGCGCGCTCTCAGAACAGTCAGGGGATGCCAGCAAGTACGTTCACCTGGGGGCAACAAGCTATGATATAGAGGATACTGCGACCGCTTTGATCTTTTTGGATGCGATCAAGACCCTGGACATAAGGCTCGAGACCCTTGGCACAGTGCTCCGGGAATTGGCTAAGAAACACAAGAAGACAGTCTGCATCGGCAGGACGCATGGCCAGCATGCTGTTCCGACTACTTATGGCATGAAGTTCGCGATTTATTATCAGGAGCTATTGAGGAATCGCGAGAGGCTGAAGGAAGCGAAAAAGAGGATCGGCGTCGGAAAGATGTCCGGTGCCACAGGGACGATGGCTACATTCGGGACTAAGGGAATGGAAATCCAGTCTGCAGTAATGAAAGAGCTTGGCCTGGATTCTGCAAAGGTGTCCAATCAGGTTATACAAAGGGACAGGCACGCGGAAGTTTTGTGTGATCTGGCCCTGTGTGCCGCATTGCTTGAAAAGATAGCAAAAGAGATCAGGAACCTTCAGCGAAGCGAAATAATCGAGGTGAGCGAACCATTTGGAAAAAAACAAGTCGGTTCGTCAACCATGCCACAAAAAAGGAATCCTCACAAATGCGAGCGAGTTTGTAGTCTTGCAAGGCTAGTCCGAGCGAACGTGTTGACCGCAATAGAGAACATTGCTCTTGAACACGAGCGCGATTTGACGAACAGCGCGAACGAGCGTGCGATTTTTGGTGAGAGTTTTATCTGCGTTGATTATATGGCGCTTGAGATGACGAAGATCCTCCAGGGGCTGGAATTCTTCCCTGAGAATATCGAGGCTAATCTCGAACTCACGCACGGCCTGATAATGTCCGAGAGGCTTATGATCGCGCTCACTGAAAAAGGCATGGGCAGGCAGGAAGCGCACGAGCTAGTGCGCGAGCTTGCACAAAAGGCGTTCAAGGAAAAGAAGGATCTGAAGGCGCTTGTGAAGGAGAAGAAACTGCTGCCGGATAAGGAGCTCGAAATCATTTTCGACCCCCATACCTATATCGGGATGGCGGAGAAGATTGTTGAGGAAGCGACGCGAGACTGAGGACGCTGGACGCGAGGCGCAATTTGAGGAAGCGGTGAAAGCATGAGAAAATTTATTTTTCAAATCGATCCGGAATCGAAAACAAAACTGACCGGTCTGAGTCTCGGATACATCTGTTTTACCGGAGTTAAAACTGAGAAACGAAACGAAATCATCGATCAGGAGATTTCAGCCGCATCTCATGCTGTAAAGGAAAGATTCAAGGACACCAAAGCGATTGCAGATGACCTGATGATCAAAGGCATACGGTCTGTTTTTTCAAAAGCAGGAATGGATCCGACAAAGGAGCGGGCGTCTGGCGAAGCTCTTATCCGGAGGATAGTCGGCGGGCAGGGAATTTACAGGGTAAACACAGTGGTTGACACTAATAATGTGATATCCATCCGCACGGGCTGCCCGTGCGGAGTTTACGATTTGGACAAGGTTGAAGGCGGCACTATATCACTGATTGTCGGCAGAAGCGGAGAAACTTATGAAGGGATAGGGGGAAAGCCTTTGAACGCTGAGAACAGGATCCTGACAAAAGATGGAAAAGGGTTTTTTGGGGGCCCGACCGCTGACTCGGCGAGGACCAGCATTATGCCTGCGACAAAAGAAGTGCTCATGCTCATTTATCACCCGGCCAGCTCTTCGTCAGAAATATTGGGCGAAACGATGAAACTGGCAATCATGAAGATGGGGCAAACCACGGGCGCAAAGGCAGAAGATTCGGGTATTATAAATTGCTGAAAACAATGGGAAGGAAGCGGTTAAGGAGTAAATTGTAGTGACAATGGATTTGTAAAATTAGCAAAAATGGTTGTCATTACAAAAAACTCAGTCATGGGATTAACGCGCAGCACTGAATATTTTTCTTAAATCTTCCAGGTCAAAAAGCCGTACATCTTTTCCCAGGTTTTTCCTTTCCCTGAATGTCTTTGCAAATATCACATACGTTTCTTTACGGTCCTGTTTATTCCATTCGACAAATGCAGTTTTTTCTTTCATCTCGCTTAGGATACCTGCAGCATCGGCCTTGTTCTTCCATTTGCATTCCCCAAAAACTATCCTGTTTTCTGTTTTTTTGATCCCGACAATATCTATCTCAGCGGTTTTCCTTTCATTTGTCGCAGTGTCGCGGTATGCGCCCCACCATCCGCCCAATGAATCAAAATCAACATCTCCCTTTTTTCTCAGCTCATACATGGCCTGCTTGCAGACATCCTCAAAAACACGGCCCATATACGTATCAAAATCCTTTTTCAGCAGTACTTCGATCTTTCCGTAATCCTCTTCTTCAATGTAGCTCCGGTTCGGATAGATGAACCTAAACCAGAAATTAATAAAATTGTCCGAAATGAAATAAATGGATTTCTTGGACCGCTCGGTTTCTGTCACTGGGGTCTTCTTCCCGACAAAACCCAGTCTCTGCAGGTTCGTAAGGTATCGCGTCAGGGCAGTGGGTGGCATGCCGACGTGATTTGAGATATCGTTTTGTTTCGTTTCTCCTTTTGCGATCGCGTGCAGGATCGAGAAATACGTCAATGCTTCCGGAAGCTCTTCTCTTATCAACGCCTCTCCTTCCTCAAGCAAAGGCTCCCCCTTTTTCGCGATATATCGCATGGCGTTTTCAATAGCTGATTTCTGAAGATCAAAGTTGGCGAGATAGAATGGCACACCTCCGGTTATTGCGTATATCTCAATCATCTTCCCGATGTCCGTCCCTTTCCCGAAAAACTCCATTACATGCGCAAAACGCAAAGGCATGAGCTTCCACTGGCCCGTCCTTCTTCCATATAACGGGCTCCGATAACCAAGTACTTCGCTCTCCATCATCCCTATGCTTGAACCGCATAAAACGATGTACACATTTGAGGAAGAGAGTAGTTCGTCCCAGTATTTTTGGAATATCGAAGGTATGGCCGGATTCGCGGTTATCAGGAAAGGGAACTCATCAAATTCTAGCACTATTCTTTTCTCTTTGCTCTTTTGCGTAACGTATGTGAAAAGATCCTGCCATTTCGTGAACGGCCTGGAGATAAGCCCCGGATCGTTGAAATGGTCAGCGAGTTTATTGGAAAGGAGCTCGAACTGTTCTTTCTCGTTTCCTTTTGAGCAAAGGTAATACATGCCGCCTTTTTCGTTGACGAATTTTGATGTGAGAATGGATTTCCCGATTCGTCTCCTTCCATATATCACTATGAGCTGTGCCTTCTTATCTGCGAATGCATCTTCAAGGAATCCCCACTCGCTTTCCCGGTCAATTAGTTTATGCGACATAACATTATGTTTAACTGCATAATTATTTAAAGATAAGCCTTTCTGCCCCCAAAGCCCGACCATCCATTTCAACCATCCGCTTATCGGAATGGGCGGAGAAGATTGTGGAGGAAGCGGTTAAGGATTAGCGAATCATTCTTGCTCGAGCATCATCACAACTCGTGGGTCGATGAGTTGTGAGATCTGGATCTGTTTTGCCAGGTCACGCGATCTTCCTTTCTCTTCTTGATCAGTAATATCCCAAATCCTTGGACCATACCTTACAAAATCGTAGGGTCTTTGAATTGATGAATGTTTTGTCAAGCCCACTACCATGGAATAGATTTCCTCGATCGGCAACCGTGCAAGATCGACTAGTCCCGGATATAATTCTGCATCACGTGTATGGCTCCGACGTATCGCGAACTCCTTTATCAAAAGGGTGTGCATGAGCAAAACAAGTTGTGCTGCAGGATCCGAATCCATTCCAGAAGGCGATTTATTATCTATCACCTTATGAATTCCTACTCCGTCGATTTCGAAAAAAACCGTGGCACCGTCTGAAACATGGTAGTTCGCTTCAGGATGGGAGAGCGAATACCCCGTTCTCTGAATTTTTAAGGCAAGCGGACCAAGGCTTGGATTCATTTTTCTTTCGCATCGGTCAGCCGAAGTTATTATCTGCAGTTTTTCCTTGGGACTTGTATTCACATAGAACCTGCGCATGGCTTCTTTCCTACGTGCGATGACGCCGTTATCATCGCTGACGAAATCCGAATACATCGCCGTTTGAACAGCACCATGCCTTCTGAATATGCGGAGTTCGACGACATTGACGATGTTCTCAGGAAAAGTTGATTTCGCTGCTCTCAGGGACAGGAATTTCATTAAGTGATACATGATATCTACTGGGCCGTAATTGACCCCCAGATCCCCAGAACCAAATCTCAAATTGAACATGATCCCTTTGACCTTGTCCTTTTCTGGTGTGCTTACTGGCTGGATCCTCTCCACCATCCCGTCATAAGAAGAAAACGGCGCCCTTATCCTGCTTACCGTCGCCTCATCTGTGCGGCACAATAGCTTGCGCTTGCCCTTGACTGGGGGAGCGTATTTGATGAGCGGACTCATGTGTTATAATTGGTGGCAAAGGGTTTTAAAATCAGGTTGGCTAACAATCCCGATGCCATCGTCAGGCTTTATAAACCTCTCCTGAATAACTCCTCCGTAAACGATCTATTTGGTGGATTAGCATGGCACAGATTAATCCGAAGTATTTTGTGTATGGCTCGCTTGCACTGGGCGGGATTGGCCTGCTGTTTGTTTTCACATTCGGCTCAGGCTCAGGCGGAGCGACAATAATAGGAAGCATTCTGATAGCGCTCGGGACAGCGACTTCCCTGCTGTTCTGGAAATACGGCTATATTCTGGTCCCTCTGATTACCGAGCGAACAAGAATAATACTAAAGATGGATGGCGGCTACGAGGTCCCGCCAGGAGAGGATGTCATAGTCAAAGAGGGCGAAGGGGTTTACTATGCCAGCGCATTTCTCGGGATCAAGATTTTTGAATCAGCCACTGAAAAATCATCCGAGGAGAATATTGCCTACAACGAGTATTTCGAACGCGCGATGTCAAACCTGAAGTACGTGACAAAGATCGCTTACATGTTATTTGTTGAGGATATAGGGCAGAAGAGAAAGACAATCGAGGCCAAGAGGGCTGAAGCGCAATTGAGGCTCGCCAGGGAACGTGATAAGCCTGAGCCAGACCCACTTAAGATAGACAAGTTTGAGCGGGAGGTTGCCCACTGGGACCTGCAGCTGAACAAGCTGATAAAGGGTGTGAAGCCCATGGGCGTAGTCGCATATGCCATGACTACTGCAGTAGGGCTAAGCAAGGAGGGAGCGATCGCTACCGCAAGGTCGCAGGCCAGCGAGCTGACCACGGTCCTTTCCAATGCGCTGAACGTCGAGGTAAAATTGCTGAAGGGAGACGAGATGCTCAAGTGCTTCGAATGGGAGAAATTCTATCCTATCAGCCCGTCAGAACTGGAAGATACGATGGTGTGATTAGTCGGTGAAATGACATGGTCCTTAGCGGTAAAGTTGAGTTGCTGCGTGTATCGAATCGGGAGCTTAGCCGGAGGAATCTGCTCGTCCATCCCCCAGAGCCACCGATGAGCATCCTGTTCGATGATCCGACAAACTCCATCTTCATCGGAAAGACCAAGGTATTCCACGTTCCGTTCTACTGGAGCTATCAGAACGTGGCGAACCCGCATATCGCAGTGGTTGGCATTTCAGGTTCAGGAAAGTCATACTTCATCAAGACCTTTCTCCTCAGGGCATCCTTTGTGTGGAATGCGAACGCACTCATTTTTGACTGGGCTGGAGAGTACAAGCCCTGGGTTAAGGATACTGGAGGGAAAGTCATCTCCCTTGGAAAGGGTTCTTACCTCAATCTCCTTGATCTTGGTGGCATGAAGCCCTACGATCGGCTTAAGCAGATAATGCGAACCATTGAACTCCTCACCGACATCACGAACTACCCGGAACAAAAAAGGCTTACAGAGCAGGCGATTGAAAAGACGTACATCGAGGCAAAGTTCAGGATGGATTCAAGGGAGCAGAAGGACGAGCTTGGAAAGCCGCTCATTCCGCCAACGCTAAAGGACGTGGTGAGGCTGCTGGAGGAGCAGGCCAGCCTTGGGACTTATGAATTCCCGGCTGAGCTTGAGAATGCCATATACAGGCTGAAGCAGTACACGAAGCCTGGGGAGGATTATTTCGCCCAGCAGTCCACGGTTAAGCTTGACGATATGGTGACCTCCGGACTAGTTGACCTGGACCTTTCCGGCCTTCCGGACGAGACATTCAGGGCGCTGGCTGCGCTAACCATGCTTCAGTTCGTGAAGGAAAAAATGAGGCTCACAGGATGGTCTGCTGAAAAGGGCCTTAGGCTCATAGTCGTTATCGATGAGGCATGGAAGATCGCAAAAGAGGAGAACTCGGATGCGGTAATGATAATCAGGGAAGGAAGGAAGTACAATTTCGGCATGATCATCGCATCGCAGAACCCGACGGATATTAGCGAGGCGATTTTCTCCAACGTTGGCACCACATTCATACTTAAGGTCAAGTTCGAACGGTTCCTCGACTATTTGCAGGGATCCCTTAATTTCTCAAACTACATGAGGGGGGAAATATCCCGCTTGGGTGTCGGAGAGGCAGCAGTGAACATGGCATTTACAACTCCAACCCCGTACCCATCCACATTCCTGCTGGAGAAGATAGTGGGAGAGGAGCCGAGCAAGGAGTTCTTCCTTGATCTTGAATTAGTGCTTACTGATAAGCAGAGGAGGGATGTTAACGTGGCAAGAAGCATTTCGTTCCAGAAGGAGGAGCTGAGGAGAAAGCTAAGGCAGTACGGGCTTAGCGATGATCGTATCGAAGAAGCTTCCAAGCTTTTCGAGAAGAAGAACCGGCACCTGGACGTGATATCATTCGTTATACTCCTCGAGCGCGCGGGAATCGCAAGGAGGAACATCGGGGATTTCCTGAAAGATGCCGGCCTTGACGACATCACCATAATCAACATTTTCGGAAAGGTCGACATGAAGAAAACCGAAAGCGGTTCCAAGGATATAATGCAGGTTGTAGTTGAGGACTGATGGAATGAAGATATGCATAATATGCCAGAAAGACGTCGAAGGCAAATCCGCAATCCCGGTCAAGGAGGATCAAATCATCGGGACCATCCGGGCTGTTAAGCAGTTCTTCCATATAGCTGCAAACAACGAACTATACGTATGCGAGGACGATGTCCAAGTGCACCTGGAAAGAAGGAAGTCCTTCGAGCGATCGCTTATATTCTTCGGAGTTCTTGCTGCTATAGTTGTCCTGCTCCTTATAGGCAACATGCTGCTTTCAGGACGGTTTGACATCTTTGCATTCATATCTGCATTCGTAATCGGCGCATTCATCCTTCTGTTCGCATTAGTATTCAAGTATGCGCCTGCTATTGAGAAAACCCCTTCGTTAGTTGGAAAGCCATCGCTTCCACTTGAGCTGGAGGAGCTGGATAAAGAGGAAAAACCCCAAGAAAAGAAAGTCAGGAAGAGGTAGATTGAATGGCGGATGACCAAAAGAAGGCTGGTTCCATATCATCGGCAACCCCTAAAGTGGATGGCTTCAAGATCAAGGCAAAACTAACCGGCTCAGTCAAGGACGTATCTGATGTCCTTCGCTCGGTCTCATTCCTTGAGGTCGCCTCTGAGAAGGACGCGGTCAACGCCGTGTACGTTGAATCAAGGGACATTAACAAAAAACCCTACCTGTTCTCGATCATCAGGATAAAGAAAGACGAGCTGGAGATCGTCTACTCCATACCTCCGGAGATTGCACCAAGAAAAAGGAAGCTCGACGTCATCCGTTACGTGCTTAATATCCTCAGCCTCGTAGGAGATGATTTCTCAATTGAGAACAAGACCCTATATCAGCTTCTCGAAACCGCAGTAAAAGACTTGCTGGATTCAGTTACCATGGACTATTCCAAGCTCTACACTGCGTACGATTCCATAAAGAAGGACGCAGATGACATGCGGCAAAAGGTGGAAAGGATCCAGGAGCAGAATGAGGCTTTAACAGCAAAAAATTACGAACTGAAGGCAGCTAACGACGAACTCGTCCTTCGGATAAAGTCTTTGGAAGGACTGTCTGATGATCTGCTCAAGGCAAAGCTTCAGGAATGGATAATGGAGCACAACGGGGAAATAAACATAATCGAGTTCACCAAGGTTCACAATGTTCCGGGAACCAGGATTGAGCAGATGCTGAACAAGCTTGTGGCAGAAGGATACATAGAAGTTCTAAAGTAGTGAATACACATGGTCGAAATCAAGGCACTGAAAATAAAAAAAGGCCTGTACAGTTTTGAATCACGCAAGCGTTACCAGTACATCAGCCGCTTCAAGGTGATTCAGAAAAAACCCCTTGACCAGGTAAAGGATATTATCAAACAAATTCTAAAACCCAAGAAAGCTGCCCCTGAAAAAGCCGTTGTTTCAGAGGGTGCGCCATCCGGAGGATTCAACTTTGCACTGGTTGCTGGCGCAGTTTTCATAGCAGCACTGATAATATTGATAGGTTTCCTCTGGCTCCAGGTTGGTGCCATGCAGACAGCGCCCCTTCCCTTCAAACCGATTGAAAAAGGGTTTATAGCAAACGAAATAATCAAAGGGGAAGTTCTCACTGCAGGCTCAAGGGGGTCTGAGGATCACGCAGCAGCAGTTCAAGTAAATTTCAATACAACAGGCATGAAAAATTATTCCGTTTCTGTAACGACTTATGAAGGTGAACTCCCCAGCCAGGCATTCATCCTGAATTCCGACCGCATTGAGGCGTCGAATTATTCTGCATTTCTTCTCAACCTGAGAAACGAGCTTGCAAATAAGGGAATCACGCTAAATGAGATAACAATTGATCAGCTTGAGACAGTTCCTAAAGGCGCAGAGGTGCTGATCCCCTCTGGTGTGATCCCGGTACAGCTTCTCACAAGCCGCTCCAATATCACAAGGCTGCTGGATAACGGGGTGGTTGTAATCTATGCAGGCCAGTCCTTCAGGTCCATGCTGAATGGCTCCCAGGTTCTGAGCACTCCTGCATCCATAACCGCATCCCTGCCGTTGGTGTTCGATGAAAGCTCGCCGCCTTCATGTGCAACAAATTTCTCCCTTTTCCAGCCCCTGTACAAGATTTCAGGAGGAGGGAGCGGGTACCTGTCATCAATGGTTTATGGGTGCATTTCCGTATTGAAAAAAGGAAGCGGTGCGATCGTTTTCATTCCCCAGACTA